>Ga0169931_10003419_pt1 | contig 25180 bp, 25 predicted proteins | sample Kivu_15m_20L_FD_129675 | JGI IMG/M metagenome (GOLD analysis project Ga0169931, IMG submission 129675) | Freshwater microbial communities from Lake Kivu, Western Province, Rwanda to study Microbial Dark Matter (Phase II) - Kivu_15m_20L... | ecosystem: Environmental > Aquatic > Freshwater > Lake...
AGGGCCTCCCAGCAGCCGACCGCGCCACACGCACAGCGTGGGCCCGAAGGATCGACTCGGATGTGACCCGACTCGCCCGCGAACCCGTGCGCACCGCGCCAGATCCGCCCGTCGATCACGATCCCGCATGCGATCCCCGTACCGAGCCCGATGAACAGCGCCGAGGACGCTCCGGTGGCCGCCCCGCCACGCGCCTCGGCGAGCGCGGCGCAGTTCCCGTCGTTGTCGACGGCGACGAACGGCACGGCGAGGACCTCGCCGAGGTGCTCCCCCACGAGCGCGGCCACGTCGAGGTCGAGGACCCCGGGGAGGTTCGGCCCGTAGCGCAGCACCCCCGAACGGTCGACGAGGCCGGGGAGGCCGAGCCCGACCGTCGCACGGACCGACGGGCCGTGGGGTGCGAGCACGTCGCGCACCGTCGCCACGATCGCCTGGACGACCGCCGCCCCACCCCGGGGCGTCGGCACCTCCGCCTCGGCGAGGATCGGACCCGGTGCACCGCCGCTCGGCGCCGCCCCGAGCGCGACGGCGAGCACCTTGGTGCCTCCGACGTCGACGCCGACGCCGACCGGTTCCACCGCCCGTGGCCTCAGTACCGCAGCAGGGCGCCGATGCGCCCGACCACGTCGAGGTCCGCCGACCGCTCGCACCAGCGAACCGTGCCACCGAGGCCTTCGACCTGGGTCACCACCTCACCGACGACGTCCTCCACGGCGACCATCTTCGCACCACACACCGGGCAGTGCGGTCCCAGACCGCAACGACGGCCGCACCCCTCGCAGCGCCATCCCGGACGACGGAAGCCGCTCGACACGAGCACCTCGTCGACGCGGTCCTCGGCTGCTGCTGCCGCCAAAGCCTCGAGTCCGGTGACCGCCGGGTGCGGCGAGGTCGGCCACGCGCGAGCCCGCAGCGCGGCGACCGCGTCCTCCTCGGCCCGCAGCGCCGCACGATCAGCGGCCCGTTCGGCGATCGACCGCAGCGTCAGACCGTCGGCGTCGCGGCCAACCCCCGGCTCCTCCTCGACGGCGGCGCGGAGGCGGGCGGGGAACCGTTCGAGCACCGCGGGCAGCAGGTCACGCGCCCCGCCGACGACGAGCCGGTAGCCCGCACGGTCGACGAGGAGGATGCCGATCGGTCCAGGTTGCACGGCCCCTCCGACGATCAGGACGACGAGGCCTCTGCGGTACCCGGGGGCCGGCGCCGCGGAAACCGGGCGTGGCGGGCCCCCCACAGCGCGGTGAGCCCGAGGCCGTACACGGGGGCGAGCGTCGCGAACGCGACCGGGGTGAACGGCCGGACCGACGCCGCGGCGACCGCAGCGACGATCTGCAGGGCGAGCGCACCGAGCAACATGACGCGGGTGCGGCGGGGCGCCGTCCCCGCGAGGAAGAACAGCCCGGCGAGGTGGACCTCCTCGGTCCGGCTGCGCTCGACGGCGCGCAGGAACCCGACGAGGAACGTTGCGGACCCGGCGAGGAACAGGGCGAAGGAGACCGCGACGCCTGCGGCGACCGCGACCTCCGGCACCGCCGCCATCGCCACGCACGCGACCACGAACACCGCCGTCCCCCAGACCGCCGCCCGGAGGATCTGCTCGCCCGGCGGGCGCCCGTCAACGGTCATCGCGGCCGCCTCCGCTGCGGAGCGCGGCGGCCAGGCGGGCGGCGAGGACGTCGTAGTCGAAGCGTTCGACGATCCGTCGCCGGCCCGCCGCGCCGAAATCCGACCGCAGTGCCGCGTCGGAGAACAGCTCGTCGAGAGCGGCGACGACCTCGTCGACCGACTGCGGCCGGTCGACCACGATGCCGGAGACCCCGTCCTCGACCGCCTCGGCGGACCCGCCGCTCCGACCGCAGACGACGGGGATCCCGCACGAGGCCGCCTCGGCGAACACGATCCCGAACCCCTCCTGCTCGAGTCCCGCCCACCGGTTCCGGCACAGCATCGCGAACACGTCGAGTGCGCCGTAGAACGCGGGCAGGTCGTCGTCGGCGACGAAACCGACGAGCTCGACCGGCGCACCGGTCGCAGCGATCCGCCGCCGCAGACGAGCCTCGTCGCGGCCCCGGCCGGCGATCAGGACCCGGAGTGCCGGATGCCGGTCGCGCAGACGTGCTGCGGCGTCGATCAGCACGTCCATGCCCTTGCGGGGGACGAGGCGGCTGACACTCCCGACGACGAGGTCGCCGGGTTCGATCCCAAACCGCTCCCGGGCGGTCGCCCGCGCTGCGTCGTCGGGCGGGAGGAACCGCCCGGTGTCCACGCCCGGCGGCACGATCACGACGGGCAACGGCCCACCGGCGCAACGTTCCGCCTCCCGTGCTGCGTAGCCGCCCGCCGACACCACGAGGTCCGCGCCGCGCAGCACCCGACCGAGCGCCGCCGAGGAGAGCGGCAGTCGACCGGGCACGGTCACCTCGGCGCCGTGCAGGACGACCCCGTAGGGGACCCCGACCGAGGGCGCAGCGAGGCCGACCGGGATCGCCGGGTCGAACAGGACGAGGTCGATCCCGTGCGCCTCGACGAGCCGCCGGACCCGCCGCACGACCGTTCGCGTCGGCAGCAGCACCGGTTCTCGGCTGCGCACGATCGGGAACGCCACGGACGCGTCGAAGTCGTCGGCACCGCGGTAGGGGGTCGTGTGGACGACCGCGTCCTCGGCGGGCAGGCGACGCCAGAGCTCCCACAGGTAGGACTGGATCCCGCCGACCTTCGGCGGGAAGTCGTTGGTGACGAGCAGGTGGCGGGTCACCCGGCCATCCGATCACTGCGTCGCCGCTGCGCCCAGCGGGCGTGCTCGGCGAGTACCGGGTCGTCCCCCGCCGCGTACCGGTCGAGCACCGCGGTGGCGCCCGGGTCGCCCGGCTCGGCGACGTTGCCGAGCGCGACCAGGGCGGTCCGCCGGAGCCAACGCGGGTCACGGTCGTGGACGTACCAGCGGCCGTGCCGGTCGAGGATCGTCGCGTCGTCCGCCTCGAGGAGCTCGAGCAGGGGGACGACCGGTGAGGGCGCCACGGTCGCTGCACGTCCGAATCCGACCGAGACCTCCCGACGGTTCGGAGGGCAGACCTCCTGACAGTCGTCGCAGCCGTAGATCCGGTCGCCGACGGCGACCCGGAGGTGCTCGGGGATCGATCCCGGAGCCTGCACCACCCACGCGAGGCACCGGCGCCCGTCGACCACCCCGGGTGCGACGATCGCGCCCGTCGGGCAGCCGTCCATGCACCGGCGGCAGGGCCCGCAGCCCTCGGCGACCGGCGGGTCGGTGGGCAGGACCGCATCGGTGACGACCGACCCGAGCACGAACCAGCTCCCCCGGCCGGGGAGCAGCAGGTTCGACGACACACCGAACCAGCCGAGGCCCGCCCGCTGCGCCGCCGCCCGGTCGACGAGGCTGTTCTGGTCGACGATCACCGCGGCGCGGTGGCCGGCGGCCCGCAGCCGGTCGCGCACGGCGTCGAGCCCGACGCGGAGCGCGCCGTACTCGTCGGCGCGGGCGTACCGGGCGACCCGTCCCGCCGGCGCCCCCCGGCGGTCGCCCTCGACCTCCGGGTCGGGTGACGGATCAACCGCCGCGTAGCTGCGCGCCCCGACGACGAGCGACGCCGCGTCCCGGAGGAGGCGACGGGGATCGGTCGCGCGATCCGGGTCCCGGAACACGAACCCCATGTCGGCCGCGTGGCCCTGCTCGATCCGGTGTCGGATCGCGGCGCGCGCCCCCGTGAACGGCGCGACATCGGTCACACCCACCGCGTCGAGGCCGGCCTCGATGCCCGCGATGCGGACTGCGTTCGCCAGATCGACCGCCCCCGACCGCGGCGAGAGGGTCGAGGACGATCGCTCAGGCATCGCCGGTGGAGGTGGTGACGAGCCGGTCGAGCGCCGCCGCCGCACGCCCGTCGTCGACCGCTGCCCCTGCGAGCGCTATCCCCGAGCCGAGATCGTCCGCGAGACCCGCCACCACGAGCGCTGCGGCCGCGTTCAGCAGGACGACGTCGCGATGCGGCCCCGCGGCACCACCGAGCACCGTCCGGGCGATCGCCGCGTTGGTCGTCGCGTCGCCACCCCGGAGCTCGTCGTGGGTCACCCGACGCAGGCCGAAGACCATCGGGTCGACCTCGGAGCGCGTCAGCTCACCGTCGCGCCACGCGACCACGGTCGACGGGCCGACCGTGGACAGCTCGTCGATGCCGTCGTGTCCGAACACGACGAGCACGTGCTCGGAGCCGTTCGCGGCGAGCGACCGGGCGATGAGCTCGGCGTGCGCGGGGTCGCTCACCCCGACGACCTGACGGCGCACCCGGGCGGGGTTCGCGCAAGGGCCGAGCAGGTTGAACACGGTCGGGACACCGAGCTCGCGTCGGGTCGGACCGACGTGGCGCATCGCCGGGTGGAAGGTCGGCGCGAAGCAGAACCCGATCCCGGCCTCGGTGACGCACCGGGCGACGACGTCGGGTGGGGCGTCGATGCGGACCCCGAGCGCCTCGAGCACGTCCGCCGACCCGCACGCGGACGACGCCGCACGGTTCCCGTGCTTGCACACTCGTCCGCCGGCGCCCGCGACGACGAGCGCCGCGATCGTGGACACGTTGATGGTGTGCAGCCCGTCGCCACCCGTGCCGCACGTGTCGACCGCGACGAGGTCCTCGGGCAGGGGCAGCGGCGTCGCTGCGGCGAGCATGGCGTCGAGCATCCCGGAGAACTCCGCGACCGTCGTCCCCTTCGCCCGCAGCGCGACGAGGAACCCGGCGACCTGGGCCGGGGTGGCCGCACCCTCGAGCATCGTCGCGACGGCGGCGTGCGCCTCGTCCACGGTGAGGTCGGCACGGTCGAGGAGCCGACGCAGCACCGCCGGCCAACCGGGGAAGTCCATGCCGGGAGGCTAACCGCCGCCGTCGCGCCGTCCGCCTCCCCCCGCTAGCCTCTCCCCCGGTGGTGAGCGGGCCGGGTGGCCGCGGTGGGAGCGATCCCACTGAGGAACGTCGGGGCTCCGCAGGGCAGGGTGCTGGCGAGAGCCAGGTCGGGGCGACCTGACGGATCAGGGCAACAGAAAGCAGACCGCCGATGGTCCCGGGCGACCGGGACACAGGCAAGGGTGAAACGGTGCGGTAAGAGCGCACCAGCGTCCGGGGTGACCCGGGCGGCTCGGTAACCCCCACCCGGAGCAAGGTCAGACTGGGGGCGGGTGGCCCGCCCGATGCCCCCGGGTGGACCGCACAGATGGATGGTCACCCATCGGATCTCCGGTGACGGAACCGAGGACAGAACCCCGCGTACAGGCCGGCTCACCACCGACCACGGCGCTCAGGAGAACAGTTCGGGGTCGGAGGCGCAGATCTCCTGCCACAGCGGCTGGAAGCTGAACCACCCGGCGAGGTGGTGACCGGTCTGCTCGAAGGTGTAGCGGGCGTACTCGTCGCGGATCTCGATCGGCGTCCCGGCGGCCATCGCGGCGAGCTGCGCCTGACAGCTGCGTTCCATGGTGATGAACCAGAACGCCGCCTCGTCGACGGTCGTGCCGACGGTGAACAGGCCGTGGTTCTGGTGGATCGCCGCCTTGCCCGTGGGGAACTTCGATGCGAACTCCTCACCGGCGGCCATCTCGAAGACGACGGCGCCGCCCTGTTCGACGATCACGTTGTGGTCGCCGTAGAACGCGCACGAGTCCTGCGTGATGGGGGCGAGGGGGATCCCGAGCGAGGAGAACGCCTTGCCGTAGGTGGAGTGGGCGTGCGCGGCGGAGATCACCTCGGGACGGGCACGATGGATCGCCGAGTGCAGCACGAACGCCGCCCGGTTGACGGGGGCGTCACCGATGACGACCTCGCCGGTGTGGCTGACGAGCAGCAGGTCGGACGAGGTCATCAGGCGGAAGCTGCGACCGAACGGGTTCACCCAGAAGTGGTCGGTGAGGATCGGGTCCCGCACCGTGATGTGACCGGCCGCACCCTCGCCGAAGCCGAGTCGGCCGAAGACGCGCAGCGCGCCGGCCAGCTTCGCCTTGCGATGCGCCCGCTCGGCCTCGGGATCGTCGAAGGATTCCGGCCCGATCGGGATGATCGGCTTCTCGGTAGTCGTCATGGGACCACGGTACTGCAGACACCGACAGTGATCCCGACGAAACCCGCGTGCTCCGCAAGGAGGAGCCCGACCGCTTCCACGTCGTCGTTCCGGAGCGCGCCACCGTCGAGGAGCCTGTTCGTGAGTTGCACGCTCACGACTGAAAGCCGGCGGGAGGCGCGCAGGACCTCAGCGTCCTGGTCGAGTTGTGGATCGGTCACCGGTACCCCCCCCCCCGCAACTCGTTGCCACGAATTGCGCTGTTGTCAGGTTTTCGTCATTGGACTGCCACTACCTTCGTCAGCTGCCGTGAACTCCTACCGACGTTGCATCGGTCATATCGGAAGATGCCCGTGATTGCCGCGCTGGGCCCGAGGTCGTACGGTGGCCGGATGCTTCCCCAGACCATCGACGACGTCATCGAACGCCTCGAGGCGATCATCGTCGAATGCACCGAGCGCGACGACCGCATCGGGTACTTCGCCGCGCTCTACAACCGAGTCACGATCACCGTCCGGGACGGCATCGGCCGCGGTGACTTCGAGGACAACGCTCGGATGGAGCACCTCGACGTCGTCTTCGCGAACCGGTTCATCGACGCCTACGACCGCTACCACGACGGCGAACTCCCGACCAGGTCCTGGATGCTCAAGTTCGACGAGGCGCGCAACGACAACCACTGCGTGCTCCAGCACTTGCTCCTCGGCATGAACGCTCACATCCACCTCGACCTCGGCATCGCGGCAGCCCGCACGGCCCCCGGCAGCGCGATCGACGGACTCCGGGGCGACTTCGAGACCATCAATGCCGTGCTCGCCTCACTGCTTCCCGAGGTCGAGTCGGAGCTCGCCAGCCTCTCCCCGGCGTTCGCGACCGCCCTCGACCACGGCAAGGCGGTCGGCGAGAAGATCGTCAACGCCGCGATGACCCTCGCACGGCCCGACGCCTGGCACTTCGCCACCGCGCTCGCGCACGCGCCGCGGACCGAGTGGGCGAGCCACATCGACCGCCGCGACCGCAGCACCCATGAGCTCGCGGGTGGTCTCCTGCACCTCGGTCCGGTAGGCGTCCTCCTCCATCGCCACGAGTCCAAGGACGTGCGACGCAACATCGCCGCCATCGCCGAAGGCGAGTTCGACCTCGGCAAGTTCGTCGCTCTGCCAGACTGATCGCGTGCGCCGCGCCACCATCGTCCTACTCGCCGGGGTCATCTGCACCTCGTTCCTCACCGCGTGCTCCCGACCGGCAACCGAGGCGGAGTCGGCCGAGGACGCGCTCAGCGCGTACGACTACGAGATCACCTTCGTGAACCTCACGCAGGGGCAGCCGATGTCACCGCCTGTCCTCGCAACCCACGAAGGCACCGGCGTCGTCTGGAAGCTCGGCGCAGCAGCCTCGAACGGTGTCGTACAGATCGCCGAGAACGGCAACAACGGCCCGATGCTCGCCGAGCTCGGGAAGGCACGAGCGGACAACACGGTCTTCGAGTTCGTCCAGGCCGGTGCCACGCCACTCGCCCCGGCCGGCTCGCCAGGGTCGACGAAGGAAGCTGCTGCGCCGTGCGCAGGCGGGTGCCCCGATCGCGTCACGGTCCGTATCCTCGCCCCGGCCGGCGACCCGAGGCTGTCCGTCGTCTCCATGCTGGTGTGCACCAACGACGGCTTCACCGGCGACAACTCGATCGAACTCCCCCTCGTCATCGGGAAGGAACGTGTCGTGGAGCTCCGGGGCTACGAGACGTCCACCGAACGCAACACCGAACTGCTCGCCGACATCATGCCGCCCTGCCAGGGGATCATCGGCGTGGCGTCGTCGACGAAGGCACCCGGCACCGCACAGTCGAACCCGGCGCTCGCCGAGAAGGGCTCGATCGTGGCGCACCGCGGCGTCACGGGGAGCGGTGACCTCCAGGTGGCCCGCCACGGCTGGGCCGAGCCGGTCGCGAAGCTCACCATCACCCGGGTGCGCTGACGCCGCACCGTCGGGTCAGCCCCAGGCGCGCCGCAACGCCACCGGCAACTCCTCGGCCCACTGCACGAGGTCGTGACCGGCCACACGCTCGGTGAAGTGGTGACGCGCCCCGACGAGGTGCAGGAACGCCGCCCACGCCTCCGTCGCCTGATGGAAGCCGCCCTCGAGCGTCCCGGCGCACAGGTGGACGAACGGTGCGCCCTCCACGTCCCAGCGGAACTGCGGATCGGGCGGCATGCCGGTGCTGCACGCGATCACGTGGCCGAAGCGGCCGGCGTGGCGCTGGGCGACCGTCAGCGCGTGCCCGCCACCGTCACTGCAGCCGAACACCGCTCGTCGCTCCCGTTCGGCCGGCACCCCGATCGCCGCCTCCGCCCATGCGGGCAACTCCTCGACGAAGAACCGCTGGTGCGCCTCGAAGCGCGCCGGGTCGAAACCGGCGAGGTATTCGAGCGCCCGCTGGTTGCCGTGCACGTGATCCGCCGGTGCGGCGTGCGCCCCGACGACGACGACCGGCGGGCACGCTCCGTCCTCGATCGCCGCGTCGAGTCGTCGGGCATACGGTGCGAGCATGTTGCCGTCGGTGGCGTACACCACGGGTGTGCCGTCACCGGGCCGGTGCCCGGGTGGCCGGTACACGCTGACTGGGCGCCCTCCGAAGTCGACGGTGTCGACGACGTGGTCGTCGAGCGTGCCCCGCAGCGGGTCGTTCGACCGCAACTCCGGTGGTGCTGTCGCGCCTCGGAACCTCCCGTCGTGCGCGCCACGCGTGCCGGTTCGCGCTGCGCCACCGGCGGGAACGAACGTGTAGGTGACGAGCGCCTCGTCGAGCCGTTCGACTCGGACCTGCAACACCTGCAGACCCGGCTCCACGGCATAGGACCACAGCGGGAACGTGGGTGACACCATGACGGGGACCGGACTGTCGGCCACGAAGGTGAGGATGTCGTCGTCCGCCCACGCTGCTGCGCCTTCTGCCGCGCGACGGGCCCGTAGCGCGTCCGCGTCCGGATCGGTCCACACCCGGCAGAACCGCATGCCGCGCGGGAGCAGGCCCGGGGTCGCCGCACGCTCGCGTGCCAGGTCGCGCCCGGCACGGTCGGCTTCGGCCCGGAGTTCGGCGAGCGGCGGCACGCCGAGCGCCCGCCGGGCGTCGTCGTCGACATCGGGGTCGACCGGCGGCTGCACGACATCGCCCTCGTGCTCGACGAGCACGGTGCCGTAGGGCTGGGGGCGACCGCTGTAGAGGGCGACCTGATCGACGAGGTTCGCATGCAGGTGGCCGGCCCCGGCGACGCCGTCGTCGTGCGCGGCCCGGGCGAGGCGCGCCGCCTCGGGCAGATCGGCGAGCGTGCCGGACGACCGCAGCAGGTCGGCGGCGACCAGCGCAGCGGCACCCCGCAGCGACCCGGCGTCGGGGTGGGCTCGCAGACGGTCGACGAGGTGGACCCTCGCCATCTCGTCGGCGCCCTGCGCCACGGCGAGCAGGGTCTGGAGTTCGTCCTCGGCGGTCATCCCGCCATCGTTGCCGATCACCGCGGTCCCGGCTCAGATCCCGTCGAGGTGGGCGATCTCGTTGAACGAGGTGAGCGCGATTGTCGGCCCGGTGCGCACCCGGGTGATCGTCGCCTGGGCGACGTGCAGCCGCCAGGTGATCTCGGGTCCGACGCCGAGCGCCCATGCGACGACCGCCTTGATCGGCGACACGTGGCTGAACACGAGCACGTCCCGCTCGGCTGCGGTCTCGGCGAGGTCCGTGCACGCCGCCGCCACACGGGTCTGCAACGTGGCGAGCGATTCCCCGCTCTCCGGGGCGAAGTCCGGGTCGACCCGCCAGCGAGCCCAGGTGTCGGCGCCCACATCCTTCGTCGGCACACCGTCGAGGACCCCGTAGTCGAGTTCCACGAAGCGGTCATCGATCTGAACCGGTGCGCCGAGGCGCCGGGCGACGGCGTCGGCGGTCTCCCTCGCTCGTCGCAGGGGGCTCGCGACCACCACCGGCCGGTGGCAGCCGACCAGCACGTCGGCGATCGCCTCTGCCTGTGCACGTCCCACGTCGTCGAGGGGATTGTCCACCCGACCCTGCAGGAGTCCGGCGGCATTCGCCGCGGTTCGGCCGTGACGGACGACGATCAGCATGCGGGCAGTCTCGCCGTTCGGTGGGTCAGCGGGCCAGATCGCGGCCGAGCGTGCCGGTGCGCAGGAAGTCCCGACGACGGCCCGGGTCGTCGAGACGGAATCGACGAACCATCCATACGAGCGCCGCCGCACCCGCGACCTCAGCAAGGAGTCCGAGCGTGAGATTGCCGAACTCCGGCAGGCGCCGCTCGGCGAACGACATCCCGGCGACCGGCCACCAGAACAGCTGGGTGTCGGTCCACGTGCCGTCGAGGACCAGGTGGCAGAACACGCCGATCGGCACCCCCAACCAGCGCCGACGGCGCAACCGCCGCCCGACCGTCACCGCCATCACGACGACCAGGAGGCCGACCGCACCGGCGAGCGTGTGCAGCAGCGCCGGGCGCCCGACGGCGACCTCCACGAGCGGGAGGACCGACCCGGCCATCACCAGCCGGTAGTCGATCGCCGGGCTCCGGAAGATCGCCCACACGGCGACGAAGGACACGCCGAGGAACCAGAGGAACACGAGGACGGCTGCCGATCAGTGCAGCACGAGCCGGCCGCATTCCTCGCACTCGTCGAGGCCTGCGGGCAGGTGACGGAGCCGGTCGACCTCCATCGCCGGCATCGACGAGGGGCAGCCCTCGCAACGAGCCCCGACGAGTCGGACCACGGTCGCCGGCGCGAAGGCGGGTCGCAGACGCTCGTAGCGGGCGACCCCCTCGGCACCGATGGCGTCGAGCAGCCCGGGCCGCTCACCCTCGAGGCCGGCGAGGTCGGCGTCGCTTGCGACCTCAGCCGCCGAGAGACCCTCCTCGGCAGCCGCGACCGCAGCGACGAGATCGGTCCGACCGGTCGCCCGTTCGGCTGCTGCACCCTGGAGGGGTTCGAGCTCGACGAGCACGTCCAACAGCTGATCCTCGAGCGTGTCGACCCGGCGGCGCAACGACCCGATCTCGTCCTGGATCGCCTGCAACTCCTTCGCAGCGGTGACGGATCCGTCGTAGAGCCGGGCGTCCTCGCGGGCGATCTTGGCGCGCAGCGACGCGACCTCGTCCTCGAGCCGCCGCTGACCGCCCTCGAGCTCCCGTAACGGGGCATCCGCCGCGGCGATCGCTGCGTCGAGGTCGGCGAGCTCCGACCGGCGGGCGGCGAGCTCGGCCCGTTCGGGCAGAACGGTGCGACGGTGGCGTGCGGCGCCGATCCGGTTGTCGAGGTCCTGCAGGTCGACGAGGCGTGCGAGATCACCCACGGCGCCGAGGGTACTTCCCCCTAGGGTGCGGCCGTGCCGTCGTACGCGATCGTCGGATCCGGCTGGGGTGGGACCGTGTGGACGCACGCTGTGCGGGCGCTCGCGGACCATCACGTCGTCGAACGCGTCGGCGCTGCCCCCTGGGGTGCCGACGTCATCGTCGTCGCTACCCCACCGGCGACCCATGCGGCGGTCGCGCTCGACCTTGCGGGGACCGGTGTGACCGTGCTCGTCGAGTCCCCGTTGGCGACGACACTCGTCGACGCCGACCTGCTCGTCGCCGCGACGGAGGCCGGGGCGCGCATCGCCGCCACGTCGCACCTGCTGCACGCCCCGCTCGTGCGTGCGTTCCTCGCCCGAACACGAGAGATCGGCGCCTTCCGCCACGTCGGGCTGCGGGCGGCGACGGTCGACCGGACGGAGGACTCGCCCGCCCATCCCGATGGTGCCGGCGTGCTCACCACGGTCGCACCGAACGCCCTGGCCGTGCTGCAGGTGGCCCTCGGCCCGGACCGGCCGGTCGAGGTTCGCGGTCGGGTCGTCGGCCGCCGGGCGGACGGCCGCCCGAGTGCGGTGACCGCCTCGCTGACGACGCTGTCGGGCGCCGAGATCACCCTCGAGTTCGACGACGCCGCACCCGTCACGCTGTGGGACCTGCAGATCGCCTCCGAGACGAGCGCCGTGCGCCTCGAACTGCAGCCCGACCCGCACCTCGAGCAACTCGGCGTCGACGTCCCGTCACCGCCACGCCTCCATGTCGCAGAACCGCCCCAGCTCGAGGTGTTCGGCTACCTCGACCAGGTCGTCGAAGCCGCCCACGACGCAGCAACCGGTCGACCGCCGTGGCTCGGCGTCACGTTCGGTCGAAACGTCGTCGACCTGCTGTGTGCCATCGCCGAGGCGACGACCCACGACGAGCCCGTCGCCGTGCCGTGGCGCGGCCGACGAGACCGCAGTCTGGCGGAGCTCGTCGCGCCGACCGGCTGACTGCTCAGCCCGTGTAGGCGGGGGTCACCGGTGCCGGTGCGGGTGCCGACGGAGGGGTCGGGACGACGTACCCGATCGAGAACGGCATGTCGGTCGTGCTGTTCGCTGTCCATCCCGGGGCCACGTTCTCGTCGTAGTAGTGCACGCCATCGGCGTAGGCAGGATTGTTCGGCCCGGCCGGCATGGCACACACCGTGGCGGACCAGCTGCTGGAGGGGGTCACCTGACGGACGACGATGGTGTACATGGTGCTCGCGACCACCGGCACGGGCGTCGTGAAGGCGAACTCGAACCAGAAGTAGGTGAGGTTCACCGACGTGTACGGGCTGACCGAAACGGCGTTCGCACCACCGCCACCCAACTCGACCGGCTGCGAGACCCCGAGGACCGTACCGGTGGGACCTCCGTCGCGGAGCTCGACCACGACCTCGTGCAGCGGGGTCTGGCCCAACGGGCTGGCGTCCTGGAGCACGAGGCGCACCGTCCCGACCTGGCCGGTGAGGGTCTCGGTGAAGGTCTGCGCCTCCTGTAAGAGCCACGCGTCACCGATGCTCCAGTTCTGACAGATACCCGAACTCCCGGGAACGTGTTCAACGGCTGCGGCAGGGGCGACGACTGCCGTCGCGGCGACGACCACAGCGGCGAGGGCGGAGGACAGGACTCGGAGACGCAGAAGGTGCACCCTGGAACATGGCATCGCGTCGCGTCGCGTCGCGGCACGTCCGGCCCGGTCCGCCGACGTCGTCGGACTGCGACTCAGCCGAGCGCTGCGATCACCGGGGTGATCACCGCAGCGAGCAACCCGACGAGGATCACCAACGCACCGACCCGCACCCAGGTTCGCGCCATCCGTCGACCTCAGGCGTTGTAGCGGGCGACCAGCGGCGCGTACTGGTCCATCTGCGCAAGCGCCGCATCACGGTCGAGCGCCGGCAGACCGAGCGCCACGAACGACGTCCCGAGATCCCGGTAGGTGTCGAGGTTCTCCGCCGTCGCCTTCGCGCCGAACACGCCGAGTGACAGCGTCGCCGGGTCGCGACCGGCGTCGGACGCCATCGCCAGCAGCTCGTTCCAGCGGTCGGCGATCGGCCAACGCCCCTCGATCGGCATCCACACGTCGCCGTACTCGACGATGTGACGGAAGTGGAGCGGGGTCGGCGATGCGCCGATCACGATCGGCGGGTGCGGCCGCTGCACCGGCTTCGGCCAGCTCCACGACGGCTCGAAGTTCACGTACTCGCCGGCGAACGACGCCTCCTCCTCGGTCCACAGCGCTCGACACGCGAGCACCTTCTCGCGCACGAGGGCACGCCGGCGACGCAGGTCGATGCCGCCGTGGTTCTCCATCTCCTCGTGGTTCCACCCGAACCCGACGCCGAACAGGAACCGACCGCCGGAGATCTGGTCGACCGTCGCGACCTCCTTCGCCAACCAGATCGGATCGCGCTGGGCGACGAGGGTGATCCCCGTGCCGAGCTTCAGCGTCGTGGTCACCGCAGCGCACGCGCCGAGGGCGACGAACTGGTCGTGGGTGCGCCAGTACTCCTCCGGAAGCGGCGGCGCCCCTTCACGACCACCCCACGGGGTGCGGCGCGACACCGGGATGTGGGAGTGCTCGGGGAACCACAACGAGTCGAAGCCGCGGCCCTCCGCCTCACGGGCGAGCTCGACGGGCTGGATGCCCTTGTCGGTCGGGAAGATCATCACACCGATGCGCATGCGCGCACCGTAGCCGCCCTAGCCGAGCAGGTCCTCCGCGATCCCCTCCCAGAGGTCGACGCACAGGCCGAGCGACGCCGTGTCGATGCGTTCGTCGTGACCGTGGAACCGCGACGCGAACTGCTCGAAGCTCACCCCCGGAGCGAACAGTCCGGTGCCGTACGCGACCGTCCCCCGATGCCGGAAGAATCGGCTGTCGGTCGCCCCGACGATCAGCTCGGGCAGCAGCGTCGCTCCCGGGTACACCCGCGCCGTCCGGCGTTCGAGCGCCTCGAACATCGGGGTGTCGGTCGGCGAGACGGTCGCCTCGTCGTCGAATATCCGAGACACCTCAACCCGGTCGGCGAGATCACCGAGGATGCCCCGCAGCTCCTCGTCGACGTCGTCGCCCCGGACCCCCGGGACGGTGCGGATGTCGACGTCGATGAGCACCTCGTCGGGGATCACGTTCGTCTTCACGCCGCCGTGCACCACGTTCGGGGAGAACGTCGTGTGCGTGCACGCGTGCAGCAGCTTCGCCCGCGACGGCGACATCGCAGCGAGCGTGTCGATGAGCCGGGCCGGGTCGAGCAGCGCATCCCGCACCGACGCATCGACCGACAGCGACGCGACGCGCTCACGCCACAGGTCGTCGAGGTGCGCAGCCGGCCGGTGCGCGGCGATCCGCCGCACCACCTCGGCCGCGGTGACCACGGCGTTGTCGGCGCCGAACGGCATCGACCCGTGCCCCGGGGTCCCGCCGACCCGGAGGCGTCGCCACGCGATCCCCTTCTCCCCCACCGAGATCCCGACCCGACGACCCCCGCCGTGAGGCCAACCACCCATCTCCGTGAGCACGTAGTCGCAGCGGCCCGAACGCCCGGCGAACACCTCCGCGTGGTGGTCGAGCATCCACTTCGCACCCCAGGTTCCGCCGGCCTCCTCGTCGGGGACGGCGAAGTAGACGAGCGTGCCCTTCGGCTTCCATCCACGCGCCGCGAGTCGTCGGAACGCCACCGCCATGGTCGCCGTGAGGTTCAGCATGTCGATCGCGCCGCGACCCCACACCTCCTCGACGGGTCGGCCCGCCGCATCGGTCCCGCGCACGACCTCACCGCCGAAGGGATCCCGGGACCAGCCGTCGGGCGACACCGGCACCACGTCGGTGTGACCCATCAGCACGACCGTCGGCGCATCGGGGTCGGAACCCTCGATGCGCGCCACGAGGGAGTCCCGACCCGGTCGGGCGGCGAACAACTCGAGGTCCACACCCGAACCGGCCAGATGATCCCGCAGCAGCTCCGCGTTCCGGGTCTCACCGCCGGAGTCCGGTGTCCCGTCGTTCACACACGCATTCCGGATCAGCGCCGACAGCAGCTCGGTCGCCTCACCCGTCGGATCTCCCTGCGACGTCGTCACGGCCCGGACGCTACCGGCCCCTACGCTGCCGCGTCGTGGCACCGCCCGCACCACGTCGCCGCGACGACCAACGAGCCGACGCCCGTCTCGCCCGCGTCGCACGCGACGACGCCGCGGCCCGGCGCGCCGCCGACCTGCTCGCGTCGTTCCGCGTCCCGGAACGCGTCCTCCCAGCCGACACCGTGGTCGCACACCTCGGCCCGACGAACAGCGGGAAATCCCACGACGCACTCGTCGCGCTCGCAGCGAACAGGCGGGGAACGTTCGCCGCGCCGTTGCGCCTGCTCGCCCACGAGGCGCGCCGGCGGCTCCAGACGCTCGTCCCCGCCGAGGTCACCGTCGGCCTGCGAACCGGCGAGGAACGCATCGACGATGACGCGCCGATCGTGTGCTGCACCACCGAGCTCGCACCGCTGCGGGGCGACACCCTCGTCCTCGACGAAGTGCACTGGGTGGACGATCCGGACCGCGGCTGGGCATGGGGACGCCTCCTCGCCGGGGCCGAGTACCGCCACATCCACCTCGTCGGCGCCACGAACGCCGAACCGCTCCTCCGCAACGTGTTCGGCGAGTCGCTCGACGTGCGGCAGCACCGTCGGCTCACCGAACTCCACTGGGCAGGCACCGTCGACCTCGAGGCGATCCCCGCCGGGTCGCTCGTCGTCGCATTCTCCCGCCGGGCCGTGCTCGCCCTCGCCCGCCAGGTCGCCGCAGCGACACCGAACCGCGTCGGCGTGCTCTACGGGGCGCTCCCTCCCGCCGCCCGGGCCGACCAGATCGAGAAATTCCTCGGCGGCGACCTCGACGTGCTGTGCGTGACCGACGTCATCGGCCATGGCATCAACCTGCCGGCCCGGACCGTCGTCATCGCGGAGACCACGAAGTTCGACGGCACGCAACGCCGACCCCTCCACCTGTGGGAGCTCGCGCAGATCGTCGGACGGGCCGGTCGGTTCGGTCTCGCCGAACGGGGGGACGCCGCCGTGCTGCGCGGCGTCGCCGGGCTCGAGGCGAACGCGACCCTCGTCCGCCGGGCCGTCGAAGCCGCCGGCGGCACCCTCGCCGCCGGAGCGGCGATCACCACGGCACCGATCCGACCCACCCTCGACGACCTTGCCGCCACCGTCGCCCCGGGCGAGACGTTCGACGGCGGCGCCCTCGCCGCCGCGGTCGACGGGTGGCAGGGCGCGGCGGCATCGGGAGCGTTCGGCGGCCACCCCTGGCTCCGGCCCGCCCCGCTCGACCGGGTCGCCGAACTGTTCGGGCGTCTACGCCGGGACGGCACCTTCGAACGCATCGGCGATCCGGCGGTGCTGTGGCGGCTCGCGACCCTCGCCGTCGACGACGACGACCTCGTCGTCGAGCTCGCCCACGACCTCGCAGGCGGCGGGCGACGCCCGGCTGCGCCCCGACCCCCGGCGGCGGGCGACGTCGATCTCGAGACGGCGGAGCGCATCGCCGCCCGGGCGCGCGGTCTCGCCGCGACGGGCCGGGCGTTCCCGACCCTCGCCGGCGACCCGGACGACCTGCTCGCTACCGAGACCGCTGCCGCGGCCGCCATCAGCGGGCTCCTGCCCGCCGCCGTGCGCGACAACCCCTACGGCCGGTGCGGGTCGTGCGGGCGCCCGTCCGCGCCGTGGTCGGACCGGTGCGACCGGTGCCGGGGACCTCGCCTCCCACCGCCCCGGCGGGGCGGTCGGCGACGATGAATCCCGCCGACGGTCAGTGGAGGCCGGCGAAGAGGTCGGTCTCGAACCCGTCGTCGTCGACCGGCCCGCTCCCGACCTCGGAACGGGCGAGCTGGTACTCCTCCCAGGGGTGACGCTCACGCATCACCTCGGCGGGGACCTTGAACCACCAGCTGTCGGGAGCGACCTGCGTGCGGTGGGCGAGCAGGGCGTCGCGCATCACCCCGATGTGCTCACCCGCCCAGACCCGGGTCGTGACCCGGATGTCGTGGTCCTCGGCGATCTTCGACAGCCAGTCGGCGTAGGGGCTCTCCGAGCCCTGCTCGACGTACCAGTCGTGCATCGTCTGCAGGCGCCGACGGGAGAACCCGTGGGAGTAGTACAGCTTCGGCACGACGAAGGCGTCACCCGTTCCCGGGTACGCGGCCGGGTCGGCGGCCGCGTCGACCGCGGCGATCGTGATGTCGTGCACCCGCAGGTGGTCCGGATGGGGGTAGCGGGACTGGTCCTCGCCGTAGGTGATCACCACGTCGGGCCGCTCGGCCCGCAGGATCGCCACCAGCCGGCCCGTGGACTCCGCGAGCGGGGTGTTCCAGAAGTTGTCGGGCCGTGCGTTCGCCTCGCTGTCGGGCATCCCCGAGTCGCGGTAGCCGAGCAGGTGGACGGTCTCGTAGCCGATGATCTTCGCTGCCTCGGCGAGCTCACCCATGCGGACTTCGTGGAGGTTCTCCTTGACCTCCGGACAGTCCATCTCCGCGTTGAGGATGTCGCCCTCCTCGCCGCCGGTCGCGCACACGAGAACCGCTCGCATCCCCTCGTCGACGTAGCGGGCCGTCGTCATCGCGCCCTTCGACGACTCGTCGTCGGGGTGGGCGTGGACCTGCAGCAGGGTCAGACGGTCGACCATGGCGGGCGAGGCTACCGAGTCCCTCAGGAGTCCTCCGAGGCGGGCTCGGCCGGGCGGCGGATCCCCATGAGCGATGGGTCGGGCAGGATGCCCCCGATCACGTTCGTCTCGCGCAGTTCTGCGACGCGATCGGGCGCGTAACCGGCCAGCGTCGAGAGCACCTCGTCGGTGTGCTGGTCGAACAGCGGCGCCGGACGCCGGGTCGTCGTCGGCCGACCGTCGACCACGATCGGGGTGCGCAACGACGGCACGTCCCCGATGGTGTCGCGCGCCACGATCTCGTACCGCCAGGACTGGCGCGGATCCGCGTAGGCGGCGAGCGGGTCGAGCACCGGCTCGGTGCGACCCTCGACCACGGCCTCCCAACCGCCTCCCGCCATCGCCCGCACCCCGGACTCCGCGACCCCGGGCTCACGGTTCCCCATCCGGCCGATGTCGGTTCCCCGCTGGCCCGCGACGACGAGCCCCTCGCCCATCTGCTGCCACATCACGTCCATGTGGGAGAAGTCGAACTCGCAGCCGACCCCGGTGCGGTCCACCCTCTCGATCCCCGCGAGGACCGCGAGCGCCGCGTGCGTCCCCGCGACAGAGTCCGGCCAGTACGTGTCGGAGACACGCGCGCCCTCGTCCTCGTAGCCCCAACGGGCGGCGAACCCGCCCATCGCCTCGACGACGAGCGCGTACCCGGCGCACTCCGAGTACGGGCCGGTCGTACCGAACGCCGGCATGCGCACGACGACGAGCTTCGGGTTGATCGCCGACAACGTCTCGAAGTCGAAGCCCAACTGCGGCATGACCCTGGCCGTGAAGTTGCACAACACCACGTCCACGGAACGGATCAGGTCGAGGAACACCTGCTTTCCCTGCTTGGTCGACAGGTCGACCGACACGCCCCGCTTGTTGCGGTTCACCGAGCAGTACATGTTCGACGCCTCGAGCCAGTCGCGACTCCCCCGCATCGCGACTACCGCGGGCGGGTCGGAGTCGCCGTGCAGTCGCATCAACCGGTACCCCTCGAAGGGGCGCACCGTCTCGAGCCGGAGCACGTCCATGCCGAGGCCACCGAGCAGGTTCCCGACGAATGGACCGGCCCACGCCACCGTGAACTCGAGCACCCGCAGACCCTCGAACGGTCGTCGGGTGACGCGGCGACGATCCCCGCCATCGAACGATGCGGCGACGGCGTCGTCGGCACCGGGGGCGCGAACCGCCTGGTCGGCGACGGGCAGTCCCGGGCCGAGGAACGGCCGGACGGGCGCCCGAACCGGACCTTCCGGTGTGTCGAGGGTGCCGATCGTGCCGCGCGCGGCGAGGTGCTCGTCGGCGAGCGCGTCGGTGCCGGTGAGCACCATGCCGACCGTCCACGGCGAGTCCAGGCAGTACTGGAAGATCTCCCGCTTCGTGTGCTCCGCGTACCACGGACGGATGAGCTCCCAGAGCTCCTCCACCCGTTCCGAACGGGCCGCACGGGAGTTGAACCGCTCATCCGTGTAGAGCTCGGGCATCCCGTAGAAGATCGACTGCATCTCCCAGTCGACGCCCCGGTAGGAACCCGGGCACACGTGCCCGTCCTTGCAGGGCAACGCCCCACCGGGGAACGCGGCCGGCGGGAACGGCCCCGACGGCTTGCGTCGCTTCCCGGCGAAGAGCCGGTCGGCGAACTCGAGCTCCATGCCGACCTGCAACGCACCGATCCACGGCACGTCGAGGTGCGCGACGCCACCGAGGCGCAATCCGGACACCGCGGCCACGGCCGCGGTCGCGCCCGCCTGGTACTGCCCCTGCCACCCGGGCAACCGCAACGGCTCGCGGTCGACGTTGCCGGTCACGGCGATGCAGCCCGACGCCGCCTGCACGAGCAGCTCGTCCTCGATGCTGCCCGGGGCCTCGGCCTCGAACCCCCAGGCGGACGTCGTGACGAGGAGCGGCCCACCCGAGGCGCGCAGCACCTCCGGGTCGAGCTCGGTGTCCGCCACCTGCGCCCGCACCCGGTCGGCGATCACGATGTCGGCCCACCCGAGACCCGGCGAACCCGCCGGGGTGACGTTCCGCTTCCCGGCGTTGAGGTGCAGGAACAGCGGGCTCGTCTCCCCCGGTGCGAGCGGGACGTCGTCGACCTGCTTGGTGCGGGCGGGATCCGGAGCGTCGGGATCCTCCACCTTCACGACGGTGGCGCCGAGCATGGCGAGGAGCCGTCCGGCGTACGGACCGGCGATCCCCCCGGCGAGTTCGAGCACGTGCACGCCGACGAGCGGCGCATCCTCGGTCGTCATGGGGACGTTCCTAGCAGGTCCCGCCTACGGTGGGCCGATGCCCGACCACCCGTCCGCGGCCCCCCTCGTGCCGCCCGGCCCACTGCACGGCATCACCGTCGTCGACCTCACCTCCGTCGCCCTCGGCCCCTACGCGACGCTGCAGCTCGGCGACCTCGGCGCGGACGTGATCAAGGTCGAGGCGCCGGAGGGCGACACGACCCGGCTCGGCGGACAGGCACGGCACGTGGACATGGCGTCGCTGTTCCTCACCTTCGGTCGGAACAAGCGCTCCATCGTCGTCGACCTCAAGCATCCCGACGCCGCCGACGTGCTGACCGACCTCGTCCGCACGGCGGACGTCGTCGTGCACAACGTGCGGCCGGATGCGGCGCGGCGACTCGGCATCACCTACCGAGACATCGCGGCGGTGAACCCGACGGTCGTGCACGCCACGGCCGCCGGTTTCGACCCGGAGGGCCCCTATGGGGGACGTCCGGCGTACGACGACATGATCCAGGGACTCGTCGGGATCGTGTCGCTCATGGAACGGGTCACCGGGACCCCCCGGTACCTGCCGTCGATCATGATCGACAAGACGGTCGGCATGGCGCTCGCGAACGCGATCCTCGCCGCACTGTTCCACCGGGCCCGCACGGGTGAGGGGCAGGAGGTCGTCGTCCCGATGTTCGAGGTGATGGCCGGCTTCACCCTCCTCGAACACCTCGCCGATGCCACCTTCCTCGACGCCGGCCCGAACGGTGACGACCCACCCGGCCCGCCCGGGTACATCCGCACCCTGTCGCCGCACCGACGCCCGCTCCGGACCGCCGACGGCGTCGTGTGCGCCCTCCCCTACCAGGACAAACACTTCCGCACACTTTTCGACGCGTTCAACCGCCCGGACCTCGCCGGTGACCCGCGGCTCGCCGACATCCCGAGCCGTCTCGCCCACCTCGACCACGTGTACGGGACCCTCGAGACGCTCACCGTCGGCCGCACCACAGCCGACTGCCTCGAACGGTTCGCCCGGGCCGAGGTGCCCGCCGTGGCGATGGCGACCCTCGAGGACCTGCTCGCCGACCCGCACCTCGCCGAGGTCGGGTTCTTCGCCGAGATCGACCACCCGAGCGAGGGACGCATCCGGCAACCCCAGCTCGGCGTGCGCTTCGGCTCGACCCCCACGAGCCTTCGACGGCCGGCACCCCGTCTCGGCGAGCACAGCGTCGAGATCCTCACCCGCCTCGGCTACGACGAGGACCGCATCGCCACGCTCCTCGCCGGTGGCGCGGTCCGCGCCCACCCCGACCACGGCTGAGCAGCGTCGGCATCCCACTCGCCCGGCCCGACGGCGGCCTGCCAAGCTGCCCGCATGCAGGAGCCCGGCACCCCCGCCACACCGATCGAGGACGCGAAGCGCCGCGCCGGCGAAGCCGCCGCCGACATGGTCGAGGACGGCATGCGTGTCGGGCTCGGCACCGGGTCCACCGTGCACCACACGATCGTCGCCCTCGGGCGGCGAGGCGCCGACATCGTCGGGGTCGCCACGTCGCACCGCACCGCCGACCTCGCCGCCTCGCTCGGGCTCCGGATCGTCACCCCCGACGAGGCGGGGCATCTCGACATCACCATCGACGGGGCGGACGAGGTCGACCCGGCCGGCAACCTGACCAAGGGCGGTGGCGGCGCGCACACGCGGGAGAAGGTCGTCGCCGAGATGGCCGACCGGTTCGTCGTCGTCGTCGACGAGTCCAAGCTCGTCCCGCAGCTCGGCCCGTTCGGCACACCGCTCGAGGTGCTCGACTTCGCCCCCGCCGTCGTCGCGGAGCGGGTCCGGGGACTCGGGGCCCGACAGGTCGACGTCCGACCGGAGCGCAGCGACAGCGGCAACATCCTGCTCGTCGCCCGGTTCGACGCGATCCCCGACCCCGCCGACCTCGCGGGCCGGCTCGCCGCGCTGCCCGGACTCGTCGACCACGGCATCTTCCTGGCCCCGACCGTCGAACGCGTCGTGATCGCCGGGGTCGACGCGGTGCGTACGATGCTCGTCACGCCGAGAACCACCGGAGGCCCGAACGCATGAGCAGCGACCGCACCGCCGAGGACGCCGTCCGCCATTACCTCCAGTACCTCGCCGACCCCGACAGCGCCGTCGACCAGGCCGTCGTGGCCCGCCTCGAGGCCGACGTCGCCGCAGCCACCGATGTCATCGACCGCCTAGTCGCGCTCTCGCAGCTCCGCGCCGCCCGCAACGTCGACGAGTCGACGCTCCGCGACGCGTTCGTGCGCCACGCCCGCACCTTCGCCACCGAACGCGGCGTCGACGCCGCCGCGTTCCTGACCATGGGCGTGCAGCCGCAGACCCTGCGGGAAGCCGGCTTCGACGTCGGTGGTGTCCCCACCACGCCGACCCGGACGCGACGCCCGGTGCCGACGCGCACCCGGGCCCGCCGACCGTCCGTGCAGGCGTCGCGCATCGCGGAGGGACTCGCCGGACGCACGACGGAGTTCACCCTCGGTGCGGTGATGGCCGAATTCGGGGGTACACCGGTCACTGTGCGCAAGGCGGTGGAGGCACTCGTTGAGGCGGGACGGGCGGAGCGGCTCGGGCCCGACCCCGCCCACCGGGGCCCCGGACGCGCCCCGGTCCGCTTCCGCATGGTCGCCTGAGGACACCTCGTCCCGGGGCCTCACGGACGCCGAGGTCCTCGAGCGACGTGCCACCGGTCCGACTGTGGCCGTTCGTCGCGGCTGCGGCTCCGCTGCTGTGGTTCGCCGACCGCACGGCGAAGGGGCTGACGCTCAGTGCGGAGCGGGACCGACGACGTCCTGCAGGGCCGCCATCCGCCCGAGCACGGCGGCGGCCGACCGGATGACCGGAACGGCGAGGAGTGCACCGCTCCCCTCCCCGAGCCGCATGCCGAGGTCGAGGACGGGCTCGAGTCCGAGGTGCGCGAGTGCGAGCGTCGCCGCCGGTTCGGTGGAACGGTGGCCGGCGATCATCGACCCGACGACGGGGGGTGCGAGCCCTCCGGCGATGCAGGCACCCGCGAGAGCGATGACCCCGTCGACGACGACCGGTACCCGGGCGGCAGCACCGGCGAGGTAGAAGCCCGCGAGCGCGGCGATCTCGTGTCCGCCGAGCTCGGCGAGCACGTCGACCGGATCGGCCGGTGGGCCACTGCGCAGGAGCGCGTCGGCGACGACACCGATCTTGCGCTGCAGCGTGGCGTCGTCGATCCCGGTTCCCCGACCCGTCACCGCCTCCGCCGGTGCGCCGGTACACGCAGCGATCACGGCCGCCGCGGCGGTCGTGTTGCCAATGCCCATCTCGCCGCCGACGAGCAGGTCCGCGCCACCGGCGATCGTCGCCGCCGCCACGTCCGCGCCGACGAGGAGGGCGGCGATGGCGTCGGTCCTCGACATGGCCGGCCCGGTCCGCAGGTTCGCCGTCACCCCCGCGACCCGTCGGTCGTCGACGTCTGCGGGCAGGAGTGCCCGTTCTGCGACGCCGACATCGATCACGGCGACCGTTGCGCCGACCACCTCGGCGAGCGCGTTGACCGCCGCCCCGCCCGACCGGAAGGTCCGGACCATGAGTGCCGTCACCGCCTGCGGCCAGGGCGACACCCCCTCGTCGTGCACCCCGTGGTCCGCCGCGAAGACCACCACCGCCGGGCGTTCGGGCAGCGGTGGCGGGACGGCACCGGCGACCGCCGCGAGCTGGGCGCCGAGGTCCTCGAGGCGGCCAAGTGACCCGGCGGGCTTCGCGAGCAGGCCGTGGCGGTCGAACGCCGCTCGCCGCGCCGCCTCGTCGGCCACGGGGATCGCACGTCGAAGGGCGAGGAGGCGATCGGCGTCGGTCACGCACCGAACCTACTCAGGTGAGCGCCGAGGCGATCATGGCGAACAGCGGGATGCCGACCACGAGGTTGAAGGGGAAGGTGACGCCGAGGGCGAGGCCGATGGAGAGGCCCGGATCGGCGTCGGGCACCGCCTCGCGGATCGCAGCGGGCGCTGCGATGTAGGACGCCGATGCAGCGAGTACGGCGAGCAGCGTCGTCCCGCCGGTCGAGAGCCCGATGAGCGCCCCGACGCCACCGCCGAGGACGCCACCGACGAGCGGGAGGATGATCCCGCACGCGGCGAGCCTCCAGCCGTAGGTGCGGAAGGCGCCGAGCCGACGGCCGGCGAGCAACCCCATGTCGAGCAGGAACAGCACCAGGAGCCCGGTGAAGGGGGTGACGAGCAACCCTTCGACGTCGGCCATGCCCCGGGCGCCGCTGAGCAGCCCGATGACGGTCGCGCCGACGAGCAGGAGCAGGCTCCCGTGCGTGACCGAGCCGGCGAGCACCCGACCGAGCGGGACGGCTGCGCCGGTACCGGCCCGGTTGGCGAGCGCCACGCCGACGATGATCGACGGCGACTCCATGATGGCGAGCACCGCCACCATGAACCCCTCGGCGGGAATGTCCATCCGCTCGAGGAACGCCTGCGCGGTGAGGAAGGTGACGAGGCTGACGGACCCGTAGTGCGCCCCGATCGCCGCGGCGTCGACGGGACCGACCCGGCCGAGTCGCAGCAGCACTGCACGGGCGATGAAGGGGATGACGATGCCGAGGGCGATGCCGCCGACCATGGTGAGCCCGAGTGCGGTCGACCAGCCCTCCGCCCGGAGGGCGACACCACCCTTGAAGCCGATCGCCGTGACGAGGTACAGCGACAGGAACTTGCTGATCTGCTCGGGGATGCGGAGGTCGGAACGGACCGCCGTCGCTCCGAGTCCGAGTCCGAAGAACAGCACGGGGGGCGACACGATTGC
>Ga0169931_10003420_pt1 | contig 25176 bp, 15 predicted proteins | sample Kivu_15m_20L_FD_129675 | JGI IMG/M metagenome (GOLD analysis project Ga0169931, IMG submission 129675) | Freshwater microbial communities from Lake Kivu, Western Province, Rwanda to study Microbial Dark Matter (Phase II) - Kivu_15m_20L... | ecosystem: Environmental > Aquatic > Freshwater > Lake...
AACTTAGGAAACCTATGTAATTTTATTATTACCAACTAACTAATAAAACAGGTATGCCTGCCAATATAATAGATACAATGACATATATTGTAAACCGACAAATACTTAATTTAACTGTCGTAATATTATGTATTATGCATTCTCCTTCAACAATATTCGGAACATATCTAAGTTTAAAATTTTAATTTAATGATTATTCTGGTGCTATACTCATGCTCAATAAAAATTATCTTATAATTATAAAATTTAATAAAATTAAAGATTAATATATCTTATTATTCTGTTTTTGTATATCATATTTCAGTCAAAATAAAGAAATCTATAGATAATTTTATAAATGAAAATATTATAAAGATAATAATCACATATTATCAATTAATCTCAATAATTAATAAAATTATCAATATTTGATGAATTGTTAAAAATAAAAAGCTTAATATACATCATTTAAACAAGTTTTTTTCATTTTAAATAAACAAAGTTTTTTGGAAAATCTTTATTATTTTTTATTATCATGTATATGCTCTTTATCCGAGGATCAGTTAGTGTTTTGTACAAATATATATTGAGAATTAAGGAACCTAGCTATGAATATAATGAAAAATCTATTGAATGCTTTATAGCTTATAGCAAAAAACCTAAAGCCTTGGCTGCCAATTTATTTTACTGAGTCCGCTCTCTATTATTTTATCTTGAGTAAAAATCAGCTGTCATTCGAGTAAATGCGGTCTATTAAGGAATTTCAAAATCTATTACTTATAAAATTTATGATTCCATTTATACTATATTTCCTATATCTTATCGAAGTCCCGTTTTTTGCAAAGTTTCATTTAATGAACACATATTTTTACCCTAAAATTTGATGGCCATCCAAATGCAGCTAAAAGATCTAATTTATCGTTTTTCCATAAGATTATATCTTTTATTTGCTTATTTTGCTATTTTACTTAAGAATTTGTCAAAAATAGCAATTGATAAGAACATGATATTTCTTGTTACTTATGGGATCAAAGTTTTAAATTTGAAGATAATATCAAGATGACTTCTTCTTTAGAGGCATATATCATCATTTAAGGTACTTTAATTTTGAGGATTTAACATTTTATTCGAAAACAATATAATAAAAAAATATTCTGAATATTAAATATATATAATCTTATTGATTAATTTATTTATTTATAATTACAATTGTTATTTTTTTAATGAATTTATCAGTCAGATGATATATTAGATAAATCATCATCAATTAATTGATTATAGCATTATGTTTTTTTTTTTTAATTTTTAAATAAGATTGCTGCTCATATATCAAAAAAGTTAAAATTTTAATGATTATTTATCAATAAAATGAAATAAAATATAGTATATAGTATTTTTTTGTAGATAAATGATATTATTTTTTAATCTTTAAATCTTTACTTTACAAATCAATCATGATTGTGTCCATTAAAATCCTTCTGATTGTCCTTCCATAAACCATTTTCCACTAAGCTTTCTAGTTGATGGATCATATTTTCCTTATTATTTAACTGAATGCTGACTATATTGTTTAATGAATTGGCATGAGAGATCTTTATTAGTAAAACTTCCATTAATAGCAAATTATCCACCAGTATCGGAACCTGATCCTTGAATCACTCCTCCGGGAACTGTCTGTATATTGAGATTCTGAAAGTTCATAGTATGCTTATTTCCGCAATGTACATAGTGCCCAGTCCAAGACATAAGATATTAGATTATAATAAATCAAACTATTTATCCTTTATTAATAAGAATTTATTAATCTATATAATTATTTAATGTAAGATTGTGAAACATGTACTAATTGTAAAAAATAAATACCTTCTTCGAAGTTAGCAACTCATTTCGGCTATTGCAAAAGGAATATAATAAAATGTCAAATCTGTGGTTAAATGTATGATAAAAATTTCCTATAAGATCACGAACAATAATTTCATAATTCGGCACAGTGTTAATTTTGTTTAATCAAAACAACTAAGAAATAGCTTTAAAATCATAAAAATGTATGTTCAATGAAGCCTAAAATATGTGAATATTGTTAGATGAATGTACCATACAAATAATTTAATATGCATATAAAGCAATGTTAATCTCGAACAGTGAGTTGTTAAAAATGTTAGCAATTAATAATCAATAAATAATTCATTATTCATAAAGTAATATGTAAAGGTAAAATAAAAAATTAAATTTCGAATAATAAATATAATGATTTTTAAGAAAGTCTTAGCAATTTTTATCAACAATAAAATAAAAATAATGCGAACAAATACAATATTAATGAAAGATAAAAAGATTCAAAAGCCAAATAAATAAAGAAAGATAAAAATAATGTAAATTCAAACAAAAAATAGCCAATAAGCACTAAAAAATAGTAAAAATAAGTAAAAAAATAAACTAAAAATAATAATAATAATAAAAAATAATAAAAGAAAGAATATAAAAAGTAAACAAAATAAATAAAGAATGAACATATATATAATAATTTCTTCAATTCTTAGTATTTTCATGATGGATTTGATGATCAAAATTATTATAATGATTACGGTGATTATGATTACAATAATGGTTTTTTGCCCAATCAATCATTCTATAATGATATGAACCATGATTTTATAGATAATGATAGACATAATTCATATAAATAAAATTAACCAAATATTTAAATTGATGTTGAGGATCAGTTGATACAATTAACACTAATGTAAAGTAAGCAAAATAGAAAGAAAATTGAAGTTTCTAAAAAGAATTAACTGCCATCAGATTTTTATAGTGAATAAATAATGAATAAGTCTTTTTATAATGATATCTTAGATATTTAAAAGCAAAAAGCTATTATGGATGAGATCAAAATTGAAAAAAATATAAAGAAAAATACTTTTATTAAGAGTAAAAAATGATATTTATACATAAGATTTATATAAATTAATATGAAAAATATCAATGTTAATATATAAATTCATTGTTTATATGAATAAAATTACAATATATATAAAAAGTATGTTACTTATATATTTAATTGAAAGAAAATAATATTATTAAATCAACGTCTTTTTATAATATTGAAGCATGGCGAAGGCAAAGGCTATTAAAATTGATTTGTATATGCCCTTTCAAAAGACCCATTCATATAAGCCATATTATTCATTTATAATTTTGGTTTACTCTTTTTATTGTTTTTTCCTTACATATGATGAAGATAATTAGTATTAATTGACTATAAATTACGGCCAGAGTCTAATGAATATTCATGTTATTGGCATATCTTCGGCAAGAGTTTTTGAATCGGCTGCCTGTACATCTATAATTTTGTTGTATTAAATTGAATTTTAGGTTTATCATTATATTCTTAGTGCATATCAAACTGCATTTAATACTAGCTTTCTCTTGATGTTCTATTCATTTTAGCCATTCTTTAAGTATGCTTTTCTAAGGATATCTTTTTTATATGTTATAATCTGGATGATGATTTTTATTTAGAAGGTGCCATTTTACTTTTTGATCTAATTTATGGTATAGATTTAGATACTTTTGTCTTTTAAAGAATGCCATTTTTAAAATTGCCTGATATTTTAATACCAGTTTTAGGGTAAAATTATTATCCATATCCATTTTTTTAACCTCGATCAAAAAATCCTTCATAGGTATAATCATTTGTAACTAATCTGCCTTCACCTTGATATAATCCATTTTATAAAAATCCTATATATTTTTCATTCTTTTTTTCAACAAAAAATTTACCATTTTTATGTCCCTCTTTGAATTATCCTTTGTACTTAATACTTTAATTAAAATTTATCTATACACCTAGCCCATGTTTGTATCCATTAAATAGTTATCCATAATAAAACTTTTGCTCATAAAAATATAAAAAACCTTCATAGATTTCTTATCTTTGTATAGGAAATCCAAAATAGACACAATTTTTGTATTTTTTAATCGATGGAGCTTTGATGTATATGTCACAAGAGAGACATAGATTAGTAAAAAATGAAAATATCTCATTAGGCTATGATTTTTCATTAAGTTTAATTTATCTTTAATAATAATTAATTATTATTTTTTCATCAATATCTTTTATTTTTTTATATGATTTCATATCTGGTTGTTTTAAGTTTTCTTATTTTATCTGCTGCTTTATAATTTGACCAGCTTTAATAGCTTTTTATGGCGATAAGGCTGAGAAATTAGATTAAATATATGAATAACTAACTAAAGGAAGCTAATTGTATTATTTTTAGCATTGTGTTGATGCATTAACCTTTAAAGGCGATAACTTTTTTTATGTTTTTGTAACTTAAATCTTTTATTGTTATATTTATCTTGACCTTTTCATTTGCTTTGATTGAGCTCTGATCGGTATTAGTTAAGGATTGATATCAAGTTAAAATCTATTCTTTTTCAAAGCATCTCTACCGCCAATTTATACTTTTGGTATCATTTTCAATCCATCATCCTATTAATTAAAATTCAATTTAGATGAACTATTAATTTTTGAAATCATATTTACTTCTATTTATGGTATGCTTGCTTAAGATGTGGGTTAGTTTTATAATAAATTACGTTTAATTTATGTTCTTTATATTTTTTCTGATTATTTTTGAGATTATATTTTATTAGCTCTTTGTTTTTTACGTAATTCATTGATAAGTTATCTAAATTGTTGAGTAGAATTTGATATTTTAGCCAATCTAGGAGACTATTGAAGGCTTTTATTTTCAATCATATTAAATTTATTTTATCTTTTCAATTATCAAATATATTTATTTATCATTATTAAATATCATAATTATTATTGTAACATGATGATAATAAAAATATCTATAGCTATTGTCTTAGCTTTGATAATAAATCAAATCAATTGTAAATGTCAAACTAATGACGATTAGTTTTTCGTTACCTTTCATCCTCATTTAGATGCCTTTTGGTTAAATACTGATGATTAATTAAAAAATATTAACTTCACTCCAGCAGGATTTCTTTATGCCATGAATCAAAGAAACTCTAAAACTATTCTTAATTCAATGTACGATGCTTTGCTAAATCATAAAGAAAGAAAATATTTTATAACTTAAATTGTATTTTTTAAAGATTGGTATGATTATATAACAGAAGACAAAAGAAAATAAGTAAGAAAATTTATATAAAATGGTCAAATATAAATACCTAATGCAGGTTGGGTAGAAAATGACGAGGCTGTTTGCTATTTTGACGATATCATTGATCAATATACAATTGGTCATAATTTTATGCATTCGGAATTCGGTGTTGAAACTAAAATCGGATGGGCAACTGACAGCTTTGGTCATTCTCATTCTCAAGTAGCTCTCTAGCATATCCTTGGATTTTAATTTCAAGCTATTGAAAGAATAGATGATAGATACATTTACGATAGAAAGGATGGATACTAATTATAATTTTATTGGTCTGCAGTTTCAGATTCAAATAATCGTAAATATGGTGGAGTTTTCAATTATGTTAGACATTTTTTGCATGAGGTTAATGATTTAAGATCTCAAAGTCCGTATACAATTGCAGGGGATTTTAGAGATATTAATACCGCTATGAAGACATTATATAACAAACCAAAGTTATTTAGATTTTTAGGTAATGATTTTTAATAATTCATTACTGTGTAGTTTGAGCATTTATAATCTACTTTTACTTTATTAAACAATTAACAGCCAAATAATGCCTGTCCAAAATATAAATATGGAAATCCTTCAGATTATTTCTAGTTTTTAAAAAATTATAATGGAAATATCCCTAAAAGATAATATGATTTTATGCCTAACTATGATCAAGATCATTATTGGTCAGGATATTATACAACAGATCCTTAATTAAAAAAAAATTGTAAAGATTTTTCAAGATTAGTAAATTTATATAGAAAAATGCTGTTAAAATATGCTCAAGACTCTCCAAATATTCGTGAATTAAGAAAGATTTTGGTTACGGCTGATTAACTACTTTCTGTATTGCAGCATCATGATGGTATAACAGCCACATCAAAAGCTTACATATAAAAACTTTTTAAAGATAGAATAAAAGCTAACTCAAGTATTATAATAAACAATATAAATAAAATTAAGAATATGCCTAATAAAATATGTCGTCTTTTTTAGAATTTCAATGCTTGTGTGTTAGAAAGTTTAGATTAAATAATTTATTTTACAATCCTTCATTAAGGTACTAATAAAAAAGAAAGAATTTAAATTGCAATTAATTCTTAATACTCATATGATGTTTAAAATGACTAAACTGATTCAGTTATGTGCAATATACATACTAAAGTTTGTTATTTAGTCTTTTAGCCTTTGCTTGTTCCTGGATAAAATATTTTTGTTTTAAGAAGAGGCGAAAAAAATAAACAAGTAAATTCAGTACTTATTCAAAATAATGTAATTTAAATAACTAATTTTAAACTTGAGATAGCTGGCAACAAAATTAAGTATAGCCTCAACGGAATCTAATAAATTACTATTACTTTAGTTAAATCAATAAACAGACAAACAAATACACAAACATATACTTGGAATAAATATGCAAGAAGAATTGATAAAAATTAAAATCGTTTGCCAGGAATATATATCATGTCTAATGATGGTAATATTAGTTAAATAAATCTTTAAAATGTAGAGAGTTCATATGCTATAGGGCCTATTTATTCAAAGTTATATATTCATACTAAAGCTTATGATTTTACTATAACAATTAAAAATGATTAAAAAAACATAATTGACTTACAGACTGTTTTCACTCCACAAACTCGATAAATGAATGATTATTTTTTGAAAATTGATAGTTCTGTTAAGGGAAAAAAATAATTTTATCACGATATGAATGGATATCTTGTTAGCAAAAGAATAATTGGATAAAGACCTGATTATAATTGGATTTATAAACAATAAGATAAGATAAATGCAAATACTTATCCTATGTGCAGTTTTGCATATGTCATCTAAGATAATAAAAAAGTATATCATGTTTTATATAGATTGTTGTTTTTACTGATAGAGCTCAAGGAATAACAAAATATGATAATTCTCTCTTAATTAATATTGATAGATTAGCTCAAGATGATTATAAGGGAGTAGGATAAGGATATTATGCTATTGTTAAAAATACTTTTAATCATAAAATAGGAATAGTATCAAAAGATTCAAATATTGAAAGATAATGGCAAAAGAGGTATGATGATGGATTGATTGGGTTTTATTCTGAAACAATGAGATCTAAAGATAATAAAAAAGATGTAAAGTAATAAAAAAGATTATAAAAATATTTAAAATATACAGTTTTCTTCCTCAACAAATAATAATTTGTAATTCGTCTTATAAATCTTCATGAACAATAAGACATTTTTGTTCCAATTTTCTCACACAATCATTGGAGGATTCCTTAACTGTAATTAGAGTTACGATTTTAAGATATAAAATAGTCGTTTGCTAACGGAATTCCACATGGATAAAGAAGAGAATGGGTAAATATAGAGCATGAAATAAATATTTTTAATGGTAGAAGCAAAGACACATTATCTGAAATCATGATATCGCCTTTACAAATCAGATCATTTAGAGTTAATACAAAAAATATTATTAATACATCAAAACAATCGAAAATATAAAAATCAATACCATTGGCTGATGCAAAATTAAATAAAGTTCAACCTGTAAAATCTAGATTTTTAAGAAGATGTTTTTGATTTTATAATTAAGCCAATTATTTATTTTTATCAATTGAAAATTCATATCTTAGTTATATTAAATTAATATTATTTTATAAAATGTTCAGAAATATTATACAATCACTACGAGCTTTCCAAGGATTTTCTACATAAGTACAAAAATCAAATACAAAAAGTACTTCAGGAGCTGGCTTGACTTATTATAAAGACGGGCAATTAGTCAATAGAACTTCTATCACATTAAAAAAACAAGAAGATATTGAATCTTATGTTATAAAAACAGTTCAAAATTACTTCAGAACAACTTATAAGCAAGGTAATATATTATTTAATAAAGGAGTAACAGCAAAAAGCACTTTAGCCGAACATGGTCTTGATTCATTGGATTCCATCTAAATCTCAATGCAAATAGAATAAGACTTAGGCTATACAATTTCTGCTTAAACTTTACCATCATTCAGCAAAGTCCAACATTACATTACATATATTCAACAAGTAGAAGCCTTTAAAAGAGAAAATAATAAATCTCCAATTTCATGATAAATCAATTATATAAACAATTTAAGTTATTTAAATATCATTAATCATCACCTTTTCGTATTTACAATGATCTCTATTGATTTTAAAGTTTTTATTAGAATTAACTTTTGCCTAGATCTACAAGAATACCGTCTTTTTATAGATGATCATATCTTATTTTGATGATAGTACTATCGTGTGGAGCATCAAATATTGATTAATCATCCATAATACTTTTAATTTTTGATTTTTGTATTGAAAAACTATATTGTAAGTATAAAATATAAATATTCATAGATGCATAAAGAATCTAAAATTTTTGTGAAGATTCATCATAAAAAGAATACCATCCTGCTAAAACAAATAAGAATAATAAGCATATAAAGAAAATATTAAAAATAACATAAACTTTATGCCTCCATAGCAAATCTTGCCAAACTAATATTAATTTACCATATTGATATATTATATAAAGAAGTATGACTGAAAAGACTATTGCAATAATGATAATCATAAGTTTAAATGTTTTGCGAAAGTCAATTATGGGATTTTACGAATAAGAGTATCGACTAACTTCATAATTAAATAAGAATAAGATTAAGAAGTATCCCAAGCTGATACATAAGTAAAATAATATTTATTTTTTTGTTAAAGAATGATTTTGTTGTCTCACTTCAAAATTAATTGTCCTTAACATGTATATCCAACTAAACAACAGACCAATAATAAAAATGCTAACAAATAATGATTCAATTAGAACACTTACAATGTTGGACTTTAAAATGCCTATAAAATAGTAAGGATCATTAAAAAGTATAATAAGAATCGACAAAATAAATACTTTCTTTTGTTCTTTAGGCATTTTATTAAAATCTTTTTGCTTTAATTTATAATGAAAAGCAATTAAAGCAACAATCATAATGATTAGAAAAACAGCCCTTATAATAATCATAAATTTCGTATATTCTGGATTGATTAATATTGTCTAAGTTATTTAATTATTACATAAGCAGCAACATGATAAAATTATATTAATGATGGATCTAAATTTTAAAAATTTATAACAAATAAGGCATCACTAGTTTTAAATTATCGATAATAACCAAGATTTATTTCATATCCTAATTCATACTTTTAATCTTCCATCATAATATTAGTCAATTATAAATTTTATGCATTGAATTATAAATTTTATACTAATTTAACATCTTATCCTTTTTCAAAACCGATTACGATTCTATTTTAATCAATTTTTATGCTTTTTCTTTTTAAACTCATTAACTAAATTGAAAAAGTTTAATTTATCTCTATCTTTTATCATAAATATACTTATGGAAGAAGAAATTTTATCTTTTTTTGGTAAAAAGATGACATTTAATTGGGCAAATTGATTCAAAGGTGTTAAATTTTTCAAAAGAAGACCTATTTTAGGATTATTTTGGCTAAAGGCTTAACAAAATAAAGTATTATTCTCAAAAGATACAGGATTTTAACAATTTTAATGATGTGTATTTTATAATTATGTTCCATTAGTTTTGAGTACAAATGTTGAAGGTGCTATATTATCTATAATAAACTATAAAAAGAAGTGATGAGGACTATAATTAAAAGCAGACTAAATATCAACCAAAATAAAAACACTTTTTTTTTGTTCGAACTATCAATATTGTATCTTTCAATTCTTGATTAATTACAAGCCTTTACTTCTGATAAAAAGGTATAATATTATTTTATTAATTGTGCGAAGACATTTATGATTCAGATCTTGATTTTGGTTACATCAAAATTTTCTATCTTTATGATATTATAAATATTATTTGATTTTAAATTTAAGATATAATTAATGTATGAGGGCATATAATATATCAATATACATATCTAAAATTTTAAATACATTATCCTATAAGCTTAATAATAGTCTCATGCTACGACTTCCTTATGTATTTTTACTTTTACATCATATCTTTGCCTTTCTGTTATAGAGTATAAAATATTAACTATATTTTATCACATGATTATTCTTCTTATTTTTTCATTATTTTTAACTATTTTTATATGGCAAACATTTCATGCTCAAATTCATCTATCAATTTCGAATACATTACTTATCTATCTTACTTTTATTATTATATCTCCTTTTATTTCATTTAGATCGATTACTATAATTATTTTGTTGATTATATCGTTCTTGAAAAAATTGATTTGACTTTATTTTAATTTGCTAACATACAATTTTTATATGACTATTTTTTAAGACGTATTATGTTCTATATCTATTTGTTATTTTAGATTTGAATACATGATTATTACATTTATTATGATAACTCTTGTAATGATATGTAATTTTGCTATATTTTAATTTAATCTAAACTGATTTTTTATTTTAATTTTTAAACTATTGTTTGAGATTCTATTATCATATTGTCAATCAAATGTAAATTTGATGTAAATTGCTTTTGTTTATATGAAATCGGATAATAATCTGTTGATGTTTTAGCATAAAAACTGCTTGATGTGTTTTATTTGTTGCAAAAAGACATTCGATTCATATATATTTTTAGAATTTTATAATATTATACTAGAATATCGATAAGATTGAGAATAATAAAATATTACAAAGTTATATCATTTAAATTTCATATGCATAGTATTTCTTTTTTAACCAAGTTGTTGTCTTCTAATTTGGATCTATTTCTATCTTATCTTCTTTTATTTATCAGCTTAACTCAGTCCTTCAAACTTCTTCTTTTAAAATTCATGTTTAAATGTACTCTTACTTATATGGAAATTATCACCGTGTCTTATTTTTAATTATTTCTTTGTTTACTTTTCTACTTTTACAAGTTATCCCCTTTTAAAGGCACTTGTAACATTATTGTACTCTCTTAAAATTACTTCTCTTTATCTCTAACTCATTTTATTACGCTTTTTCTTATTTTTTAACTTCGACCTTAATTAGTTTATTTATTATTTTTGTAATTATGGTATAAAATTGTAGCTTTTCATGGCAAGATCTTGATTATAATGTCCTGCGTAACTTTCAAATCTTGGGTCAATTGATTTACCTTTTGAAGATTCAAAAATAGGCTTGAATTTAGCACGATTATGCTTATGAATATGTACTTAAACTGCCTCATTCTTTTATTTTTTAGTTTTTTATATCTTTTTAGTTTTTATTTATTTCTTTTTTTATTTAGGTATTTTTGGTGTTTTTGATGAATTTTTAATGGGTTGGTTATTTTCCTTCAGTGCACTTCTTTGTTTCAAGATCAATTAATAAGGTACATTTTTTAATGATTGTTTAATCTAATTGTAATAATTAGTACTAGTTTCATTTATTCTTCAATAATTTGTTATTTAGGACGATGGACTTAAGATGATTATTTTTAATCATATGATGACTCATTATCGTAAGAGCTTTATTAAGATTATTATCTTTGTTGTTTCATATAAATAATTAATTTAGATATAGTAGAATTAATAATCCATTATACAATATGATCAAATAGACTCATTTAAATAACTATTGTAAAAATAATATATTTTTATTATGTTTCAATAATAAGAAATGTCCAAAATTTTGTTTATCATGCAATAGATCTTTTTGCCTATAATCTAAACTAATTGATATTTGTGATTAGTTTTGCTAACATTAATTAACAGTCATTGAGAGTTTTTTATTAATAAGATGTATGAATATCTATGAATTACAATCAATAGAATACTTTATTTAATAAAGCAATTTTTGATTTATAATATATGTTTATAAACTGAATATTTGAGTATCTTATGGATAATGATAAATTTCTTATATTATAAATTATATAGATATCATTAAATTTTGCTTTCCTGTTAGTTTTATTATTAGAAACATCAATATTTTTATTATTAGAAGTGGATAAATATTTCTTATTCACACCTTAGATTATTGTTTATTAATATGTTTGTCTCTTTGATGATCTTTTAATTGATAGCTCCGAAATATAGTTTTTTAATGCAACAAATGATTAGTTTTCATTCAATGTTTTGATTAAATATATCAATATCTTTATGAAAAAGATATTGGTATAAATAGTCAGTTGGGAGTGATAAATTTTAATAAACAATGAGTTGTTTTAATATTGACTATGATGGTTCATTATTAAAGTTATTAATTCTCTTTTATTTTTCTATAATATTTTCTAGTTAAAGATGGGTACATGCAAGAGTGAATAGAGTAAAATTATTCAATATAGATCTAATATGTTAATGGCGATGATTAAAAGAGTTAGATATACTATAATTTATCATTAGAAACAAAAGATAATATAGATGAGAGATGAATCTATAATGTAAAGCTATCAATTAGACATATTATATATAAAATATAATGAAAAGACTTAGAATCGATAATTAAATGTTTTTGTTGATGAATTTTGAATATAGATATAAAGATAGATTACCAATATTTGGCCAATGGCGCTCCTTTATAATATATAAAGTCATTAATATTACTAGTATAATAATAATAGTAATTAATTGTTAAAATGATATTTATCAGTAATAAATAATACAATATATTATATATTATATATTAAGCACTGTCCATTTGCAGAAGAAAGCTTCCCAGAAGTCAAATCAGATCATAATATAATTTTTCTTATCTTAAAATGTGAATAATATTATTGCCTTGAATTTAAAATGATTAAATTATAATTATGCTATTATAGTTATTCTTTAAAGTATATTTCAGTCATATGTCCTTAATTAAACAGTTATATATGCAATATATATAAAATAAACTTGAAATAATGCAAATAATGTTATTTATATGTTTTTTCAACTTGCATATAATAAAGTTATTAAATAAATTAATTTCTTCAAAAAATATAAAATCTACCTATATATGATACATTTAATATTCATTTATTATATTATCATTTCTTCTTACTTGTATTTATTTTGATAAAGTAATTATTAATTTATTGAAATATTATGAGAAAAATCGTACGATATCAATTTAGTTCAACAATAGCACTCATATCTGGAGCACCTAGATATGATTCATAACTTAATAAAATCGCTAAAACCTTACTTAAAGTTTCAAACAAACAAGTTTCGTTTGTTGGAGTAGTTGGATCATAATATCAAAGCATATTTTCAAAAGTATATGCTTCATCTAATGTTCTTGATAATCATTAATTTTAAGTAACTAGAGCATATAATACATATCATGAAGAATTTCAAGATAGTCCATTTATGCCATATAGATCATATACTCATTTGAAAAATTATCAATTAATAAGACAACTTTAAAAATCAAACTTTTTTAATGATGTTTTAGATAATAAAATATCAGCAGTAGCAACCGTAGGAAATTTCAGCTTAGCATCAAGAATTGGATAAAAAATTAATTAAGTAATTGTTTAATTATTTCAGTACGCATCAAAAAATAATAAAGTTAGACCATATTCTGTACTATTTCATAGGCAAAATTCTGAAAGAACAGTATAAAATGAATAAGTTCTTGATTTTCAATATTACAATATATAAAAGGCATTAACTAATCTTTAAGGGTATAGATTTCCATCTTTATGTGTTGGATATGATGGATTATACAGAGCCTTTCAATATCTACAACAATTTAAAGCTCAAAGTACATAAGATGTCTTTTGGACTTAAAATTTTTCATATTAGTAAAAAGTAATTAATTTAGGGTGAGCTAACTTGTAAAAAAAGCTAGAAGTAGCTATAGAAAATCTAAAGGAATTTCTTAAGATAAATATATTTTTTACGTTGATGCAGGCAGAAATTCTTCATAAATCAAATTTAGCTTAAAATCATTTAAAGATGGATTTAAAACATTCTTTAATCAAAGTAATATAAAAACTGTTTCTACTGATCATTTTGAGATATTTATTGCCTCGCCAAGTAGTTAAGTATATTTTCATATATAAAGAACCTTAAGTCAATAATTCAAGGAAAATTAGGTTACTTCCCTAATAATGTCAAAGTAACATTTATTGAATAAAATGATAAATATGCTGCACTTAGTGCATCAGATTTCGGCCTTTTACATAATGGATAAATTACTGTTTAAGCTGCTGCAGTTCAACTTCCTAGTTTAGTAGTAGATAATATGAGCAACGCACATGCCTATTTTAATAATTTATATAATGGACATGCTTCTCCTCTTAATATTGCAACTAATTATCAGGCCTATGAAGATTTATGCGGAAGTTTTACTGCTACAGGATAAAAAATAGGAAATAGTCTATTAAGGCATTTTGAGAATCCTAAAATGAGATATTATTATGCAAAATTATATAGATAGCAAATACAACAGATTTTATCAAAATCTGGCTTAAATCCTCATTTGAGAGTATCTTAAACCGGACTTGAAACAGGTTGCAAACATTTGTTCTCAAAAATTGAGTTATTCAATAAACTATAAAATCCTAGTGTTTTAAGAAAACAGAGCAATAGAAAATAAGTATTTTCATCATGATATGATTAACTTAATTAATGATTAATATCTCAAATATATTATGGTTTTATAGCAATCAAATCTTGAGGATTCTATATTTTTTATATTCCTTATATTGATAAAATACTCTAGTTAAAAGCCTTTGCTTTCCTAGCTTTTCTCCCTTCATCTTCTAATCTTTTCATATTTACATGTCTTATTTGACCATAAATACCTTTTCTTTACATTTATTATTTATACATCTTTTTCCTTCGTTAAATTATATGGGGATTATGATCCATTATTAATTTTGTTTGTGTGTCAATGTCCAATTAATTATTTTTGAATTAAAAGTAATCTAAAATTTACAATATACAATATATAAAGATTCCATAATAAATAATTTTGAATCTATTTTATAGGATAAGTTTAAAAACAGAAGGTTTTTCATATTGAGATTCTTAATATTTGTAATAATTATTGTACTTATCTTTTGGCTGTTGATAATAATACTTTGTGTCTTGTTCTTGATGATAATTACCATAAGTTTGAGAATAATATACTTTATCATATTATTTTCTTTTCTATTAACTACCTAAAGTTTAATAAGCTTATTGAATAGCAATAAATTTCTTTTTACTTACTTAATCTTTTGCTACATCTGGATGATATTTCTTAGCTAAAGAATAGTATTTGTTTTTGATTTATTGATGAGTAGAACAAGGATCAAGTTATAAACTTTAATAGTAATTTACTTTTAAATACGTGTAAAAAATTGATTTATAAAAATTTCTTTCGAGAATTTTTATCTTTTTTGCTATTAGCATTGTTTTGTGTTACTTTTATATATTACTATAAGAATTTGAACAGAATATTTGAAATTTATAGATAGACTAATTAAAATTAAGAAATATAGATCATTTTTTCTTGTACTAAAAGCAGCTGTCTCTAAGTTGGTTTGTCTTAATATCATATTTTGGTTTATATCCTGCATATCCTGGCACATTTATATGATAGTTTTATATAAGATTTAACTTTTTATTTCCTTTTTAAACACTTTTTCTTTGCTAAATCTTTGCTTTTAATTACTCAAAATGAAGTTAACTTGGCTTGAAGCCTTGATATCCAGGAATTTCAGTCCATAATTGATTAGTTCCATGTTTTAAAGGATGATTTCGAATTGGTTGTCTATCATCTGAATGTGATAATAGTTATAATGGAGTTGATCCTACTTTTTCTCCAAAATTGAATTTGTAATCTGTAATACCTGTTTGTGCATCATTTATATATGGCTTTCCTTTTGATTAATTTTTTCTTTGGCTTTAAGTTTTATTATTTATAGCTGGTTAACAAATGCTTCCTTGATAATTAGATTTCCAGTGCTATGTTCCTGTTTTCAACAAATTAAAGCCATTTTTATATGTGCCGTGAGCCTGTTTTTATGCTTATAATTGGTCATATGCTTTAGTTGTTGATGTTGGATTGAAATTTAAGGTCGATTGACTACCTCTTACAACATGCTCTGGATGATAATCCTTTGGTTATGTATTTTATAGGTGATTTTTTTTATAATTAGTATGGTAATGATTATAATTATCAAGAGGATTGACTTTGTCAACATCTCTCTTTGTTGATGACCATATTTAATTATTAAGTTATAATTATTTACCTTGTTTTCTAGTAGGATAATGTTCTTCTCCATAGCTTTTAAATCCACCGTAACCTACAATTTTATTGATCATATGAAGTTATAAATTTTATATAGATAATTAATAAAATTAATGATATATGTTAATTAAATGCTCGAATCAATTAAATTGACGAATTTACTTTCTTCTCAGACAATTAATAGGGGATTTTATAATTGTGATAATTGATATAAATGATTTTAATCATGATAAGATTATATAAAACAAAATAAATTTTTTATCCATATAAAACTAAGATTTTAATTAAGATCATTATTTTATAAAAACGACAAGCAGTATTAAAATGAGAATATTGATATGAACTAATTATTTAATGAAGAATTTAATGATTACTATATATGATGTTTATAAAATATATAAGATATGTATTATGATTAACAATCATTTTCTTTTTCCACTTCCTAAAAAATCAAGTAAATTTTTAGGCTTGGAGGTTTGAAGTTATTTATGTTCAATGACCCAGTTGTGATTTTTATCAAAGAATCTGAATATCTGTCTTAGGTTCTTTGGTTGCTTTTTCAACTTTTGATTGAAGATATTAAATTATGCCCATTGGACTCTATTGTCTTGATTTAAATCATATGCCTTAAGAAGTTACCGTTAAAGTTAAGCTTTATTAAGTTTTTGTAAATGTTAAGGATTAGTAGCAGTTTAAAGATTTCCAATACATTTGTCAACACTTGCCATGACTACCGTTATATCATTAATTACCGATTTTTGGGTTTAATGCTTAAGAAATTTGATTAAGATCAGCTTTTCTTGGATAATACTTGAATTATTTTTGTAATCGTTTTCCATCGAATCCTGAACATGGAGTAAATTATTTCATTTATTTAGATGTAATGATTCCGTCCATATTACTGTCTATTATTCTAAGAAAAGACTTAGTAAAATTTTCTTCTCCTAAGTAAATTAAAGTTTACTGATACCACCTATAAGTGATGAAATGATAAATGCGTAAAAAACAACACCCCCGATAAGAATTGCTTATTTAATCATTCTTGATATGTTATGATAAAATAAAATATAATTTGAATATTTTAAATCAGCTGAATAATCAATCATCATAAAAAATATCTAGGCAATCATTAAAACCACAATAAAATATCATTTTAAAACTTTATCAATATATTGATCTATAAATATATCGAGTTGTTAAAAAAAACAATTTTTGACCTTATCTTTCATCTAATTAAGTTCATTTTAACAACTTAGTTTCGATTACTAGATTTTCTTTTAGCCTTTATATAATCGAATTTAATAATCTTAGCTTATTGATAAGTAGTTAAGAAAATCACATTATTTTTTAAAAAATTTTAATTTTTATGTTTGAGAGGTTATAGTACTAAAGTTATTGGAATGTAGATATGCGTTTGGTAAAAAATCAAGATCTTTTTATATTTTTATGTGTATTTCTGATAGTTTTTTATGATTATTATATACATTGCTCAAATATTTATTAATATTTAGAATTTCCGCTTTATACTATTATTTTTTTATATGACTACCTATCAATTTACGCTTCTCATTTTTAACTATTGTTATCTTCTCATTTATATTTGTATTACTGATTTTTATACCAGCTTATGATTTGATGCTAATAAGAGGTGTTTTAATTTATTATTTTTATTAATTTTTTATAACTTTAACGACTTTTGATTCTTTTTATACAATTTTTACATCACTTTAAATTAATAATTTCTGAGGCTATTTTATTTATTTTACCTATTTTACCTATTTTACTTATTTTACTTATTTTTCTTATTTTATTTATTTTTGTTATTTTTTAAAATTTTGCACTAGTACATTTTTAAATATATTTTATTATTTTTATATCTGTACTGGCCTTCTATTTCGTGGACTTATATCTTTAGAATTAATTGGTTTATCAATTTTTTTTATTTCATGTAAAACTCCTTAAATTTTCTTATTATTTTAAGCTGATTATATATTTTATTTTACTGGTACAATGATCATTTTATTTTTTTCTTCCCTACTAGATTTTTAAATTTAGCTTGATTTAATAATGTTTTATAAATTAGGCTTAATTTGTTTGGAAGTTTAAGGTATTAATATTTATGTATTCGAATTTTAATTGGCTATTTATTATAGAATTCTTTATATAGTTCCTCTTATAACAGCTATAATAGGCCTTTAATAAGGCTTTTTTTTCAACAAACAAGTCAATAAGTCTTTTATAGAAGTTCTTAAATTTTAATCTCTTACTTTAAATGGTGTTTTTAAAATCTTATTGAAAACTTATTTATTATCTTATCCAGAATAAAAAGGTGTTCCATGAAGAATTTAATCCAAAATTATTCCTAATGACCATACATCAACCGCATTCGTATAATTATGAAATTTTGCCTGTTCAGGAGCAATATATTATTTCGTCCCTGCAATTGTTTCCATTATTATTTTTTGTGTACTCAATCCAAAATCTGCTAGTTTTATTACTGGCAAATTTTTTCCTGGTACATATTTCGTTTTTAAGAGTATATTCTATGGTTTGAGATCTCTATGAGTAATTCTATGATTATGTAATTACTGAACACCTTTGCTGATTTGAAGTACACATTAAAGGCAATCTTTTTAATTCATTTTATTATCTTTGCATAGATTCAAAGCATCCCTTTTGTTAAATGGAAGTATACCATAAGGAACCACCGGCACAATATTATGTGATATACCAAACTATCTATGGTTGATCTATAATGTCGTATATTTTTAATATATTATCGCTTTATACTCTTCGTAATTATTAGTTAATCAATTTTTATTTTTGAATATCCTACATATCGCCTTCATTCTTCTTAACTTTTCTAATCGCAAGAGAGTCATTAATGTCTTGACTATAAATTCTATAAACCTTATATAAGTTTTTATAATACTTGAGCAAAAGTACCCTTGCCAATAAGCTCTGCCTTCTGTAAATCAAAATCTTTTTTGAAATAATTAGATTTTAATTTCATACTGTTTTCAAACTTAATTATATTAATAAATGAATTAATAATCTTAAAATCTATATAATAAAATAAATGATACGATTAATTTAATATAACTATGATATAGAAAATTAAAAACGTCATTATTATTTTGTTAAATTTGATACAATCTATCTAATAAGAAAAGTTTAAATCATATGTATATAATTTTTAAAAAATCAGTAAAAAATTTTGTTTATTAGGCAAATAAACTCGAATATTTGTCATATTAATAGTTTTAATAAATTAAAAAGATAATAGCTTTTTGATTTTATGAACCCTGTTGAAATCTTGAGATTTTTTTCGATTATAATTATAATATAAAATGAACAGAAAAATAAACAAAAAAATGGGATAAGATAATCCTTAGAATGAATAAAAGATGTAAGTGCATTACTTCCACATTCGTGGGAAATGTCAACCTATAAGAAATCTTTTATATTATTTAAATGTTGAATTCGATGATATCATGCATGATAATTCTGTGGAGAACTAAAGCTAAGTAGGCTTTAATATGGGTTTACCTAAAATAGTTGATAATGACATAGTGGTTCATTAAGCGATAGCATGTATGAGTTATATATGCATGAAATATGATAAAAGTTACTTAATTGGTTAAACTCCGCAAACAATTGTAAATCTTTATTTAATATAGGCGAAAACTCAATAAGTTTTAATGAAATATTCAATGCAAAGAAATAAAATTTTTGGAATTATGTTTTAATCTTTTAAAAACCTGAATAATACCTCAAACAAATAGCTTTAAATATAAACTACTTTAAAAAGAATGTTATCATAATGTAAATTTATATAGTATGGCATAAAAAGTTTCATAAAAAACAAGAGTTATATATTTGGAAACATTACTATAGCTGACTTTGTATTTTATGAAATATGCTATTATTTGGTTGGATTTTACTAAGACTACATGAAAAATAATTTATTTTATAGATATTTTATTCAATACAAAAATTTCTTTTAAACTTTGCCCTTCTTCGAAAAACAAAGATAAAAAATCTCTTAAAAATACTTATTCTATTAATATAAAAATGAAAGAATAAACACCTAGATTTAGAATTTATGGAAGGGAAGCAACAGTAACATAATTAAAAGGTCCCTAATGGATAATTGAGAATGGATAATTTAATTGATGTTCATATCTTTCTACTTTTTTTATATTTGTAAATTTTTATTTATAAAATTTAATTTTATTAATAAAATCTTATATCTTTAAATATGTAGTGTTTGATTAGATATATCAATATTAAAATTTAATCATAAACTTCAAATAAAATTCATGTCATACCCAAACGCTTTTAATCAATCTTTAGAAAAGTTTCAAAATATTTTCCCAACAATAGATTTTCCTAAATTTGACCATAAAATTCATTCATTAGAGCACACTTTCTAAGTACATATCATAATATATTTAGTCAATTATGAATCTTTTAGTAGTACCTTCAGAGTGTAATATGAGCTCAGCTTTAACAACCATGAGACAAATAATCGATTAACAATAGTATAAATATCAAAAGTCACTATTAATACAAGATGAACATGATCATGAAATGTTACTATTTGATGAAGAATACGATTATTAACAATGCTCAACAGGTATCTTGAACAAAAAAATAACAACTTCAACTATGAATGACTGTCAAATAAATATGGTAGATGATTTATGGGGATGGAAATATTAAGAAAAAAATTAAAATTAAGAATTAAAAGAGTAATATTAATCATTTCTAAATTGAAGAAATATGATATTTTTTTTAATAATTATTTAGACATAAAATATTCTCATATTATCAATTCCAAAAGTGAACAATCCCATTAATATCATAAGAGACAGCAGTTTTGTTAACATTTATAACTTTTATTGAATTTAGATGTTAATTTTCTTTAGGAGCCTCACTATAATAATTGGTCTTTGTTTAAATATTTTTTGTTAAATTTGCAACCATACCTTTTTTTATTTTTGCCGCATTAGTTTTTTAATTTTAAGATAAAAATGATTAAAATGTGTACTTGCCTTGATTAAAAAATATTTACCTTTTTTTATGAAGCGAGCAACTTTTTTATCAAAGCCTCCTACAATTAATTACTGATTTTGATTTATATATCCACTTAAAAATGGAAGGCCATTCCATCTTATATCATCTTATGCTGCAATTACTTGTTGATTATCAGCAATACTTAACACTTTCAAATGATTAGTATGAGGTAAAATTAAAAGATTATTTCCATTATTTTAAAAACTTACATAGTTTATCCATCCACCAAGATTTTATAAATTTACTAAAATTTCAAATGATGAATCAATGTTTTTAAATGGTCCATCATATTGATAGTCTTATGCTTTTGATTTTTGAACAAATTAATCTTTAGATTTTTTGAAACTACTTGTTACTATCTTGACTGAAAAATCAGCAGAACCAACAGCGAGCAAATTACAGCTGGGATGAAAATTTATTGTTGTAATTGGAGCTTTGGTAAAATTTGCTTTATTACTTGTTGTCCAGCAAAGTTATATAGTATTAAAAAATCCTAATGATAATGTATTACATGATGATCCAAGAGCAAATTTCTGGGCACTTGGAGCCCATTTTGCTGTTAATATTGATAGTTTAATATCAATATTTACTAACATTTTTTCCCATTTATTATCAGATACTTGTTTCCAAACTACGACACTTCGATCATGACTTGATGATATTAATTTATTATCTACAGCCCAGTCAACTTAACTAATAGTTTGCGAATGTTCTTTCAATTATTGGAGAAATGCCCATGAGTCGACATTACTAAAATTGTTAACAGCATAAATTCTAACTGTATGATCTAGTTTTGTGGCAACGGCACAATAATTATTTTTAACAGAAAATCCTAATGCAGTTATATAATTATCTTGCCATATTTTTGAGTTACTTATTGTAGATTTCATTTTATAAAATATCTAAATTGATTTAATAATTATGTATTCTATAAACAAATACATTTTCTATTATCATGAGATATTATTTAGCAATCAAATCTAATAAGTCTTTATATTAAATATATTATGTTTGATGATTTAATTTTATGCATGAAATTATAATTTACATTAATAATAAATTATGGGATGTACATCATCTGTTCAATCAGTTTATCCACAGAATATAAATCAGAGAATCATTAAAAATGCACCTTTAAATATAATAATAGAATAAAATACATACATTAGTTAACAAAGTATACGCTAGATAAGTCCAATGCATTTCAATAATCATAATAAAAATGCTAATTCGTTTCATGTCTTTAATCCATATATAATCAATCCTTAAGCAACACAGTCGTCTTAATCAAATGAAATGCGAAAAACATTTTCGTAAAATCGATCTAAAAAATTTAAAGTCTCATCATCAACTACTAATAAATGATATCGTTTTAAATTTTATTTCATTGATATATCCGTAAAGCATCAAAGAAGCTTATTATTTAATTTATGAGATTTTTATAATTTATTTAACAAATATCATAATAAAATATAAAAAGATAACTAATGTAATATAAAAAGATATTTTTTATGAATAAGATAAAGTCATCGAATTTAAAATTAATTACTTTTTAAATTGTATTTATTTTGAGATTTTATTAATTTATAAAGTATTCTACTTATTCGGCAAATATAATATTATAAATGTTGGCCAAAAAAGGTAAAAATTAAAAGACTGAGAAGATGATAGAAAAGAACAAGGCAAAGGAAGTAAGTATATATTAGATATAGACTTAATAAAAAGCAATCAAAAAAGGATAAGATGATATGAAATTGAAACAAAATAATTAATCAAATGTTAAAGGAATCAAAGGTATTCTAAAAACACCCGAATAATCTCCTGTAAAAAGTCTTATAAAAAAATCTTCAAAAAAACATCTTTAAATAGATGAAATATAAACAATTAGTGATAAAAGTCAAAGGACTAAACTATCTAAACATAAGGAGCCAACTTAAAATAAAGTGATTATCATAATATTTAGGGAATTAAAAATGAAAGCAAAAAGATGGAAGTAGAGAAGAAGTCAAAAGTCAAAATGGAAATTGAGTAGGAAATTGCATTAATGTAAATCAAGCAATAAAGCTATCATGGGAATTCTAATAATGCAGGATTAAAATTATAGCAATCAAAACATTTTTAGTAGCAAGAAGACTAATAATCGATTGATTTTGATTTTGTTGAAATTATTGGGATAACAATGAATAAGGATTAATAAATGTAATATAAAGTTCTTTTGAAAAATCCAAAAACTAATGAGGAAATCAGTGCAGTCTGGAATAAACATGATTTTGTTCCTGTTTGTCGAAAGAAGAAGATAAATTTGATATACTATTACTATATTAAGTTGATGACTTATTGGGGTATGCAAAAACAAAAATGATAAAGATTGATTGATTGAAACCTTTATTATAAAAATCATTTCTATTCAATAAATATTTGCTCTGAATTTTTATTTTAATATTATTCTTCTATCTATTCTATAAAACCACCCTATTTAACTTAATCATTATTTTTTTTGTTTTACTTAATTTTCTTTGCTTTTACTATTATTTTTTAAAGGACTAAGGGTTATATTTTAGTATAATTGATGAAATTTTCATTAGAATTACTCCCGCAACCCAAAGGTGTCATACTTGGAATAATGACTAAAAAAACCCATCCATTTCTAAAATGAGAAGTTACTTATTTAATTTGAATTTTCTAAAATTTACATATACTTTGATGCAAGCTTTGTTATATATAGCCCTTTAAAATCTTTTGTCCAACCGTATTTTTTTCTATAAATTTTGGAGGATTTTATGAAGTATATAAAGCTAAGCTTAAAGGAATCTTGTTTGAGTTTTTTATTATATTTCCATTTAAATCAACTAGCTATATTTACAAACTAAATAATGATTAATTTACAAAAAATTTCTTTATCTATAAAGTGGAAGTTCTAAATTTTGAGCTAATCTCAATTTATATTAGTATTTTTTTTAATCTCCGAATAATATTTTAATGAGTGAGCTTGCTTAAACAATATCACCTCCACTTTTTACAGCTTAATTTTTCAAAATTTATTTTCTTTTTTAATCTAAATCTGTTTAGCGTTCTTAACTTTTATTTTTCCTATATTACAAATAATAAACTTGATATTTTTAACTTTTTAACTAAGTTATAATGTCTTGGCTGATATGATTTATACTTTAGTATATAAGTTTTGTAAAGCAATGGATTGTTGTTCTACTAATTTAAAAAGTGTCATAATCATATTTTAACTATATCCATTGTTTGGTGAAAAATTAGCTATTTGATTAATGACGCTTATGTTCGGATTAGAATTGCTATTATTTATATTATGATTATGATTCTGTGAACCTTATTATGATTATTATTCATTATTTTGATTGCTATAAATATTAAAGCCTCTCTTCATTACAAATAAATGATCAAAAATATATAATCATATTTGATAATCAATAAAGAAGACATATTGAAATATATTGAATCATTTTGAAATCACATTGTTTTATTCATTTTATTTCAAATTTTTACTACCATTTTTGTTGAATAAACATATTTTACGTAATTTTTGTGTGATTGTAGATATATCAGATGATAAAAATTTATCTTAACCATGCAAAGGATCTTTCTGAATAAGATTAGGAGAAGGTCTTCGAATTGATTTAATCTTTTAGTTAATATATTCTTATTTTCTGGATAGGGCTGATTTAAGTTGACGATTTATATATATAGAATCAAGCTATCGATTTGCTTTCAATTATTATTATATAACTAT
>Ga0169931_10003421_pt1 | contig 25176 bp, 28 predicted proteins | sample Kivu_15m_20L_FD_129675 | JGI IMG/M metagenome (GOLD analysis project Ga0169931, IMG submission 129675) | Freshwater microbial communities from Lake Kivu, Western Province, Rwanda to study Microbial Dark Matter (Phase II) - Kivu_15m_20L... | ecosystem: Environmental > Aquatic > Freshwater > Lake...
GCCAGGGAAGTGTCTTTGGCCTGCGATTTCCGGCCAGCCGAATAGCGAGGCAAACGCCCTAGCGCTGTCTCATCGCTGAGCTAACGTTGCCGCGTCTGCTGGGGTGAGGTCGAAGAGTGGTGGGGCTGAGCTGGATCTTTTGCTTGAGTTTCGCAATGGCGATCGCTGGGCCATCGAAATTAAACGAAGTGAAACGCCCAAATTAACGCGTGGCTTTCATGCGGCTTGCAAAGATCTTTTACCCAAGCGAAAAATCGTGGTAACCCCGGGCTCTGGAGATTGGTTGATCGCGCCTGATGTTGAAGTCATGAGCCTTGGGACTTTGGCGGCGGAATTAGGTGTCAGGCACGGTGCCAGGCACCGTGCCTGACACCAAGGTTGCATCGATCACCCCGCGCAGTGCATTGGCCATCACGATGCGTTGCGCGCGGGCAAGATCCTCGGGCTTCAGCGCTCGCTCTTGAGCCTTCCAATCGGCAAGCAGATTTCCCCGCATTACCCCAGGCAGCACGCCGCAGGCAAGCGGTGGGGTTACCCATGTATCGTTAATCAGCGCGAACACGGTGCTGCGGCCGCCCTCGGTGACCTCGCCACGCTCGTTGGTAAACACCGCATCGAACCCGCCTTTGGCAACGGCGGCCTGCCAAGCATAATCATAAACAGCACGCGAGGTGGTTTTGTGGGCAAGCAGTGGATTGTTACTTTGCATGATGGATGCAGCTTCGCCAATCAGATCTCTTGCCCAGAAGATTTTTTGTGGGCCTAAGATAGGTTCTATTGCTTTGTGCGTGATGCTCAGCGCCCCAGCGGGTGAGAGCTCAAGGCGCAGCATGAAAACCGCACTCTCAGTCTCGGGCGATGCCATAACAACGCGCTGTGCGAGGTAAGCAGCGATCTGTTGCTCGACAGCCGTCCGATCAAAGGCAATTCGAAGCGCTGTCGCAGAGGACCGCATGCGATCCAAGTGTGCCGCTAACAGGGCAACACGCGCACCTTCACAACGCATGGTTTCAATCAGGCCAACAGGCGAGGGTAGGCCGGTTACGAAGCCCGCTTTTGCCGTGCATTCCTGCCATTCTTGCTTCGCGTTTGAATCAATGGTGATCCCTGAGCCAACGCCCATTTCGCATTGACCATGTGAGTTAATTTCCAAAGTGCGAATCACCACATTCATTTGAAAATCGCCATTAGGCTCAAAGCAGGCGATTGACCCGCAATAGAGGTTGCGCGGCGCACATTCAAGTGCGCGAATAATCTCCATGGTGCGTTTTTTGGGGGCACCGGTCACCGAGCCGCAGGGGAACGATGCTTTCAAAATCTCAAAAAGCGAAAGCCGAGCATGCAGCTTTCCAGTAATGGTGGATGTCATTTGATATACCGACCCAACCTCTTCCACTTCAAAAAGCTTAGGCACGGCAATACTGCCGGTGTCGCAAATTCGGCCAAGGTCATTACGAATTAGATCTGTGATCATTAGGTTTTCAGCGCGATCTTTTTCATTGCTTGCGAGATCTTGTGCACTGCCAGCCGCGCTGCTGAGTGTGCCCTTCATAGGCTTGGCGGTGATCACACCAGCCTCGTTTTTAATAAACAGCTCGGGCGAAAAACACAACACCGTGCGCAAACCTGTTTCTATGTAAGCACCGTAGCGCACTGGCTGGCGCGCGCGCAAGGTTTTGTAAAGAGTCAAGGGGTGGCCAAAGAGCTCGCCCTTTAACCGAAAGGTGTGGTTGACCTGGTAGGTATCGCCTTGGGCGATATAGTGCTGAATCTCTGCAATATCGCGTTTGTAGTTTTCTTGGTTTAGGTTGGCGTGCAGCCCAAGCAGACCCGAAACCTGCTGCTCCGGAGCCAGTTTTCTTAATTCACCGTAAACCCATTCACTCACTTGTTGGCTAGAGAGTCGCTCGCCATTTGCAAACGAATAGGCTTCGATCAGAGGTGTTGCGGAATCAAGATCTCCGGCGGAACGAACGCCCTGCAACACTTCCCCAAGCTCGTAAGAAAATAGCGCCACTGCATAACGACCCCGAGCTCGCTCTTGCTCAATTTCGGCAAGAGCAGATTCAATCTCTTCAGACTCAATGACTCGCCAAGAACGTAGTGGATCTTTGAAAAGCAAAGAGCTCGGCGATTGGGCCGAGCTCTGATGGTCATCTAAAAGAATCAAGCCGAAAAACTGGACCCGCAGCCACACGTCGTAGTGGCATTTGGGTTCTTGATCACAAACTGTGAGCCCTCAAGGTCTTCCTTGTAATCAATTTCGGCGCCGACCAGATACTGATAGCTCATGGAGTCGATCAGCAGCGTGACGCCATTTTTTTCCATGGCAGTGTCATCCCCATTGACAGCTTCATCAAAGGTAAAGCCATATTGAAAGCCACTGCAGCCGCCGCCTTGCACGAAAACACGCAGCTTCAGTTCCGGGTTGCCTTCTTCATCAATCAAGGCCTTCACTTTCACAGCGGCTGAATCGGTAAACAGCAGCGGTGCGGGCATTTCCAAATCGGCAGTTTCAACAGCAGCATTCATGGTGTTCTCCTTCGAAATAAATTACGGCAGCACGGGCACATGGGCAAGCCCTGCGGTTTCTGGCAGGCCGAACATGATATTCATGGCCTGCACCGCCTGGCCCGAGGCGCCTTTCACCAAATTATCTTCCACAACCAGCACCACGAGAATATCGCTCTCGGGTGGGCGGTGCACCGCAATGCGCACAAAATTGCTCGCCCGAACCGACCTTGTTTCGGGGTGCGAACCGCTGGAAAGCACATCCACAAAGGGTTCCGCGGCAAACCGCTCTTCATAAAGCTTCTGGAAATCGAACTCGCGGGCATGGCCCAATACCCTTGCATAGAGTGTGGAATGAATGCCCCGGATCATGGGGGTCAGGTGGGGCACAAAGGCAATGCGCAAGTCGTTGGCTCCCTGGGCCTTGCCCGCGGTAGCCGCAATCGCCTTTAATCCTTGCGTAATCTCGGGCCAGTGCCGGTGGCCTGAAACGGAATAGGCTTTGAAGTTGTCACCTGCCTCCGCGAACAGAATTCCGACCTCTGCTTTGCGACCCGCGCCACTCACCCCTGATTTGCAATCGGCAATCAGTGAGGAAGTGTCAATCAGCCCGCCGTGTTCCAACACTGGCAAAAATCCCAACTGAACACTGGTGGGGTAGCAGCCGGGCAGGCCGATTAAACGCGCAGCGCGAATCGCTTCGCGGTTCACTTCGGGTAGGCCATACACCGCCTCTTGTAAAAGATCGGTGCAGCTATGGGGCATTTTGTACCAGCGCTCAAACTCGGCAGGGTCTTTCAAGCGAAAGTCTGCAGCGAGGTCAATCACTTTTACGCCGGATTCCAGCAGGCCGCGCGCTTGTTCCATGGCCACGCCATGCGGTGTTGCAAAGAACACCACATTGCATTCTTGCAAAGGGGCGGAAGAAGGTTCGCTAAACGCAATGTTTACCCGCCCACGCAGCGAGGGAAACATATCGGCAACCAACATGCCCGCTTCTTTGCGGCTGGTAATGGCCACGATTTCTGCATGGGGATGCTGGGCTAACAAACGCAGAAGCTCTACGCCTGTGTACCCCGTGCCGCCAACAATTCCGACTTTGATCATGTTTCTATCGCTTGAATTTCAATGAGTTCGTTATCTTGCTCAAGAAGCGTCTGACGAATTATCTCTTCAGAATCCATAAGAAGCTTAAGTGTTGCAGCTCGATTTTGATTTCGCGAGCGAATCCACACAACTTTTGGTGGGCTACCCAGCAAAACAGAAAGGTCTTGGAAGTCATTGTCTTTCGAGACGATTACAAAACCCTCTGTTTTCGCATATTCCCAAATCTCACGGTCGCTCGCTTGATCCAAGCCTAGAGGCGCTACATGATTGGTGCCGGGGAATTTCTCCTGCAGAAAAGGCACGATGCGTCGAGAGAGATTCGCATCCAAAAGAAGTTTCATTAATGGCCAACAACCGCAACAGTGCGCTCGCGTTGGGCGGCGTACGCTAAACAAGCCAGAATGTCTTCCTTTTCAAGTTCCGGGAAGTCTTGGAGAATTTCTTCGTGCGACATTCCCGAGGCAAGCATTTCCAAAACATCGTAAACGGTGATCCTTAGCCCCCGAATTACGGGCTTGCCAGAGCGTTTGCCCGGTTCAACGGTAATTCTATTTTGGAAGTTCATCTTCAGTCCTTCGAGGTTCGACACTATGCAAAAGGTTGCCACGGCTTTCAGCAACAAGCAATTCATGGCCTAGAAACAAAAAGCCCCTTGAAGATCACTCTGCAAGGGGCCTGTCCTGAGGCAAGAAACCTGCCCCGAATTTCGCCGATTAGCGCTTGGAGAACTGCTTGCGCTTGCGGGCTTTGTGCAGACCCACTTTCTTGCGCTCGACTTCACGTGCGTCGCGCGTGACCAGGCCAGCCTTCGACAATGCTGGTTTCAAGGTTTCGTCGTAATCAATCAAGGCGCGGGTCAAGCCGTGGCGCACCGCACCGGCCTGGCCAGACTCACCACCACCGTGCACATTGACCATGATGTCAAAGGTGCCCTCGTGGTTTGCGATCACCAGAGGCTGCTTCACAATCATGCGGCCCGTTTCGCGCGAGAAATAGTTATCCAAAGGCTTGCCGTTGACAACGATATTGCCCTTGCCGCTTTTGATAAACACGCGCGCCACCGAGCTTTTGCGACGCCCCGTTCCGTAGTTGTATTCACCGACCATGTGTGTGTTCCGTTTCTAGAAATTAGATTGCCAGCGGCCTGGGCTGTTGAGCGCTGTGCGGGTGTGCTTCGCCGGAGTAGATCTTGAGTTTCTTGATCATGGCGTAGCCCAAGGGCCCTTTGGGCAGCATGCCTTTCACTGCGATTTCCAGGGCGCGGCCCGGAAAGCGGTCTTGCATTTTTTCAAAGGTGGTTTCAGAAATGCCGCCGGGGTAGCCTGAATGGCGGAAATACTTTTTATCGCTTGCTTTATTGCCGGTGACGCGAATCTTTTCGGCGTTCACCACCACGATAAAGTCGCCGGTATCCACATGAGGCGTGAACTCGGGCTTGTGCTTGCCGCGCAAACGGTGGGCAATTTCAGAGGCCAGTCGGCCCAACACGGCGTTGGTGCCATCCACCACGTACCAGTCGTGCTGGGCGGTCTCGGCTTTGGCGGAAAAAGTCTTCATATCAGTCTCAGCTGGAATTCGGGAAAGCCTCTGATTATGCTGGATTTCTTTGGCTTGCGCAATGGATTGCCACGGGCCGTCTGGGCCCTCGCAATGTTTAAACAACATTGAAATTTTAATTCTTAAAGTTAAAATTTCAATGAAATGATCCCAAGAACCATCAGTCCCCAGATCCTGGCTCGGCTCCAGTCAAACCCCGCAGTGGTCTTGCTCGGTCCCAGGCAAGTGGGCAAAACCACGTTGGCTCGGCAGATTGCCCGGCAGTGGCCAGGAGAGTCGATTTATCTGGACATGGAGCGCCCTGCTGATCGCCGCCGCCTGGAAGATGCGGATCAATACTTGAGGGGGCTGCCCGATCACCTGATTGTGATCGATGAAATTCAGAAAACGCCCGGTCTTTTCGAGACCTTGCGTGGCGTGATCGACGAATGGCGTTTTGCCGGCAAACCGAATGGACATTTCTCATTGCTTGGGTCTGCGGGCATTGAGTTGCTTCAGCAGGCTTCAGAGTCGCTCGCGGGGCGGCTCGCTACCCTTTCGGTAGAGCCGATCCAGTGCTCTGAAGCGAGTGCGGCCGCCATTTCCAATGACAAGCTCTGGCTGCGCGGTGGCTTCCCCTTGAGCCTGCTCTCCAACGACGATCAGAGCTCTCTGGATTGGCGCCGAGACTTTATTCGTTCTTACCTTGAGCGCGATGTACCCTTGTTCGCCCCTCGCCTGCCCGCGCAGACCATTGGCGGGTTTTGGGCCATGCTGGCCAGCGCGCAGGGCGCAATCACAAATCAATCGCAGCTTGCCGCAAGCCTTGGTCTGTCATCGCCCGCAGTGGGCCGTTACGTCGATCTTCTCGTGGATTTGTGCCTGGTGCGCAGGCTTGCGCCCTACCACGCCAACATCACAAAGCGCTTGGTGAAGGCGCCCAAGCTCTATGTGAGAGACAGCGGGCTTTTACATGCATTGCTTGAAATTGAGAGCGTTGACCAACTGCTGAGTCACCTTGTCTGTGGTGCCAGTTATGAAGGCTTTGTCATTGAGAATTTAATTGCGGCAGCCGGCCCGCGTTATCGCCCTTATTTTTTTCGAACCCATGTGGGTGCGGAAATCGATTTGTTGCTCGTGAAAGGCGACACGCCGGAAATCGCTATCGAAGTGAAGCGTTCATCTGCGCCATCGCCGAGTCGAGGTTTCGGCAGCGCTTGCGATACCCTTGGAGTTGAGAAGCGATTCGTGGTGTATCCCGGTGAGGAACGATTTCCCGTGCGCCATGGCGCATTGGCGGTTGGGTTGGGGGAGATGCTGATCATGCTCCGTAATCGCGAGCCCGAAGGGCGTGGCGATCCATAAAAAAACCCCAAGTCTTGCGACTTGGGGCGTAATCCACCAAAGAGGAGGTTGGAGGAGACAGATTTCAGGTTACCCCTGAATTTGTTGCAACGCAACTATTTGTGAACGATTAGTCATTAAAAAATTAAGGGTTTTCATAGCATGGAATGCACGATTCGCTGGGCTGGGCCCGACACCATGAGTTTTATCGCTGAAACCGGCTCTGGCCATAGTTTCGTAATGGACGGGGCACCCGAGGGTGGGGGCAGAAACCTGGGCCCAAGACCTATGGAGGCCCTGTTATCAGGCGCTACCGCCTGTACTGCCTATGATGTGGTGCTGATCCTTCGGAAAAGCGGCCTGGATATTCGGGGCTGTGAGGTGGCCACCACCTCGGAGCGAGCCGAGACCGACCCAAAGGTATTCACCAAGATCCACATGCTGTTCAGGATTCGCGGCCGAAACCTCAAATCGAACCTTGTAGAGCGAGCAATCACTCTCTCGCATACCAAGTACTGTTCTGCGACCAAAATGCTGGGCTTGACTGCCGAGATCACGCATGGCTATGAGTTGATTGAGGATTGATGCTCGTTGATGCATACTTTGATGCGTTAATTCGAGGGGGGGGATCTATGCGAACCACACTGACAATCGACGACACACTTTTCTCAAAGGCCGTTTCCTTGGCGGAACCCGGACTCGACAAATCAGCGCTGATCCGAGAATGTGTTAAGGCCTACATCGAGCGCCAGGCTGCGCGGCGTTTAGCCGCGCTTGGCGGAACCGACCCTGAGATCGAATTAGCCCCGCGGCGACGCAGTCCCGAGCACTGACCTTGGTTCTGGTGGATTCATCGGTGTGGGTGTCGCACTTTCGGACCGGAAATGATCGTTTGGTATCGCTGCTCGAGACTGGCACGGTGGTGTGCCACCCCTACGTGTTGCTGGAGATTGCCTGCGGAACGCCACCCAATAGAAACGAGCGGATAGAACTGCTCCAATTACTGGAGCAGTTGCCGGTTGCTACGGAAGAGGAACTGCTTGGATTCATTAATCGGAACCGTTTGCATGGGCGGGGCTGCGGCATGGTGGATCTTGCGCTTTTAGCATCAGTGAAAATGTCTCCGGGTGTTGTTTTGTGGACATTGGATAAACGGCTAGACACGATTGCGAATGAGTTTGGCATTGGCTTGTCGGGGTAATGATCTGCTTTGAAGCAAATTCTTACCCTCGCCTGGGCAGCCATTTGCGGCTACTTCGCGCAGCTCGCCCACATTCCGCTGCCATGGATCTTGGGCCCAATGTTCGGTGTGGGCGCGCTGACCTTTGCAGGGTACGCAGCAAAACAGCCACCAATCGGAAGAAAAATCGGCCAGATCACCATTGGCGTGGCGCTGGGCTTGTATTTCACGCAGGCCGTAATTGCAGAGCTTTCAAAATTCGCAGGATGGATGCTATTGGGCTGTGCGTTTTCTCTTGGTCTCACAGTCCTATTCGCACGGTTCTTCCAGCGGTTTGCGAGGGTGGATGCAATGACCGCTACCTATGCCTGTGCGATTGGCGCTGCGAGCGATATGGCTGTGCAGGCACAACGTGTTGGCGCCGATGGCGCAAGCGTTGCAACGAGCCACGCAGTGCGCGTGATGATTGTGGTTACGGTGATCCCTTTCATTGCAGCAGCGTTCCCGCTGGAGTCAATAGCCGCAGGCGGCCTGCGGGCCAATGACATCAGCGCACTTCCGCTTGCGGCAATTATCTTGGTCAGCGTGGCGCTCGCAACCCTCATCAGCAAAACCCGCCTGCCGAATCCCTGGGTGCTGGTGCCACTCTTGACAGCAGCGACCTACGCCGCAATCGGTAATGAGACACGCCTGCCCGATCTCATCGTCAACGCAGGCTCCATCCTGATCGGCTGGAACCTGGGCCAATACATGAGCCGCGAATTCTTTCGCGGCTCGCCACGCGTGCTTGGCGCTGCGGCGCTTATGACAGTTGGCATGCTCGCGCTCTCACTGGGCTTTGCATTCGTGATCGAATGGGCACTCAACATTTCACTCATCTCTGCGATTGTGGCCACCTCGCCCGGCGGCATTGCGGAGATGGCGATCACTGCGAAGGTGCTGGGGCTGGGCGCGCCGATCGTGACTGCATTTCATCTAACCCGAATGGTCGCGGTGATCCTGATGATTCGGGCCGCTGGGGCCTGGATGGTTCGCATCGGTTGGCTTGTCTTGCGCAACGACAATCTCAAGCCCGTGCGTCAAACGCAATAGCTCAATATCCTCCTTCGTGTCGATGTCCGTGAAATAACCCGGTGATGCCGTGGGCATCTCACGCACCGATTGCGACCTTCCTGCCCGCAGTTCCTGCAATGCCTTGCGCAGCGAGAAACGAGGATCATCGGCTGGCAGTGTCAAAACAAAATTACGCGAAAGCCAGATGGGGTGGCCCTGCACACGCGCAGCTGAGAACGGAATCACAACATCAATCTGCGGCTGATCTGCAAAGGCCAGCAATGCGGCAATGTCCTGTTCGCAAAGCAAGGGCAGATCAACCAGGCAGATCAGCAACCCGCCAACCTGCGCATCTCTCGCAAGCAATCCCTGCGCATGAATCAGTGCCGCGCGAACGGAACCCTGAATGTCGGCCGAGGCCTCGGCATTCGCGCCAGCAGAAGGCACATCAATGCATTCGGCAGACATGTCGCTGCCTTGCTGCTCCAAGTGCTTCAGATGCGGGGTCAGGATGCTTCGGATCTCGTCTGACTGATACCCCGTGATCACCACGGTGTGGGCAATCCCGTGGGCCTGCAGAAGATCAATCTGGCGGGAAAGCAGAGGCTTCCCGTTGACCAGAAGCCTGCCTTTGCAGATCCCGCCAAGGCGCTGGCCGCGACCGGCACTGAGGATGTAAGCAAGGGTCTTCGAGGCGTTTAGCATGTGAACTGGGTTAGATTCTTCCAAGGACGGGCGCAAACAGAAGGCTTTTGCACACGGCTGGGGCAATTTCAAGTCAGGATCGAAAAATCCTTTCCAAAACTAGGGTAATCCCTTCTTTTTTCTTGGAGAAAGGACTCTAGGATACAAGGAGTCTTCCTATTTCTATGAGGAGTTAAACATGAGTCGATTTTCGTTTGGATTACTGGCCAAGGTGGCCAAGGCGATGCTGGGTGCTGGCGTCGTTTCGACATTCATGCTGGGAGCGGCATCGGCCCAGACGATCAAGATCGGCACGCCGTTGGCCTTGACGGGTGGCCTTGCCGATGAAGGCAAAAAGCAGGTCATCGCCTATGACATGTGGCTCAAGCGTATCAACGCTGCAGGCGGCATTGACGTGGGCGGCAAGAAAATGAAAGTCGAGCTGATCCGTTACGACTATCAGACCAATGAGCAGCGGGCCCAGCAGCTCGCCGAGCGGCTGATTGTGGAAGACAAGGTGGACTTCCTGCTCGCGCCGTTTGGCTCTGGCCATACCAAGGTGGTGGCCGGTGTTGCCGAGCGCTACGGTGTTCCCGTGGTGGCGACCAGCGCCTCCTCGGAGTCGATTTTCAATCAGGGCTACAAGAACCTCTTCGGCGTGCTTGCGCCGAACACGGGCAGCATCACCAACCTGCTGGCACTGGTTGGGCAGGCCCAGCCCAATGTCAAGCGGGTTGCGATTCTTGGCCGTGAGGATGTATTTCCCAAGGCCATGGCAACGACCATGAATGATCTGGCAACCAAGGCCGGCTTTCAGGTCCAGTCGATGGAGTTCTATCCGGTGAACACGCTGGATTTGGCAACGCCGATCTCGAAAATCAAGTCGCTCAAGCCTGACTGGATCTACATCACGGGCTACAGCAAGGACCTGATTCTTGCGCGCAAGCAAATGGCCGATCTGGGGGTGACTGCGCCGGTGGTGACCATGATTACTGGCCCGGTATACAAGGAGTTCATTGATGCGCTTGGCGCGCAGGCTGAAAATGTCACCAGCGCCAGCTGGTGGCACCACTCGGCCCAGATGACGGGCGATGATCCCTGGGGCTCCACAAAAGCGTTTTACGATGAATTCGTAGCCCGTGAAAAGCAAGATCCCGATTATGTCCATGCAGCCTCTGCAGCCGCTCTGGTGGCGCTTCAAAAGGCCATTGAAAAAGCAAAAACCCTGGACAAGGCCAAGGTCCGTGAAGCCCTTGCCACTTTGGATGTCAAGACCTTCTATGGCCCAATCAAGTTCGGCCCCAATGGCATGAACACGGCGATCACCGGCCTTCCGATTATTCAGGTACAGAACGGCCAGCCCGTTCCTCTTTTCCCTGAAGCCGTGAAAAAAGGAAACCTGCGGGTCTTCAAGTAAGCAGGTTCAGGTAAGCAAGTTATTCATCACCTTTGTACAGGGACCCCCTCATTCATGAGGGGGTCAGTCTGAATGTCTGCTCAGATTCTGCTTAATGGTTTGATGCTCGGCGCGATTTATGCCTGCATCGCCGTCGGTTTCTCGCTGGTGTGGGGCGTGCTCAATGTGATCAACATGGTCCACGGCGCCTTCATCATTCTGGGGGGTTACCTGACCTTCTTTGCCTGGCTGCACTTCAAGATCCATCCATTTCTGATGATCCTGCCCGTTGCCCTGTTGATGTTTGGCCTGGGCTATGTGTTGCAGCGGGGCATGATCAACAAAGTCATTTCGAAGCCGGTGCTCACCACGCTCACGCTGACGTTTGGCCTTGAGATGATCCTGTACAACGCGATGAACCTGGCATTTTCGGCAACCCCGCGTCGAATCGCGCTCGATATGGGCGTTTTCAACATGGGCGAGCTGCTGCTGCCAATCGACCGGATTGCCTCCATGGTGCTGGCCTTGACGCTCACGGGCCTGCTCTATCTGGTGCTGCGAACCTCCAAGATCGGCCGGGCAATTGTCGCGGTGCGCATGGATCGTGATGCCGCCTCGCTCATGGGCATCAATGTGCCGCAGATTTACGCGGTCACCTTTGGAATCGGTGCGTTCATGGCAGGGGCCTGCGGGGCCCTGGTTGCGGTTGTGTTTCCTGTTTCGACAAGCCTCACCGGGCTTTTCCTTGGCAAGGCATTTGTCATTTGCGTGATCGGCGGCCTGGGCACGGTGCCGGGAGCTCTGGTAGGCGGGCTCGCTCTCGGGGTGATTGAGAGTGTCGCGGGTTATTGGCTAGGCCCTCAGAACGCGATTCTGATCGGCTTTATTTTGATGTTGGTGCTCTTGGTGGTGCGGCCAACAGGGATCATGGGTAAGAAGGGCTACGAGTGAAATCACAACGGATTGCCTACTTTATTTTCTTTATCTGGGTGGCGTTGCTCGCGCTTTCTCCATTTATTGCGAATAACTACATTGTCAAGGTTTCGACATTCCTGGCGATGTATGCGGCTATTGCAATGTCCTGGAATTTCATCGGCGGTTACGCAGGATATCCATCCTTTGCAACGGCCGCCTTTGTTGGCCTCGGGTCTTACTCCGGCGCGATTCTGCAAAACGCCGGCGTGCCCATGGTAGTGGCCTGGTTCCTGGCCGCAATGATTGTGATGATCTTTGCCGCCGGTGTGGGCAGGATCATTCTGAAAATGAAGGGCCATTATTTTGCGATTGGCTCGATTGCGCTGGTGGATGTTCTCTCGCACACCGCCTCTTCCTGGTCGAGCCTGACGGGCGGTGGTGAGGGCCTGAATGTCAAGATCATGGAGGGCGGGCCTGATTTCGCGGGCATGGTGTTTCTCTACACCATGCTGGCCATCATGCTGGCGGCATTTGTCACCACGGTGATCGTGGATCGCAACCGTCTTGGGTTTGGCCTGCGCTGCATTCAGCAAAACGAAGATGCTGCGGACATGCTCGGTGTCAATGTCATGCGTTACAAAGTGATCGCCTTTGTGCTGTCGAGTGTTTTCTGCGGGCTGATTGGCGCTGCCTATGCCTCCTGGGTGGCCTATATTTCTCCGATCGATGCGTTTTCGATCCTGCTCACCCTTAAGGCAGCCGTGATGGTCTTGCTTGGAGGGGCAGGCACGATATTCGGGCCGATCGTTGGCTCAGCGGCCCTGGTGATTTTTGAAGAAACGATCTGGTCGCAGTTTCTGGACCTGCATCACGGCATTCTCGGCCTGGTCATTGTTCTGCTGATATTTTTCCTTCCCAATGGACTACTCAAGATCAAATGGCGCCGTTCGTCGCGCGAGTCAGGCGGTGCCTCATGAGTGAACTCTTGCTTGAAACCCGCAAGATCTCCAAGAGCTTTGGCGGTGTCAAGGCCGTTCGCGATGTCAGTTTTTCATTGAAGGCGGGAGACATTATCGGCCTGATTGGCCCCAACGGCGCCGGCAAGACCACGCTGGTGAATCTGCTCACAGGTGTGCTCACGCCGGATACAGGCGAAATAATTTTCAAGGGGGAAGATGTCACCCATCAGCGGCCATTTCAGGCGGCGCGCCGGGGCATTTCACGCACCTTCCAGATTGTTCAGCCCTTTCCCCAGATGACCGTTCTGGAGAATGTCTCGGCCGCGGTGTTGTTTGCCTCTGGCGCTGCGCAGAAAATGTCGCACGCCCAGGAAATCGCATTTGAACACCTGAAATTCGTTGGCCTGGAGGCCTTGGCAAATCGCTCCGCGCAGACCCTGACACTGCCTTCAAGAAAGCGTCTGGAACTCGCCAAAAGCCTGGCCATGAATCCGCGCCTGCTGATGCTCGATGAGGTCAATGCGGGGCTCAATACCGGAGAGGTTGAGCAGGCCCTCGATCTGATCCGTGCAATCGCTGCCCGCGGAGTCACCATTCTGATCATCGAACACCTGATGAAAGTTGTGTTGACTCTGTCTCATCGCATCATGGTCTTGCATCATGGCGAGCTCATTAGTGAAGGAGCCGCAAAAGAAGTGGTGAACGATCCAAAGGTTATCGAGGCCTATCTCGGCTCAAAGTTTTCCGAAAAGCAGATCTTTACGGAGGACTCTCTCCATGGATAAGAGTTTGCTCAGCATTCGGGGGCTTGAATCGGGCTATGGCGATGTTCAGGTGCTCTGGGGCCTGGATATGGAGATCAAGGAAGGCGAAATCACTGCGGTCATTGGCTCCAACGGCGCGGGCAAGAGCACGCTGATGCGAACGATCTCCGGGCTGGTGAAGACCCAAAAGGGTGAGATTATCTTTTCAGGCAAAAGCATGACGGGCGCGAGCCCGCGCAGCGTGCTCGATGCAGGAATCGCGCACGTGCCCGAGGGCCGTCGATTGTTCAAAGGGCTTTCGGTTCGGGATAATCTTTTGCTAGGCGCCTACACGCGCAAGGCCTCCTCGGCAGATCTGCAGAACGATCTCGAAGAAATCTACAGTGTTTTTCCCAGGCTGAAAGAGCGCCAGTCACAGGATGCCACAACGCTTTCCGGTGGTGAGCAGCAGATGTGCGCCATTGGCCGTGGCCTCATGTCCAAGCCGCGCCTGTTGATTATTGATGAGCTGAGTCTTGGCTTGGCCCCCAAAGCAACAGAACAGCTTGTGGAGGCATTGATCCAGTTCAGTTCAAAAGGCTTGACGATTCTATTGGTTGAGCAGGATGTCTTTACAGCCCTGGAAATGTCCAAGCTTGCCTATGTGGTTGAAAATGGCCGGGTGTCGTTGTCTGGCAAGAGTTCTGAGCTGCACGATAATCCCATGATCCGACAGGCGTATCTCGGGATGTAATGTCGTGAACCCCGCCTCACTGCGAAAAGCAAATCTGCAGGCTGTTGAGGCGATCACTTCTGCTGATCCTGTTCTCAGGAATATCGGCGCCGCCGGCACGGTTGTTCCGGGCTTTACCAGAAACACAATCCTCACTTCGGGGCCAACCATGCCCTGGAGGGATTATGTCGGCGGCCAGCGTGATGCGGTTATCGGCGGCGCCTTGTTCGAAGGCCTGGCAGACACCGCAGAGCAGGCCAATGCCATGATTGCCCGCGGAGAGATTCAGGTCCGTGGCTGTCAGGAGCTTGGCTGCGTTGGCTCACTGGCGGGAATTTACACCGCATCGATGCCGGTGTTCGTTGTTGAAAGTTCATTGACCGGCCGTGCTGCCTTCTGCAATTTCTTTGAGGGCAAGAACCCGCGTCGTTTGAACTATGGCGTTTATGACGATCAGGTGCGCGAACAGCTGCTTCGCATTCAACAGGAGATCGCGCCGGCGCTGGCCCATGCGGTGCGTCATGCGGGTGGTGTGCCCTTAAAGCCCATCATGATCCGCGCGCTGAATATGGGCGATGAGCTGCACAGCCGAAACGCTGCCGCCGCCCTGCTTTTTCTTCAGGCGATCTCCCCGGCGCTTTTGGAGATCGGGCAAAAGGCAGACGCGAAGGCGGCCCTAGCGGCAATCAATGAGGACCCCTATTTCTTTTTGCGCCTGTCCATGGCTGCCTGCAAGGTCATGGCCGATGCGGGCCAGGGCGTTGTTGGCGCATCGGTTGTCACGGCAATGGCCTTTAACTGCAGGCAGTTTGCCATTCGGGTCAGTGGGCTGGGAGAAGGCTGGTGGACAGGCTCCTTGCCCAAGGTCCATGCCCGTTTCTTTCCGGGATATGGCGAGAAAGACCTGGCCTGGATGGGTGGCGAGAGCCCGATCACCGAGACCGTGGGCCTGGGTGCTTTTGCGCAGTGCGCAGCCTTTGCGCTGCAGGCCTATCAGGGCGGGTCGCCCGCCGAGATGCTGCGCCGACAGCGCAGGCTCTACCGAATCACCACTGCAGAGCATCCGGATTTCAAGATCCCGTTTCTGTCGTTTCGTGGCGTGCCAACGGGGATCGATATTTTCAAGGTTGTGAAGACAGGGATTGCGCCCTTGATCAACGTTGGCATTGCCGGCCAGGCGGGCGGCCAGATTGGTGCCGGCGTGATTGAGGCGCCGCTCGATTGTTTTGTGTCTGCAACGCAGGCGTTTTGAACACCGAAAAACAAATTACAACGATATCAGGAGAGAACATGCCGTCGAGCATCAACGCAGAGGCCCTAAAAACGGAGCTGCAGTCCAAGGGGGTGGAGTTTTGCATGGCCAGTTACGTGGATATCCATGGCCGCTCCAAATGTAAGGTCGTGCCAATTGACCATTTGAAAAACATGCTCGCAGGCTCAGAGCTCTTCACGGGTGCGGCCCTTGAAGGCGTGCCGCAGGAAGTCAACGAAGATGAAGTCGCTGCCCTGCCCGATCCGGCCGCGGCCACTATCCTGCCCTGGAAGCCTAATTTCGCCTGGTTTCCGAGTGATCTGTATCTGAGGGACCAGCCGTTTGAGGCCTGCTCCCGACAGATTCTCAAGCGCGTCTTGTCGCGGCTTGATGCCAGCGACATGATCTTTAACCTTGGCATTGAAACGGAATTTTTTATCCTGCGCCAGGATGCGAATGGCAAGGCGGTGCCCATTGGGCCCAATCCGCCGCTGTCAAAGCCTGCCTATGACGTGCGCACCATGCTGGAATGCATGCCGGTGGTGGAGGCTATTGTGAAGGCGATGAACCAGCTGGGCTGGGGAGTCTATTCCTTTGACCAGGAAGATGCACCGGGCCAGTTTGAAACGGATTTCGCCTATGCAGATGGCCTGACCATGGCCGATCGCTTTACATTTTTCCGGCTCATGGCCAATGCCATTGCAGAAGAGCATGGCTACTTCGCAAGCTTCATGCCCAAGCCATTCAAAGACCGAACCGGCAGCGGCGCCCACTTCAATATCTCCCTGGCGGACCGAAAAACCGGCAGGAACCTCTTCGATGATCCCTCGGACCCTCGCGGCTGTGGCATGTCAAAACTTGGCTATCAGTTCATTGCGGGCGTGCTGCGTCATGCGCGCGCCATTGCCGCAGTCATTGCCCCCACGGTGAACAGCTACAAGCGGCTTGTTGCACGGGGCAGCATGTCGGGCTTTACCTGGGCTCCCATTTTCGTTTGTTATGGCAACAACAATCGAACCAATATGCTCAGGATCCCCATGAACGGCCCTCGCATTGAGTGCCGGGCTGCCGACATCAGCTGCAATGTCTATCTGGGTGCTGCCATGATTCTGGCTGCTGGCCTGGAGGGAATCGAGCAGGATCTCGACCCTGGTCAGCCCCACCGTGAAAACATGTATCTGAGCTCTCCGGAGATGCTTGCCAGCCAGAACATTGCGCTCTTGCCAAGAACCCTGGGCGAGGCGATTGATGCCTTTGAGGCAGACCCGCTGAGCGAGGCCGTGATGGGCCCGCTCATGTACAAAGCGTTTATCGATTTCAAGCGAAACGAATGGATGGACTACCAGTCCCATGTGTCGGACTGGGAGACCAATCGTTATCTAAGATTCTTTTGACCGGTCTGGAAGGGGATGATCATGCAGGGCGAAGCCTTATTCGATGCGGCACTTTATGAGTCGGTTCGACGGCCCATGGGCTTGTCTCATGGGCTGCCCTCCTGGTGCTACACACACGATGCTTTCCACGAGCGGGAGGTGGAATCCATTTTTCTGAAGGAATGGATTGTCATTGGCCGGGCCGAGGAATACCCGGCTGCAGGAAGCTATCAGGTGCTGCAGCGATTTGGGCGCTCGATCATTGTCGTGAAGGATCGGGCCGGAGAGATGCATGCATTTCTGAATGCCTGCCGGCATCGTGGCACGCGGCTATTGGAAGGGCAGGGCGAATGCAAGGCCATCAACTGCCCGTATCACGCCTGGGCCTACAGCCTTTCTGGAAAGCTCGTTGCAGCGCCGGGCATGGATGGCGTGCAAGACTTCTCCTTAGCCGACTGGCCGCTTGTGTCGGTTCGGCTTGAGCAGTGGGGCGGTTTTTTATTCATCAATTTTGACGAGCATGCAGCCCCCCTGGCCGAGCACCTGGGCACGGTGCAGGATCTTTTTGCAGGCCATCGTTTCGCCGATATGCGAATGACGCGAAAGCGCAGTTTCGAGCTTGATTGCAACTGGAAGATCTACATTGAAAACGCCATGGAGGATTACCACACGCCAACCGTGCACAAGCGGTCCATTGGGCTGCAGCGCACGGATATGGAGCCTGTGGAACGCGGCCAGTGGTCGGCTATCTACATGGAGAGCGCCACGACCATTGCGGTACTGCCTGGCGAGACCAGTCCGCTGCCGGTCATTCCCACGCTGTCGGGCAAGGCTGCTCACGGCTCTTTTTTTGCGTTGATTAACCCCACCTTGTTTCTCGGTGTCACGCTGGATTGCATGTGGTTTCTGGAGACGGTGCCCTTGAGCGCGGGCAAGACCATCGTTCATGTGGGCAGCTGTTTTCCGGAGTCAACAATCGCCCGGCCTGACTTCGAACAGGCTGTTGCCCGCTATTACTTTCGCTGGGACAAATCGATTCCCGAAGACAACGAGATCTCAGTGCAGCAGCATGCGGGCTTAAAGACACTGGGCAAGCACCCGATGGGCCGTTTGTCGCTGCATGAGCCGGCTGTGCATCAGTTTGCCCACTGGATTCTCGATCGTGTGCTCGGCCCTGAAAGACTGCAATGACCAAAACCGCAAAAATCCGTGTTCACTTCGAGAACGACCCAGGCCTTGACAGCATTTTTGATGTCTCTCAAGAGCGAATCAAGCAAGCCCTCAAGCGCAACAAGGAGGCGGCCCGATACATCGACCTGAGCTTCGGGCATGGCGAGCCAGGCTTTGAAAAACGGGTGGCCGATGCCGAGGTGCTTTTTGCCTGGCGTTTTCCGCATCTTCGAATTGGCCGCATCGCGCCAAATCTCAAATGGATTCATGTGCACGGCGCAGGTGTTGAACACCTGCGGCCGTTTGATCGCTGGCTGCCTGAAGGCGTCCGGCTGACCAATAGCCGCGGAGTGCATGGCGATCGCGCGAACGAATACTTTCTCATGACCCTGCTGATGCTGAATAATTTCATTCCGGCCATGGCCTATAACGCACGCAGCCGTCAATGGATTCAGCGTTTCAACACCACGATCATCGGCAAGACAGTGCTTGTTGTTGGCGTTGGCAACATGGGCGGGGGCGCTGCGAAATATGCAAAGAAAGTCGGCCTGCATGTCATTGGCATTCGCCGCACCGGCAAGCCGCACCCGCATGTTGATGAGATGTACACCCCGGATCGGCTGATGAAGCTGCTGCCAAGGGCTGATTTCGTGTTTCTTGCAACGCCCTTGACGAGCCGCACCGAGTCACTGTTTGGCAAGCGTGAGATCGCTGCGATGAAGCCTGGCGCTGGCCTGGTCAATGTTGGCAGGGCCGGTGTTCTGGATCACGATGCCCTTGGCGAAGCCCTGCGCAGCGGCCATATCAGTGGTGCTGTGCTCGATGTCATGCCGCAAGAGCCTTTGCCATCGCGCTCGCCGCTTTGGAAGATTCCCAACCTGTTTATCACCACGCACTCGTCGTCGGACGATGCGGTGCATTACACGCCCAAGTCACTGGATCTTTTCCTTGAGAATCTGGTGCGTTACGCCACGCGCCGCAAAATGCAGAACCTCGTGGATATCGATCTGGAGTACTAGGCGTTGGGCGGCGGGAAGTCGATTTCAAGATCCGACCGAGGCCTGGCCTGACAGGCCAGGAACCAGCCCTCTGCGATTTCCTCATCGGATAGGCCAAGGCCCTTGTGATCGCCGGCGTCCACCTCTCCGCTGATCAGGCGGGTCTTGCACGCGCCGCACTGGCCTTCCATGCAGCCAAAGGGATAGTCCACCCCGGCAAGCAGCGCAGCATCAAGAATGCTGTCGCCTTCTTCCGCTGAAATGCGCGCATTCGCCGAGGTGATCAGAATCGAGAAGGCCATGCGCAATCCTACCAGCCCAGTTTTTCCTTGATGGCTGCAGGGGTGCGTAGCTGATCCTTTAGGCCCAATGCACTGCGCTCTTTTGCCTGCGCAAGATCGACAGGCAGAAAAACAATCCTGCTTTCTGGGCTCGCCTGCGCAAGCAGGGGCCTTGCAGCGCTGATCACTTCGAGGATTCTGGGATATCCGCCCGTGGTCTGATGTTCCGACATGAGAACAAAGGGCTTGCCGCCCGAGGGAAGCTGCACCGTGCCGAATCGAACGGGCTCGCTCATGATTTGTGGCATCTCGGAGGTCTTGAGTGCAGGCCCCGAAAGGGCTAGGCCCTGACGATTGCTGCGCGGCTCAACAAGCCATTGCTCGCCAAACAAAACGCTGCGTTCTGAATCGGCAAGATATTCAAAATGACGGCCTGGCAAAACGGGAATTGTCAGCACAGGCCACTGATCAAGAAGGTGGTTGGCCAGGGACCATTTCGGGGCGATCAGGGCAGCGCTGTTTGGCGGGGTGTTCTGATCCGCACTTGCAGAATGAATTCGAAGAAAAACCCGATCCGTCTGCGGAGCTGCCGCAGGGCCGAGTGTGAGCCTGGTTTTTGCGGTGATGCGTGGCGGCCCAAGCTCAGCAGCAAGGTGGCTGCTTCGGCTTTCCAGTGAGACAGGCGAGTGGATTCCGCCTGCAAATGCAACCCATGCGCGAAAGCCGCGAAGGAAATGCGCGAATCGAATGGTGGCGCCAGCAGGAATGATCACGGGCCGATGCAAAGGAAGCGGGGTTGAATGATCTTTCCCAACGGACACACTGGCCTTTACAGGCGCGCCACAGCAGGCAATGCAGACACGATGCTCAAAAAAAAGTGTTGGCCCAAGGCCGGTGATCTCCAGGCCTGCGGCAGATTCATCATTGCCAACCAGAAGGTTGGCTGTTGCAAGAGTGGTTGAATCCTGGGCGCCGCCACGCGAAAGGGCAGAGGGAAGAAAGCTGCGCCGGCCCTGATCCTGAATCGTTGTGAGCAGCCCCGGCTGCTCGACCCTTATCGTGCAGCCCATAAGCGCTCGAACTCATCAACGGAAATTGAAAAAAACCGGACCGAATCGCCAAGCTGTATCAGGCAAGGCGATTCCTTCGCAGCGTCAAAGAGCACAAGTGGGCACCTTCCGATCAGATTCCAGCCGCCGGGGCTTGCTGTGGGGTAGATCGCGCACTGTGTGCCAGTAATGCCCAGCGCCCCTGCCGGCACCTTGGGCCGGGGAGTGTCCAGCCGCGGAACATTCAGTGCGGCATCGAGCCCGCCCATGTAGGCAAATCCGGGCAGAAACCCAATGAGCTGAGCGGTGTAGCGGCCCGATGTATGCAGCCGAACCACTTCTTTTGATGTCAGGCCGCAATGTCGGGCAACCCGGTCGAGATCAGGCGCAAACTGCGCGTCGTAGCAGACGGGAATCTCCAATGCCTTGCCGGCAAGCGGCGATTTGTTCAGGCTCGATTCCGCCAGGCCCTGGATCTCGAGCGCGAGCGCATCGAGATCCATCGATTCCATCAGCTCTGTGTCGAGCATGAATGCCAGACAGTTCATTCCTGCCACCGGGCTCACACCCGGCATCATGGGACGATCTTGCAGCAGGGCCCAGAGCGCGCGGACTCGCAGATTGGCCTGCGGATGGCTGCCAAAGTCAACCATGAGCATGTCATCGCAGACAATCGAGACGCTCATGTCCATTGATCTATGCAAACTCCACGCTGACATTGAAACGACGAACGGACTTGGGCTGACCATAGAGCGTATTTCTCTGACGTGGCGTGCGGCCACATGCCTTGATCAGCGACTGCATTTGCAGGCTGTCGAATTCCTGTCCGTGGGATGCACCGGCAGCCCGAGAGATGCTTTCATTCATGAGTGTGCCCCCAAGGTCGTTTGCGCCTGCCGAAAGGCAGGCTCCCACACCCTCTGCGCCCATTTTTACCCATGAGGCCTGAATGTTGGCAATCAATGGATGCAGAGCAAGCCGGCTGACTGCATGCATCAGCACCGCCTCGCGAAAGCTCGGCCCTTTTCTGGCCAGGCCCTTGCGAAAGATGGGCGACTCCATGTGGACAAAGGGCAGGGGAACGAATTCGGTGAACCCGCCCGTCTCTTGCTGCAGCTCGCGAATGCGCAGCAGGTGATGGGCCCAGTCATCGTAGTTTTCGATATGCCCAAACATGATGGTGGAAGTCGATCTCAGGCCGAGCCGATGGGCTGCGCGCATGACCTCGAGCCACTCTTGCGTGGAGACTTTATCGGGGCAGATGATCCTGCGAATAGGGTCATGAAGGATCTCTGCAGCAGTTCCTGGAAGGGTATTCAGGCCATTGGATTTCAGCTCAGACAGAAATTCGCTCACGCTGATTCCCAGGGTCTGGGCGCCATGAAAGACCTCCAGAGGGGAGAATGCATGGACATGGATCTCGGGCACGGCAGACTTTGCCGCCCGAAGAATATCGAGATAGGTCTGGCCCGTAAACGATGGGTGAATGCCGCCTTGCATGCAGACTTCAGTGGCCCCGCGCAAAGCCGCCTCGCGGACTCGGCCTGCGATCTCTTCCAGGGGCAGGACATAGGGCTTGCCCCGGAGATCCTCGGTTGTTTTTCCTTTCGCGAATGCGCAGAACTGGCAGCGATAGGCGCAGATATTGGTGTAGTTGATGTTTCGGTTAATGACATAGGTCACCACATCACCCACGGCAGAGGCCCTCAGGCGATCGGCCTGCTGGCAGACTGCAAGGAAGTCATCGCCCCGGGCCTGAAACAGCTGTCGGATCTCTGGGATCGTCGGTGTCTGCCCCTGATCCCATCGACCCAGCAGAGCATTCAAACCGCCTGACTTTCGCAGGGCAGGGCCGGCACGCAAATCACTGAGCAGCCGTTGCGGCGGAGGCGTGTTCGATCCTGCTGTCCAGGCATCGGTCTTCGCATAGCCCTCGGTGTCCATCAGATGCAGCGTTGGAGTCCGCAGGCCTGGGTCGACCCAGCTGGTGAGATCGCGAGCGTAACCGGGGAAAATCGCAAGCCGCTCGGTGAGGTACTTGCCGCAGGCTTGTGTGGCCTGCTCAAGGCTTGCAAGCTGCGGCCAGGGCGCCTCTGGGTTCACATGATCGGGTGTCAGGGGCGAGATGCCGCCCCAGTCATTAATGCCCGCGCTAATCAGCTCGGGCAGGTACTCGGCTGAAAGGTTTGGCGGCGCCTGGATGGTCATTTCAGGATCGAATAGCAGCCTTGCCACCGCGATTGTCCAGAGATGCTCTTCCAAGGCAAGCGCCGGTGTTGCCTGCATGCGTGTTCCATCCTTGGGCCGGAAATTCTGAATGATGATTTCCTGGATATGCCCATGTTCATCATGCAGGTTGCGCAGTGCCAGCAGCGAGGAAATTCTTTCTTCTCTTGTCTCGCCAATGCCTGCGAGGATTCCCGTTGTAAATGGAATTCGGGCTTTGCCGGCAAGGGCAATCGTTTCAAGCCTGACGCGAGGCTGCTTGTCTGGCGAGCCATGGTGCACGCCGCCCGGCTGACAGAGACGCTGCGAATCGCTCTCAAGCATCAGGCCCATGGAGACCGAGACCTGCCGCAGGCTGGCAAGCTCGGTGGCAGTCATGATTCCGGCATTCAGATGGGGCAAAAGCCCCGTCTCTTTCAGCACCTGATTCGCCGCGAAGGCCAGGTAGTCCAGTGTGCTGGCAAAGCCCATCGTCTCAAGTGCCTGTCTTGCATCGGCATAACGAAGCTCGGGCTTGTCTCCCAGTGTAAAGAGGGCCTCCTTGCATCCAAGGCTCGCGCCCTGCGAGGCGATTCTTAGCACCCCCTCCATGGCCATGTAAGGCGTTTTGCGTTCTTCTCGGCTGACTTTTGCAAAGGTGCAGTAGTGACAGACATCCCGGCAGAGCCGGGTCAAAGGAAGGAAGACCTTGCGTGAGAACGACTGGCGATTTCCGTGGAACTGGTCTCGCCTCCAAGCGGCGGCTGTCATCAGAGTCGACAGTTCTGCGTCAATCAGTTGGGCGCTGTCTTGGCAATCAAGACGGTGTTTCGAAGTTGCGATCTCGTCAATCCACCGATCCAAGGGCCTCTCCTGAGAATAGTTTTATTGTGTGCGTTGACAAAAAAACAGCAGATCTGCTTTGTGATTGTTCAGCCAGAAACGCCTCCAGGTCGGCGGGGCGGTCCAGGTCTAGCTGAAACCCGGCAGCATTTGAAATTGCAAATGCAAGGCCTAAGGCGTTGGCACTGCTCAGATGCTTGCGAAAGCTGTCTTCACCAAAGTGAAACTGCATGGAATCCGGCGGGCAGCAGAGCACGGCATTGGTTCCGCCATCGCCGCTTGCAGGCACCATCACAAGTGGCGTGCTCTCGCAGAGGAGTGCGCAGACATCATCGACATCCTTTGGTGTGAGCAAGGGAAGATCACCCGGCAATGTCAGCATCGCTGCGCAGCCGCGTGCAGCAAATGCCGAGGCGGCCTGCTCAACCGCCTGGGTCTGTCCGCGACAGAGCCGGTCATGCAGAATCTCCGCGCCCATGCCCCGTGCAAGATCGGCCACCTCGGAATCGGCGGTAATGACCATGACCCGTTCAATGGCCTTGCTCTGGCCAAGCGCACAGAGCACATCGGTCAGCATGGCCCGGGCAAGGCCCTCTCGCTGCGCACTTGACAGTGCCGCAGACAGGCGGGTCTTGGCCTGGTCAAATGCCTTCACGGGCACTGCAGCCCAGATCGGCCCAAGCGCCTTAGGCATTGACGCGTCCTGTAGCGAACTCAAGGGCAGCCTGGGCGAGCGCCCGACGCGATGCCTGCCCAGTCATGCGGGTTGGCGTGATGCATGCCGCGATCTCCAGGTCTTGGGCCTGGGCCTGATCCGAGACATCAATCACCATGCCGTTGATCAGGCCTTTGTAATGCTGTGCAATTCCTGCGGCTGTGTTGGGCACGCCAAGGCTCTCAAGCATCTGTGACAAAGGCCCTTTCAGCGCCTGCCCTTGAATCAATGGCGAAATCGCAATCACAGGCAGGCCCCGGCTGGCAATGAGCTCGCGCACACCGGGCAGCGCCAGGATCGGGTCAATGCTCAGAAATGGATTCGAAGGCGCAATAAAGATGGCCTTCAGATTGCGTGACCTGAGCGCTGCCCGTGCATGCGGATGCAGATCTGCACGTGCGGCGCCTCGATAGGAAAGCGCTCTGACCCGTGGCTCGCAGCGTGATTTCACGAAGTAGTCCTGAAATGAAAGCATGCCCTGATCGGTATCCAGGATGGTCTGCACAGGCGCTTCAGTCATTGGGATCACATGCGATTGAATGCCAAGCCGTCTGCAGATTTCTGAACTGATTTCGGCAAGGGCTGATCCTTTACGCAGGCCATGCGTGCGGAAAAGATGCAGCCCCAGATCCTTGTCGCCAAGCGCAAACCATTCCTCTGCGCCAAGCATGCCAAGGGTCTGCATGCAGTTCCAAGTTTCCTGGTCCCGGCCCCAGCCGCGTTTCTCATCGCCAAGGCCTGCCAATGCATAAGTGACACTATCGAGATCCGGGCAGATGCGAAGACCCAGATGGTCGAAATCATCTCCGGTATTCACAACCACTGCGAGCTCGCCTGGCCCGAGCAGATCATTGAGGCCGGCTGCAAATTTGCCACCGCCCACGCCACCACTGAGCACCACGAATGCTGCAGACTCTGCTGGCCTCATCGGAACATGTCCTCTTGCAGGCTGCGGATCAGGTTTCGTGCAGGCAGCTCGGGCTCTCTCCAGCCCAGGCCACGAATGTGAATCACCGGCATGCCTTCATTGGTCTCACCCATCACCAGCGAGGCGGCGGTGGCAATCTGGTCTGCAAAGCCGCATTCGGTCACCCGCATTTTCCGGCCATAGAGATCGGGCTTTCCCACA
>Ga0169931_10003422_pt1 | contig 25174 bp, 19 predicted proteins | sample Kivu_15m_20L_FD_129675 | JGI IMG/M metagenome (GOLD analysis project Ga0169931, IMG submission 129675) | Freshwater microbial communities from Lake Kivu, Western Province, Rwanda to study Microbial Dark Matter (Phase II) - Kivu_15m_20L... | ecosystem: Environmental > Aquatic > Freshwater > Lake...
TCTCTATTCCATCTATCTAGATAATATATAGTTGACATGATAAAAGTGCCTGGTGCTTCACAAATATGGAAAACTTTAAGATAGCCTTTTAGATTGTCAAAAATTTTGGTAACAAATAATAATTCATAAAATTTAATCCAAGCTCTTGAAACGGGTTTAGTTTTTTCAATACTAATACGATATTTTTGTAAATAAACATTAAGTGTATGTTCATAGTATCTGATAAATTTTTTAGTTTCATCCCATAAATGAATAGGTCTAAAATCAATTTGTCTGATAGAAATATTTTTTAATTTATTATAATAGGTTATTTTTTCAGGTAGCTCCAAATCATCAGTTAATACTATTTTTATATATAAATTTTTATCTCTATTTTTAATAACAACATATATACCTTCATCTAGAGAAAACATTTTTTGTAAAGATTGTAATAAAATATCATTTTTTTTTATATTAATACCATAAGTAGATTCATCACTATCATCAATAACAATATTTTTATAAACATCAAAACCAAGATCTTGTGCGAATTTATAAGAATATGCTAAATTTTGTGTTTGTATTGATTTTATATATTCCTTATTATCCAAATTATTTTTAATCATTTCATATCTAAGTTTATATTTTTCTAATTCTTCAAAAAATTTTTTATAAAATTTATTTATTGATTTCATAAATTTATTGCTTAGATAAGGTAATTGAACTATTATACCAATAAAATCTTCAAATAAAAAAGTAAAAAATTCTGTTCTTCTAAAATGCATACAGGTTGAAAAAGTAATTTTAGATTTTTTAAAACATTGTTTCATAAATTGTATTACTAATAATGTTTCCTCATTAATAAAAGTAGGTAAAAGAATAAGTAATGTTCCTCCTTTTTTCATATATTTTAATATGTCATGTATTTTATTTAATAAAAATATATTTTCTTTTTCTGTATCAGAATATTTTTCAAAATCGGCAAGATCAATATCTTTATATGGATATCTAAATACACAATCAAAAACTATTAAATCAAATATTTTATTTTTTAATAAATGTAGATCATTAATAGATATATCATTAAAAATATAATTTTCTTTAATTTTATTAGCTATAATTTGAGTATTATTTTCTTTATAAGTATAACTAAAAAAAAATAAATTAGTAATATCTGCATCTTTAAAATAAAATTTAATAGATTCAATACAACATTTATTTGAACTAATTGATAATATTTTATAAAATGATTTATCTTTTATTAAATTTAAATTAAAAAAAAAATCTATATTTTTATCCCAGCAAATAAATTTATTTTTTAAAATTAAATTTATATTTTTGATATATGGTAACATTTTTTTATCATATTTTATATTTTTATTTTGTTGTTGATAAAAATAATCATTTATAGCATATGATTCTTTTATTAATAAGATTCTTATTTCATATGGAATATTTTTAAAAAAGAAATATTTTTTTAAATTATTATAAATTGATAAAGGTTCATATTTATTTTCATACTTATTTCTATCTGATTTAATTTTTTTTGAAATTATATCACCACCCTTTTGTATCTTCTTAAAACTAAATATTTTTTGTTCATCTTTAAATAATTCTACTTCTATCAAATTTGTTATTTCATTAGAATCAATGTTATTATCATAATAATATTTTTGTATTTCACATAAATCTTTTTTTGAAAATAAATATATTTTTTGTTTATAAAAGTTTGATTCGTATATGTGAATATTTTTATTTTTTTTTTTTAAATAATAAAGCATATTTAATTCAATATGTAACCAATTTACAAAATCATTTATTCCTTGATTTAAAAATAATATGTTTGCTCTAAAATTATAATATTCATATGGCACTACTTTATTTTCTTTATTTAAAAATATAAAAATAATTTTATCAATATTATTTTTAATTTTTATTATAAAAAACCCTACTAATACTAATTTACTATTATTAAAATATAAATATTTATTTGGATTTTCTGAATATAAATAAATTATTGGAAATAATATATCTCTTTCAAAATATAAATTTATAAAATATTTATTTAAATTAGGGGTCCATAACATATCTTTTGGTAAGATTTTAGATAAAGGATTCAATGGATGATAAAAATTTTCTGCTAAATAAAAATTATTGCATTCTCTTAATGGCAATGTATCTTTACCTTTACCTATTATAAATGGTCTATTTAGTAATACCTTTAAATCTTGTTGTGTTTGAGGTTTTATTTTTTTTTCAAATTCTTGTAAATTATTATTTAATTCTTTTTTTATTTCTGGTATAAAACCATAATATTGACTAAAATTAAATTTATCACATTTTCCTGTAAGTAAATAATCTAAATCAGTAAAAAATGTAGGTTTTTCTATGCTACTACCATCGAATAGATAATTTTCATTAATAAATTCAAAATCACATTTAGTTAAACCTACTTTTTCTAAATATTCATGGTGTTTATCGGTAAGTATTTCATTTATAAAATTTATTTTACTTTTAATATATTTACATGTTTTAACTGAATCATCTTTTTCCCATAATTGATTCTTAGAATCTTCATTATAATTATCTTCTGTATCTAATTGTCTTTGATCTATTAAATCTATTTCTTTTATTATATCATCTATTTTAATACCAGGTGTTGTGTATAAGCGAACATAATCTGAACTATATACACTTTCAAAGCTTCTTATAGTCTCATATAAATTAGGAATCAAATCATCCATATATTTACCTGAAAGTTCAGGATCAGATCTTAAAACTTTTTCATGACATGGTCCAAATTTTATTTTTAATTCTGTATTTCTTCTTTTAACATATTCGGCTATTGGTAAAAAAGTAAGTATATCATTATCTTTAAAAAACTCAACCTCTATTAAACTTTCTAATATACACTGATCTAAACATAAATCTTTTAATTCACGTTTTGTATATCTACTAAATAATATATATTTTTTTTCACCAAGTGAATATTCATAACAACATAAACTACGATTATGTGATTGAAAATATAATAGTCTATTAACTAATTTATAATACATTGATTGTTCTTTAAACAAATTACCACAAACTAAATAATTATCTCCTGTTAATACAACTAACTTTTTAAGATCTTTTTTTAAACAATAAAAAGAAAATTTATAATCTATTTTATTATATTTTTTTGAAAAAAAAGGATATATTACATAGCCTTTTAAAATATAATTCTCATTAATATATTTTTGTGAAATTAATACATATTTATCTCTATCATTATCAACATCATATGCCGCTATAAATACATTATTTTTAACCAATGAAGCCTCTAAATTAAAAATTTCTTTTTCAGCATATTCACAGTGATTATCTAAATTAAATTTAGGATCGTCTAGATGTGATCTAATTATATATGCATCGGTTAGTGAATTAGTTGTTAAATTAATAGTAGGATTACCTTTAGGAGGTAAAACTAAAATTTTATGTTTGGTTATTTTTTCAACCATTTTTTCTGTATAATCATCAAAATCTTTACGAGTATCATCATAATTTTTTAATGAAATATAAGCTTTATCCATTTCTTTTTTCTTTTCTCTTATCTGTGGTGTAGGCCATCCATTCATAAATTCATGAAACATATATAAAATAATTTAATTTATAATAACAATATAAAATAAATTAATTAAAAATATTATAATTTAATTATAATTGATTGTGTATTAGAACCATTCCATTCAAATTTATTTCCGAAATATTTCTTAAAAATTTCAATAACATCTTTTTTTTTATTACCAAAAGGAGCAAAATTTGCTACTATTTTATTTCTTTCTAAATTTTTTCCATCATGAGATAGATAAAAAACAAAATATATGTCTTTTATATCTAGTCTTTCAATCATATCTTTATTATATACTTCTCGTATATATTCTGGTGCATAGTCTGTAAAATAATGACCACTTTTTGATAATGGTAGTGGAACTAAGTATGTTTCAATTCCTAACTTATTTAGTTCTGGTATTATGTTATTTTTTAATTTATCATAAATAACTTTATTATATGATTCCATTATCTTATCTAACTTTTTTTCAAATACAGGTGTAAAACCAAAATTATTTAATGATTTTATTTCTTTTTTTGAAATCTTTTTTGATACTTTTTTAGATTCTTTTTTTGATACTTTTTTATATAATTTCCATCTTTTTGTTCCATTTACATTTTCTGTAATAATCCAAGTATTACCATCATTGCCTGTTTTTTTTGTTCCAACTTTATAGAGTGTAGCACTTTGCGATGGAGAAGGACGTACATTATTTTCTTTTGAAGGCATATTTTTATAATAATATTATATTATAAAAAATTTAATCAAAGCTAAAAATAGGTTTATTTTAGTTTTTAGTATTTTTATTCAATAGTTTGAAAAATATTTTTTGAGAGGTTTTTTGCAGTCCAACACACACAAATTTTTTGAAATTTTTAAAATATTTTTATAAAAAATACAAAAGTCAATAGGCCGAATAAAATAATTATTTTAAGAATGCGTAAATTACGCATTTTCTGCGTAAATTGCGCAAATTCAGTATTTATAAAAATTTTGGTAACTTAAATATTCATATAATTTTTTGCATTTTTTATAAAAAGGTTAAAAATTTTTTTTTTCATTTTTCGGAGGTTTTTTTGCTGTCCAACACACACAAATTTTTGGAAATTTTTAAAATATTTTTATAAAAAATACAAAAGTCAATATACAGACTAATTTTTATAATTCAAAAATACTGAAAATTCAGTATTTTTGCCAAATTTGCTTAAAATTCAGTATTTTTGAAATATTCACATGATTTTTTGCATTTTTTATAAAAAGGTTAAAAAAATATTTTTTCATTTTTCGGAGGTTTTTTTGCAGTCCAACACACACAAATTTTTTACAGTTTTTTTAAAAAATACAAAAGTAAATAGCGGACAAAATCAATTTTTCAAAATACCTTATATATAAGGGGTTTTGAAATTTTACCTTATATATAAGGAGAATTATTAAAAAAACTATTTTATTATTTGAATATATATTACTATAATATTATAATGATGTTTAAAAAATTACATTCTTGTCCTATATGTTTAAAAAATTTTGGTAATAGAAAAGATAATTTACAAACTCATTTAGATAGAACAGGATGTGGTATTGCTTATATTAAATTAGAAGAAATGAAAAAACAATTAGAAGAAAATAATAAGCAATTAGAAGAAAATAATAAGCAATTAGAAGAAATTAAACAACAGAATGAAAAAAAAGATATAGATATTATGAACTTAAAAGAAGAAAATGAAAACTTAAAGAAACAAGCAATAATATATAATAATTGTAATAACACATATAATAATTTTATACTGCAGATAAATAACTTTGATAATACAAAATGTGAAGTATTTATAAAAAATCTGTTAAAATACATGGGAAAGTCTATATATGTAAAAACAGTAGAAGATATATATCTAAATAATGAAAAACCAGAGAATCATAATATATATGTAGCTGATAAAAACAGACAAATTGTAAAAATATTTAATAATGGTATTTGGCAATCAAAAAATATGATTGTAATTGATAAAATTATTGATAATATAGTGAAACAATTTAATATATCTGTAGAGGAAATAAAAAAAGATAAGGAAAAATACGAAAGACTAAAAGAGAGAATAACAAGTAAAATGAATTATATAAACTACTGTGATACAGACTATGTTGAAGATTTGGAAGAATTTCCATTTGACAATAAAGAACGAATACAGCGGTGTAAAGACTTTAGAGATCTAGTATTTGATGAGATAAAAACACTGCTACACGATAACAAAGGTAAAGTATTAGATACACATAAACAAGTAAAACAAACCAAAACTAAAAAAGTCTAAATTTTTATAATATAATTTATAAAAATATTTACATGATTTTTTGCATTTTTTATAAAAAGGTTAAAAATTTTTTTTTTCATTTTTGGGAGGTTTTTTTGCAGTCCAACACACACAAATTTTTTTTAAATTTTTAAAATATTTTTATAAAAAATACAAAAGTTATTATGTAAGCTAAAAATAAAAAAATAAAATCAGTATTTTAAGAATTTTTGAAAATAAAATCAGTATTTTAAGAATTTTTCAATTTATAAAAATTTTGATAAAAATATAAAAGTCATTATGCTGAATAAAATAAATGTATCAAAATTACTTAAAATTAAGATTTTTTGAAATATTTATAAAATTTATTTTATTGTTTAAGTATATATTTATATAATACTGTAATGGTAAATAAAAAAAATGAAGAAAATAAAATAAAATATTCTTGTCCTTTATGTCTTAAAGACTTTGGAAATAGAAAAGATAATTATCAAAATCATATAAATAAAAAATCAGGTTGTGGTATAGATATTGGTAAACAATTAGAAGAAATGAAATTAGAAAATGATAAAATGAATAATTATATTACAAAATTAAAAGAAGAAAATGAAAAATTAGTTGAAAAAAATGAAAAATTAGTTGAAGAAGATAAAAAAATAAAAGAAGAAAATGATAAATTAAAAGAAGAAAATGAAAACTTAAAGAAACAAGCAATAATATATAAAAATACTTATAATACTGATAATTCAACAAATATAACAAATAATTTTATACTTCAAATAAATAACTTTGATAATACAAAATGTGAAGTATTTATAAAAAATTTGTTAAAATACATGGGTAAGTCAATATATGTCAAAACAGTAGAAGATATATATCTAAATAATGAAAAACCAGAGAATCATAATATATATGTAGCTGATAAAAACAGACAAATTGTTAAAATATTTAACAATGGTATTTGGCAATCAAAAAATATGATAATTATTGATAAAATTATTGATAATATCGTAAAACAATTTAATATATCTGTAGAGGAAATTAAAAAAGATAAAGAAAAATACGAAAGACTAAAAGAGAGAATAACAAGTAAAATGAATTATATAAACTACTGTGATACAGACTATGTAGAAGATTTGGAAGAATTTCCAATAGACAATAAAGAACGAATACAACGGTGTAAAGACTTTAGAGATTTAGTATTTGATGAGATAAAAACACTGCTACACGATAACAAAGGTAAAGTATTAGATACACATAAACAAGTAAAACAAACTAAAACTAAAATAAATATTAAAGCATAATATATAAAATATTATAGTTTAATCCAAAATATATGGGGAAATAATATTAAGATTTAATTTACCATTAACAAATACATTTAGATAGAAAATAATAGAATTAAATTTATCAAATTTAAGAGTAGATTTTAATTCACATGGTGTTTTATTAAAAACAAATCCTCCACCTTTCTTTTTAGCAAGATAATTTTTAAAACCATAATTAAAGGAGAGTATAATATTTTTATTTGACAATTCTCTACTAACATTTTCTTTTGTTTTAATAAGTGGTCTAAACTGATGATACAATTGATGTATTCTATGTTTTTGACTTTCATATGTTTTTTTAATATCATTATAAAGTTTTACATTAAATACTTTATTATTATTTTTATTTTCTTCTATTTCCTTGTAAATATTATATAAAAGTAAATGTTCTGAATTATCACAATCTTTACTTAAATTTTTTATTATTTCATTTTTTTTTGATATATTAATATCATCAAAAAACAAATCATCAATTGATTTTTTAAGTAGAGAATAAATACAAATTATATTGAATACTTTATAGAAAACATCTCTATTTATACTATAAGCATATACTAAACACAAAGCATCAGTTATATCTAACCGTGATGCAGCAATTAATTTACCAATACGACTTATTTTATTATCTTCTATACAACCATTATCTAATAGAAAACCAAAACCGTCTTCAATAAAACTTTGCTGAGGTGGTTCTATAAATTCAGTCAGCATTTTAACAGTTTCTTCTGTAGTAAAATCTTTATTTAATTCTTCACCTAATTTAAGCATTGATAAGCATACATTTTTAATATCTATTTTTTTTATTTCTGGATCTGGAAAATTAACTGCTTTATCTTCCTCTTCTTTAGTATATAAATGAAAACAATAACCGTTTTTAGTCCTTCCAGATCTACCTTTTCTTTGTGATATTTGTGCTTTAGTTATTATATTTCTTGTCATAACATTAATTTTCTTTTTAGGATCGTAAGTGACACTAATTTCCATACCACTATCAATAACAAATACAATACCATCAATTGTTAGAGAAGATTCAGCTACATTAGTTGCTATAAAAATTCTTCTATTATAATTTGGATTTATTTCTTTGTATTTATTTTGTTCGTTTAGATATGGTTCTAAGGCCAAGGGAAAGCCACTATAAAGTGGCATAATAAAAGCTGTTCTTATAGTTTCTTCTAATTTTTCTGCTAATTCTATACATTCATTTACTGTTGTAACAAAAAAAAGTATATCTCCACTATTATCTTTTATATTTTTATTAGTATTATTAACAATTTCCTTAATAATTTTTGTTCCATATTCAATATAAGAATTTTCTTTAAAAATACTATTATCAAGATAGAAACTTTCAATTGGAAAGTTTGGTTTACCTGATAAAAAGAGATAATTAAATTTAAAATCTTTATAATATGCTTCAAATATTTTTTCATTAATTGTAGCACTCATTATAATTAATTTTAACGGTTTGTGATTTTTTTCTTTTCGTAATTTTATAGCATTTTTAAGTAAATATAATAGTAAATCAATTTGGACTTTTCTTTCATGTGCTTCATCAATGATAACTATATCAATATCTAATAACATAGGATCATTTTTAATCATTGATATTATACTTCCATCAGTTGAATATAGTAAAATAGTATTTTTAGATTTATTATTTTCACCCCTAAATTGATAACCTACATATTCTCCTAAAGGTATGTCTAGTGTTTTTGCTGAAAATTCTGCAGCAACTTTTGTAATTATTTTCTTTGGTAGGGTAATAATAATTTTACCTTTGTAATCATTAACATGAAGAGCAAATTTAGGAACTAGTACTGTTTTACCTGAACCTGTGCCACTAGCTACTAATACTACATCATTATTTTTAATTGATTCTATACATTTATCTATAAAATCATAGGCAGGAAGGGAAGACCAGAATTTTGATAATAATTTATATTGATCGCTGTAAGGTGCGTTATTTAATGGATTTAAATTAACACCATTTTTATCATATATTCCTATACTATTTTTATGATTATTTATATTACTCTTTTCAGTCATTATATATAGTCGGTAAAATTTTTATTTTATAAATAAAAAAAATTAAATATATAACTATTATTAATATTAATGGTTATAAAAAAAGAAATCTCAAAAAGTCTATACGAAGACGAAATGATTGCAGAAATATATAAGAGAATACCAAAAGCTAGGATTGAATTAGTTGTTCGTTGTAGGAAATATTTAGAGAATAATATGGATAATTATATAAATAACAATACAGAATGGAATAAAATAATTATAGAATGTATAAAGAATAGTAATTAGATTTTATTTATTATAAAAATTATATTATAATATTAATTAGGTAAATCAGCTTGTAATTTATTTATAGATTGTTTTATAGCAGCATATAAATTATCTTTAATTATATTTTGAAAATATGTTACATTATCAGGTGCCCTAAGTGTTGGCGGTAAATGTGCTCTATTATCAATAACGATCATTCCAGATGTTAACTCACCTTTTGTTTCAACATTTATTGATATTTGAATAGGGTTTGCAAATGATTCAGGGGAAATAGCCAAAAATACAGCACAAGCATCGTGAAAAGGTACCTTATCTCTTTTAAAACCTTTATAAATATTACTATAATAATCATGTGTTCTTGCTATGAAATCTGTTATTTTACCGTCATTTAATCCAGTAGGTAATTTTTTTACTGGCATTAACTCTAATCCAAAATCACCATAATCAGTTTGTGTTGTTAAATCTAAAGGAACTAAGAATAATCTTTCCACTGGAAAACCTGCTCTTAGCACTATTTGAGCTGCGTCAGGATCTTTAAAAAAATTTGCTTCAGCTGAAGGACGAGCATTACCCAAATTGGCATCTGATGTATTTATAGCATGACCTCTAGGTGAAAATAGTGCTCCTCCCATTATAATAACAGATTTTAATAGAAGTGGTAAATCTGGTTCTTTATCAAGAGCTGCTGCCAAATTTGTAAGAGGGCCTAGCATTATTAATGTAATTACACCAGGGTTAGTTCTAGCTAAACGAATGATTGCATCTACAGCGTGTTCTTGGTTTTTTTCTAATCCACCTTTATGTAAAGAAAAAGATTCATCTTCAGATAAATTTGCTAATCCATCTCTTCCATGAACTGCGACACTTTGTGCTGCCATCGTTTTTCTAATATAACTAGTTAAATTCATTTCACCTAAAGGCTTTGAAACTCCTTCATATACAGGAATTTCTCTTTTGTTTGCTAAATTTAAAATTTTTAGTGCATTATCAGTTAATTTTCTAACATCAGGAAAATTACCATAAACAGTAGTTAAAGCTAAAACATTAACACGTTCGCTACCTAGAGCAAGTAAAATTGCTAGCGCATCATCTATACCCGGATCAGTATCAATTATTACTTGTTCTGGAGCTCCACCTGTTTGATTAGATAGTGAGTGTATGTATTTTTGTTTGTATTTTAAATACTTTTTTTCATAATTCATTTATATATAAATAAATAAAATAAAATAAAATATTTTTTTAGAAAAAATAAGGATTATATTCAATCATATCAAGTTTATCAATTTTAACTTTATAATGTCTTTTTAGGATAGGTATATAAACAACATCACCATCATACAATTCTTTTCTATTTCTATTATGGACGTTAATTTTAATTATTTTATTACCTTTACTGATTGATGTAAAATATCTATACCAATCATGAGCTATTTTTTTACCAATAAGTTCTAAAATATCATTATCTCTATCTCCAATATCTAAAACAATATTATTAGGAATTATTTTATCTTTAAATTTTGAATTATAAGAGGAAGATAATGTTTGTAAATCAGATGAATTATCTCTATATCTAGAAATACGACCTTTTTTATCAATAGAATTTTTATAATTAAAAGTTGAAGAATCAGAATCAACATTAACTTTTTTACCTTTTACAACTTTTTCTATATTACCAAAATCTTCATAACTATCTGTAGAATTATTATCATATGTATCTGTTTCTATATTACTAAAACCTTCATAACTATCTCCATCTGTACTATCAAAATTTTCATAGTTATTTCTTCTTCTATTTTTTTTACATTCATGTTTATTAATAGCAATTAATAGGCCAACACGATGATAACGGTCAAGAATACCTTGAGTTGGAAAATTAAGTTGAGCTGCTACTTGTGGTGTAGGTATCTGATCGGCAGAACTTCTACCTCTTGGATCAACTAGTGGATCTAATAATTTAAGTCTATCATAATTTTCAATTGGATCATATATTATAGGGGCAATAGATTGAATTAACATATTTGGATCGGAAGTATTATATAAATAATCATCCTTATATACTTTTGGTTTTTCTTCAATAAATACTTTTGGTTTTTCTTCAATAAATACTTTTGGTTTTTCTTCAATAAATACTTTTGGTTTTTCTTCAATAAATACTTTTGGTTTTTCTTCAACAAATACTTTTGGTTTTTCTTCTTGATAATTTTTGTAATTTAATTCTTCTTTAACGAAAGCTAATTCATTTTTTAAATTATTAATAGCATCATCATTAGATGTATTATTTAAATTTGAGAAATAATTTATAGAACCAAAATTGAATAGAAAATAAAAAATAGTAATCAATATAATTATAATTATAATATTTATAGTAGTTTGAGACATATTAGTTGAATTTCTTTCATAAAAATAATCACTATCAGAATATATCATTTTTATTATAATAATATTAACTTATAAAATAATTTAAAATAAATATAAATGAATAGTTATTATTAGATATTATAATGTTAAATTACTGTGTAATTAATAAGAATGAAATTTATGGAGAATTGCATGATTTAGTTGAAAAAGAGGAATTAACAATGGTTAATCCTAATCATGAAGAAAAAATAAAATATTTAATAGGAGATGTTATTAAAAATAATAAAAATATTGAATTTGTTGACAAAGAATCAAATAATATTAATGATTTTATTAGTGAAGTTTTAGAATTATTAATATCTAAAAATCCACAAGAGGAGTCTCAAGGAAATACAATGGTTGTGTATAGTGATTTAAATGAGATGATTGAAGTTTTATTTATAGAAAAAGACGAAAATTTTGAAGATTGTGAATTGAATGAATTTGCTTCAATATCTAATTATGATTTACAACCAATATATAATTGTTGTGCTTTATTTAAAACAAATTATAAAAATAATATAATAAAAAATAAATTAATAACTCTTAAAGATATTGAAAAGATTATGTATAATAATTTTTATCATGTTGGTTTATTAATTGATTGTGAAGGGAATACTAAAGAAATTATATTTTCAGGTGATATTCCACATAATTTTATAGGTTCTAGTTTTAAATTAGGTGAAAATTTTGAAAGATTAGGATTACATTTAGCACTTTTTGTAGAAGATGGAAATAAAATTAATGAAATTGCTACTAGATTATGTGGAACTGAAACTAAGGGAAGAGTATATATAACTTTATTAAATCCTCCATTTAACAAAAAATTTGGTAATTTTACTAAAGAGTTATTAGATATTATATTAAAAATATTAAATAATAGTGAAAATGTTAAAAAAATAGAAAAAGAAGTTATGGATGATAAAATGGATAACGCTTTTATGATAATAAATAAATATTTATAAAAATCTTTTAGTAAATTTATAAAAAAATATTTTATATATAATGTATATAATGGATTATAATAATGATAATTTATTAAAAAAAATGGCACTTTTAAATAATAATAATATGAATAACAATAATATGAATAATAATAATATGAATAATAATATTAATAACAAAATTAATTCAAACATAGATGATATAAGTTTAGAAGGAACAAATATAAATGAATTAACAACAATGAATTATGCATCTAAAAAACCGAATCTTATTAATAAAAATATGTTAAAATCAATTACAAATGAAATTATTACTAATTTAAAAGATTCTTCTTCTGATGATGATTGTTCTGATAAGAACTTAGATGATGATAAGAACTTAGATGATGATATAGAAGAAGAAATTTTTACTGAAAAAAAAAGTAAAAAAAATAAAAATAAAAAGAAAAATAAAGAAAAATTAGATGAATTAATTAAGGATAATATAGAAAATATTGTAGAAGAAAAAATACCAGTTAAAAATAGTAAAAATATACTTTCATATTTATTTGATGATGCTTTTGGTATAAAAGATTTTATTTTATTATTTTCAATATATTTTATTTTATCTCAAGACATGATTAAAGATTTATTTGGTAGTTATTTTACTTGTTTAAATGCGGATGATGAAGGTAAAGTTGGTGTTAAAGGAGTAATTGTTTATGGATTAATCTTAACAATTATATTTATGTTATCAAAGAAATATTTATTATAATAATTTTTTTACTTCTAAAATATTTTTTGTTATAAAAACAATTTTAGTTTTATTATTAAAATTTTGTTCTATAACTAGAGTTTCTTTTGAAACTTGATAAATATTAAATTGTATTTTTTCATAATAAAAATCATAATTATTTTTACAAAGTGATGGTAATTTATATTTTTCAGTAAGCTTATATTTAAAGAATAACATAGGTAAATTAATTTCATTATCAGTTTCTTTAATAAATTCTTCTTGAAATAAAAATGTAAAGTTATTTAGATTATCATTATTTATATATTGAATTATAGAACCTTTTAAATATATATCACAATTTACAGATTTTTTTTCATATTTTGATAAATCTATATTATTTTTTTTTTTTGAATCTAAATCATAGCAAGTAGAATTACATTCATATTTATTATAATTAGTAAAGATTTGATAGAATTCAATATCATTAATATTATTATCAATAAACCAAAACATTTTCTATTATTATATTATTTATATAATATAATCAACTTTTTATATAAAAAATTGATTATCATATTGAATAAATAATTATATATATATCTAAATAATGAGCTTGGTAGCCAATAGTGATAATTTGTGTAAACGTTATCTCAATTTAAAAACTGATTCATTAGTTAAATTATTTAAAGATATGGATGAAAATATAAAATTAGAACCATTAATAGAATATCAAGCATTATATACACTATATGAGAATGATCCCGAAACTGTAAAAACCATTATTAAAAAAAGAATAGATGAAAATTTTACAGAGATGACTAAAAAAATATTTATTGAAAAAGCAGATGTAAATTATATTATAGGAAAACTTTATTTTTATGAAGATATTAAATTTCGTGATAAACTTAAAAATATATCAATTGATACATTAATTATGATGATGGATTATAATTTAGATGTTAAAGAAAATTATAATTATGTAAAAAAATATTATTATTCTTTACTTTCTGCAACTATTAATTGTAATATTTATGAATTTTTGGTGAACCAATTAAATGAAATTACTATTGATAATTTTGTTAAATTTACTAAAATCATTTCAAAAATATCATACAATAACATTAATATTGATAAATACAAAACTTTTATTAATGATAATTTTGATGATGTTGAATTGGTAAAGAAATTAATTAACTTTATCAAAGAAAATATTATTGATATAAAAGACAGTGAACTAGAAGATAATAAATATCAAAATTTTACTGATTTAATTCATAAATATGACATACGCTTTATTATTGATAACATGAAATCAAATGCTTATTTGTTATTTGAAGAGTATTATAAATATGTTAAAGCAAGATATGCAAGTTATAAAGGTCCTATAACAGTTTTTCCAATCAAAGAACTTAAAAATGATATTAAATTGGTTAAATATTTTATGTTCTTAATATCAGTAAAAGATAAAACAAATATTAATAGATATGTTAATGAAATTCTTCTGAGAATTAAAACTTATCTTTATGATATTGAAGATAGTTATAATAATAACTATTCTTATTACAAAATCAAAATAGTTGGAAGTTCTGAAAAATATAAGAATACTAATTTAGCACTTTATAAAAGAGATATTTCTACCTTCCAAATAATTAAATATAATTTTGCTCCAGATAATTTTCTAACATCTTCTCACATATCTGATACTCTTAAACCTTATATTGATATGTATAAATCATTCTATTCAGCAAGATATCCTGATAGAGATTTTGAAGTTGATTTTATTAAATCTAACTTGATTACAAAAATCATAAGTTTATCAAAAGAGTATTACATTCATTTAGCTCTTATTCAATATGTAGTTTTAGATATTATTATTAAAAGTGTAGAAGGTGTATTGGCAAAAGATATTTCATCTATTCTAAACATCAAACTTTCATTATTAAATGAAGCTTTTAATAGTTTACTAAAAATTAAAATTATTATGAGAAATTCTGAAAATAAATTTGTTTTTAATAACGAATTTTCTTATGATAAAAGTAAAATTTCTATTTTTGGGTTGATAAAAAAATATGATGATGAAGAATCAGCTAAATCTGCTGAAAGAGAATTTATGCATGATAGATCTGTTATTCTGTTATGTAATTTGGTAAATTATGCAAAACGGAATGAACCATTTACAATTGATGTTGTTAATGAAAAATTATCTACAATAGTTCCTTTTAAATTTACAAAGGAAAATTTAGAAACTGCTCTTAAAGATGCTATTAAAGATAATTATATTTCTGAAATAAAAGAGGGTTCTGCAGATAGTCCTATCCTGTATAGATATGAAGAATTAGAATAATGATGTTTTATATATTGTAAAAAATTGATTATATTATTTTATACTTAATTATATATATATATAATGACTTTTATACTTTATTCCTGTAGCGAGAATGAGAGAGGGTTTAATTTAAAACAAGTAGAAGTAAATTTATTTCGTCGTTTATTATACAACGATATACATAAACAATTTAAATATGAAACCAATAAAAGAAAGATGGAAGAATTATTAAATACAACTCTAGATACTGATAATGAGAAAATAGAATTTATAGCAATGCCTGAATTGACAATTAGACAGCTTGAATTATATTTAAGCACTTTTGAAAATGAGGTGGATAATATAGAACAGTATGCTGAATATTTATCAATAATTAGATATAATTTAGTAAATACTAAATATTACAAATTATCTCATAAATTAAATGAATTACTTGAAAATCAAAATATATATTGGGAAGATATTTTCAATTGTAAAGTAAATCTAACATCTAAATTCTTAGAAAGGAAATTCAATTTTAATCTTATACAAAGAAAAATAGATTTAGTTGATACTGAATCTGGTGGCAGTGAAATTGTAGAAAAATTAAAGAATGTTAGAAATGAAGAATTAGATTATATTCGGGAAATTTATGGAAGTAAAAATGAATATGTTGATTTATCAAAAGCAGTTAGTAATAACTACTATTTTGGTAATATTTCTAAACATACAAACCAAGAAATTGTGGAATTATATAAAAAAATTCCTACTGAATACTTAAAATATACTTTTCTTTGTAATATGATTTGCTCTAGAAAGCACTGTCATTTAATTCTTAATAATAAAGAACTACTCATACTATCTAAAAATATTTTTGATGAATATAGCGGAATATTTAAATATATTATTAGTTATGCTTGGATTACATTTAGAATTGAAGAAGGTTTAAAGAAGACTAATATTAAAGATAATGATTCAATTGTATTTGATATTGATACAGCTAATTTACTACCAGTATTTCCTTTTTCTTTTGATGATATAAATCAGAATCCGTATGCTTGTATATTAATCAATGAAAAATGTTTAAATATGACAAATAATTGTTTATCAATGCCGATGATTAAGGATGAAGATAAAGGTGTAAATGAATATAAAAAGTATTATGGTGTATGTGATTCAGCAACATTCAGAAGAAGATTAAATATTTTTGTTAATGGTGTTAATAACAGTGGCATACTGGATAAAATTGATTGGAATCATTATGTTATATCTGGTAGTGCTATGACAGCATGTGGTATGAAATATAATCCTCTTATGGATATGTTTAAACAAAAAGATAAAGTACAAACAGATATGGATATAGCAAATTACTTTTATCATTATTACAACAATTCTGATATTGATTTAATATCCAATGAAAAATCAATATACAAATTCTTTGATAGTGTTAACAAGTTAATTACTGATTTAAATGAAGAACATAAAATCAAAGTTAATTGTGATAACGTCCATACAGCAAGCATTATTATGAGTGATGATTTCTTAACATATGAGCTAGAAAATATTAAAGAATTTCTTAAAAAGAAAAAGGATAAATTGATTCCGGTTGAAACTATAGAAGATGTTAAAAAACTATTTAGCGAAGATAGACTAAAAGAATATTTTTACACTAAATATTATGTTCCATGGAAACAGCAACAAAACATTGATAATACTGATAAAAAGGGTAATATTATTTATGATAGTTATCTTACCAATATTAAACTTGAAGAGTTTAGATTATATACACTAGATTATGAAACAGAGGATGATGATTTTGAAAAACAAGACTATGAAAAGTATTTTTACGGTAAAGACATTGGTTTAGAAAATAATACCCTTGTTTGTAAATTAGCGGAGAGTATTAGATTTAAAATCTATTCACCAAAGATTAACAGACAATTTGAAGTATTTAAAATTAAAAAAGATAATTTCTTTTCTGTAGTATCTAAATTTCATATGGGTTTTGTAAGAGCATATTGGAATGGAACTACAGTTAAATGCTTACCAAGTTATATTAGTTCTATGATGCTTCAATTATCTACTGACTATAATTACTTTGCTTCTATTAGAGATCCAATTGAAATTATTAATAAATATAGATCAAGAGGATTTGGAATTATTCTAAACGATAATGAAAAAATTCATATGATTTATTACAATAGTTTAAAAATGGATAAAGAAGAAAATGTTTGGAATAAAATGTATAATATTAATATTAAAAATAAACAAAGTATAACTAATGTATTTGGTTATAAATTATTAGGCAGTGATATTTTCAAACCATCTAAATATTTTAATGGCGCTGATAATGATTGCTTTATAAATGTTCCACATACTTATGCCTTTACATTTGATGATGCTTTTAGAACAATCTATCCAAATTTTTCATCAAGAACATTTGATTTTATGGCAAAACTTAAAAGTATTAATCACAAAGGATATATTAATCCATTACAAAAAGAATATATTAAAATCTTTTGGAAGAAAAAACAAGAATTAATTCATCTAAATGAATTAAAAGAAAAGAAAATTACAGATATAAAGCCAAAAATAAACGAAGGAAATATTGTTAATGAAAAATTTTATGTTCTAGAAGAAGTTGATTAGTTAAATATATTTTTAAATTTATTCTTTAATTTATCTAGTAAACTATCAGTCTCTTCTAAGACGATACTTGGATTAGAGATATTTTTTATAATATAAAATTCATTAGATAATCTAGTATTTTTTATATAATCATAAGGTAAATATCCGAAACCCTTATCACCCCAAGTAGAACCCCAAGAATTTATAAACCTATAATATTTCTTGCTATCATCAAAACCAACTAGAATTATACAATGACCTCCTAGTATTTTATCATATTCTTCACTATAACTAAGAATGCCTGTATTTTTAACTTCATCTGTATAAACACTATCAAATAATTTTATACCACATAATACAGGATAATCTAATAATAATTTTTGCTTTATAACTTTTCTACTAATATTTTCAAAACCTAAACATTTACAAAATCTTGAATATTTTTCTAAAAACTCTGAGGGATTATTAAATACTTTACTTTCAATATATGGATATAAAAATTCAGACACAATACCGTCTTTATGTAATATATTTATACAATCTCTAATAGTAGAACCTTCATCTAATTTTACATCGTCGTATAATCTCCTAAATTGATAATATAAATATAATCTTGATATTCTAAAATTTAAATGATTTGATTGTTTCATAGTTAAAAAATAATATACTGTTGATATACAAGTAGGAACACAGGATTCTATATTTCCTTGATCTACAATTTCTGGAAAAAAATCTTTATTTTTATCATAAATATCATATTTTAATTCTTCATTTGAATCTTCTTCATACGATATACCTAAATTTTCATTATCTCCTATATTTTCTATATTGTCAAACTTCCATCCCATTTTATATTTTTGGTTTTTATTTGTTTCTGTTTTATAATTTTCCATAGTATATATTATAAAAATACAATTATTTTTTATTGGTAGATTATTTATCCAAACTTAAATGTATTATAACAAACAAGACATGTGACAAATGTTGTCATAGGTTCATCTGCACTTCTTGTTTGTGCTTGTGTAACTTTAGTTTTTCTTTCTCCACACTTGAAACATTTATACGCATCTGAGTAAACAATACTATTTTCTCTAATTTCCTTATATTCTTTCTTCTTTACCCAATATAACCATTTTTGTGGATGTAATTGTGCCGGAGACATAAAGGCAACATAAGCAGGGTTTATTTTATTAGATAATAAATCTTTTTTTAGAGTGTTATTATTTATATTTTTTGTATCAGTTAAATTAGCAATTATACTATTTAATTTATCTTCATAAACTGCTTTAATAAAATGGTCGTTTAAATTATTATTTAGACAATAAATTAATGAAAATTCAAATATACTTAATTCAATTTTTATAGATTTATCAATATCATAGAGAATTTCATTTAACTTTATTTGATTTTCAGCTCTATTTATCACACTTTCAGCATTTTGTATATATTCATCTTTAATATCAACACTATTTTCTGTTATAAATTCATATTGTGAATGATGAAAAGGTGATATTGTATTTATCTTTAACATATTATTATATATATTAATTATATATATACATAATCTTAATCATTTTTTTTCAATTTTATTAAATAATTTATAAATAAAATTGATTATTTAAAAATAAGAATATATATATAATAAATGTCCTTAGAACTTATATCATCAATAAATACTAACTTTTTTCAAAATTATCCAGCTTTAATAAAAAAAATAAAGTCCAAAAAACTGTTGGAACTTGAACCAAAAATTGATGAAATAAATACAGTCTCTGAAATTGTTAAAACATTTATTATCGATAAAAAAAGAAAAATTTACGGTGGTTATGCTCTTCATCTACTATTACAACAAAGAAACAAATCAGTATTAATTTATGAAGAAAATGATATTTATGATATAGATTTTTATTCACCGGAACCGATAGTAGATTTAAAAGAACTTTGTGATAAAATTCATGCTGCAGGATTTAAACCAGTATTAGGACAAGAAGCACAGCATAAAGAAACTTATTCTATCTACGTTAATTATCAATTATATTGTGATATAACTTATATGCCGAATAATATTTATAAAAAATTAAGATTTATGTTTATTGATAATTTTTTACTAGTTCATCCATATTTTTTAATGATAGATTATTACAGAATGTTTACAGATCCGTTAGGTAGTTTTTGGAGATTAGAAAAACATTTTGAAAGATATATGTTATTACAAAAATATTATCCTTTACCAAATACAAAAGATGAAATAAAGTTAGAGCCATATAGAGAGAAAAATATTTATAAAATAATTTATCTGTTATTTAATGAAATAGTTAATTATGAATCTATAGTATTTACTGGATTATATACTTATAATTATTATTTGTATTTATCGGAATATAGAGATTTTGATTCTTCATATGATTATTTAAAATTACCTTATCAAGAAGTGTATTCAACTAATTATGTAGAAGATGGTTTAAGAATCTTAAATTATATAAAATTAAATCCCAATATTTTTATGAATAAAATATCTTATGTTGAATATCATCCATTCTTTCAATTTTATGGAAATAGCACAATATTTTATTATAATTGTGGTGGAGAACATATACCAATATTATATTTATATGAAAATAATAAGAGGTCTATTCCGTTTAAAAAGTTTAATTTGATTAAATTTAAACACAATAATGAAATACAAATTATTAATAAAGAAATAAATATTTGTAGTTTTGATTATAATATTCTACACGCACTAATAACTCTAGTTAAAGTAAGAATAGATGATGAAGATGATTGGAATAATATTATTTACAAATATATACATAACATAACACTATTTAGAAATCATTATTTAGAAAAATTTAATAAAACTATTTACGATGATTCGCTTTTCCAAGGTTTTGTTATAGAATGTATGGGTGAATATATACTTCCTGAAAGACAGAGAAGATTACTTATAGAAGTTAGAAGAAAACTAGGAAAACCGTTTATATTTAAATATGAGCCACAATTAAATAGAACACTTGGTAAATATCTATTTTATAATTCATCTGGTAATCAAATTAATAATCCTAAATATTTAAAACTTACTGAAGAAAATAGAAATAGCAATATTCTAGATGAATTAGAAAAGAATGAATTATTAGTAGAAACTGAAGAATAAAATATATTAAATATTTTTTATAATAAAAAATTGATAATAATTATAAATATATAAGTTTATATAGATATATAATATAAATAATAGATGAATAATAAAATGGAGTGGATTGATTTTCACAAGCTTATTTTGAGTAAGTATTCAAAGGAAGATTTATATTTATTTATCATTAATGAAAATAACAGAGAAATAACCAAGGATTATATTAAAAATACATTAGCAATGACAGGTATAGATTATACGCCAAATGATTTAAAATTATTTGAAATAGCCTTAACACATCCTTCTTATATATATAAGAATTGGTGGGAATTAAAATTTTTTAAGATGATATTTATGAGTATTAATGTTTTAGGTGGTGATAGTTTACTACCTATTTCAAATGAGAACATACAATTTGCCATACCTTTAAAAAGAATTTCATATGAGAGGCTTGAATTTTTAGGTGATTCAATTATTAGACAGGTTATATCAGATTATCTTTTTATTAGATATCCTGATTTACAGGAAGGTTCTTTAACTAAGTTGCGTTCTCAAATTGAGAATGGTTCATCGTTAGCGGATATGACAAGAAAGATTGGTTTAAATAAGTATGTATTAATTAGTAGAAACTATGAGGTTGTTAAAGCTAGAGAAAAAAATGAAAAGATTCAGTGTGATATTTTTGAAGCATTTATTGCTGCATTATATTTAGATTCATGTAAAATTTCATACGATCAAATTGGTGCACTTCCTGATCTTATTTGTAGAGATAGAAGTATTAGTTATCAGAGATGTTATAATTTCATTGTTTATCTTATAGAAAATGTTGTTGATTTAGCTCATTTATTAGAAATTGATTCTAATTATAAGGATAGACTATTACAATATTATCATGAAATGAATTGGGGAGATCCAACTTATGGTATTGTTGAAACCATCATTGATAATAATAAAATGGGTAAAAAGTATTTTAAAATGTATGTTAGAGATAAGGATAAAAATATTATTGGTTATGGCACGGGTTCTTCCAAACAAAAAGGTGAAAAATTAGCAGCTAAACAAGCATTACAACATCTTAGAATCATTCCAAACGATAATGATGATGAAGAATTACCACCTAATTCACCTATTATTAATTTTTCTAATAAAGTTAAAATATTATAAAAAAATTGATTATTTATAGTGTATGAAATATTATCTTCATGGATTGGAACGATTATTCTCTTCATGGATTGGAACGATTATAATCGTGAGCTTGGAAGGATTTCCAAAAAGAAATCCAAATTTGAGAAAAAATATCCAACCAAAAAATGGGTTGAAGTTTCCTTTGACAAGATTGGTCGCAAAGATACCATCTATGTTAGTTATACAACAGACAATCTAGAAGGTTTACTTTATTTGGTTGATCGTTGTGGTGTTGTGAAGAAGGTAAACATCAATAAAAAAGGTAAAATTCGCAGTTTCACAGTTAAGACCTACAAAAACAAGCTTGTTAAAGTTCCATATGAAGATGGTACGTATACAGGCCACTACACAATCCTCCAGAGATTAGAGTAAAAATGAATTTTTAAGTGTGATAAAATACAAGTTTTTTTATATTTTCCAATTATATAATGAGAAATCTAATTGGAACAGTGAATAAAGGAGTTCATAAATACAAAATATTTAATATAGCTGTTTTTGATGTTATAGTTACAATTGTAAGTGCTAAATTGATAGCAGTATTATTTAAAAAATATTTTATTTGTATATTATTATGTTTATTAAAGTTATCTATTGTAGTGCACAGATGGAAAGGTGTTAGAACAACAGTGGATAGATTTTTATTTCCTAATTATTAAATTTATTATATTATCATATTATATATTTATGAATAGTATTTATTATAACAAATATTTAAAATATAAAAATAAATATTTACAATTAAAAATTCAAGTTGGTGGCGCTACTATAGATGATACAAGTTTAGAAACAATTAAATTAATATTAGCATTTATTAACTATATTAGTAAGCATAAATCATCAAAATATGAATGTATGATAGAAGAAAAACTTTCACAAATTATAGGGAAAAAAATAGTAATAGAAAGTAGTAGTACATCAACATCATATACAATTACTAAATTTTTAGGTAAAGGTGGTTTTGGTTGTGTATTCAAAATAAGGAATGATACTGATAATAAATTTTATGTTATAAAATTAGGTATAACAGTAAATAGAGCAGAACTAAATGAAGCTACAATATTAAAAGAAATAATGCGCAATATTGTTCCTAACTGTAATTATAGTGCAATATCATCTGGAATTAAAAAATTAGAGATATTATATATTTTATAATATTTAATTTCAAGGGTGATAATGATTTATTCAAAATATTAGTAAAAGGTGAAAATTTACAATATATTCCAAAATACATTAAAGAAATACTAACATGTTTAATAGAAATAAATAAAAAAGGTTATCACGGTGATCTAAAAATAGAAAATATTGTTATAGACGACCAAAATGGTGCTTCAATTATAGATTACGGATTTGCCAAAACATATACTAGTATAGATTTATTATTTCCAATATATTTACAAAATAGTGAAATTTTTCATTTAGGAATCGTTCAAACTAGTATTGACATCCTAATAGCTCATAAGATGGTAAAACAAAATGAAATTCTTTTTTTTAATGAATTATATGTTACAGTAAAAGATAAAATATTGCCTACTATAGATAATTTTGGTTTATTTTGGTTAATTATAAATTGTTTTTACAGGGGGTTATTTAGAGAAATAATACCAAGAGAATTTTATACAGATTATATATTCTATGGAACTGATGTAAACACAATTATAAAATATGTTGAATTATATTTTAATCTAAATCCACCACAAACTGAATTTGAAAAAAAAATTTTACAAGAAATATGTATAACTATTAAACCACAATTTAGAACAGAATTTATTGAAAAAATTAGACAAAAATTAATATCTGATGGAAAATTAGTATTAATTTTTAGAACAGAAGAAAATTATACATCATTTATGGATTTATTGTTAGAATTGATAAGAGTCGATCCTCTTGAAAGAAAAACATTCGTAGATTTATTACAACATCCTATTTTTCAATAAGTAATTATTGTATCAACAATTTCTGTAATAACAGATTTAAGAGTAATTTCTGTGTAATCTCTAATTTTAACTTTATCTTCTTTTACAAGTGATTGTATATTATTATTTACTAAATCAATACAATAATAATATTTTTTCAATATCATACAATCATAATTAAGATCATAAGGTATGTAAAGATTTACATAATATATTTTTTTATCTTTTTGGTAATTTTCTGGACTAAAAGTATATTTATATTTGTAATTATATTTTTTTTTATTTTTAGTATAATTTGTATTTTTTGTATTATCTATATTATTTGTATTATCTTTATTATTTATGTCATTTCTATTATATAAAAAAAATTTACTATGATAATACCTTGGTTCAACAGTTTCTATTTGTTGAGTAGTTTTTTGTATATGTATCGTAAAAAATATTTTATTTTCTTCTATTATATCATTATAATCAGTAA
>Ga0169931_10003423_pt1 | contig 25166 bp, 21 predicted proteins | sample Kivu_15m_20L_FD_129675 | JGI IMG/M metagenome (GOLD analysis project Ga0169931, IMG submission 129675) | Freshwater microbial communities from Lake Kivu, Western Province, Rwanda to study Microbial Dark Matter (Phase II) - Kivu_15m_20L... | ecosystem: Environmental > Aquatic > Freshwater > Lake...
CCTGGCAACGACCTACTCTTCCGTGCCTTAAGACAAAGTACCATTGGCGCTAAAGGGCTTAACTGCCGAGTTCGGAATGGGATCGGGTGTTACTCCTTTGCAATAATCACCAGGCAAAGTTTTGTACATAAATAAATTTCTTTTGTAAACATAATTCAAATTAAAACATCTTATTTTGATTTAACAAAAGTAGATAATTTGAAATTTGATGCTATAACTATAAAATTATCGCGGGGTGGAGCAGTCTGGTAGCTCGTCAGGCTCATAACCTGAAGGTCCTTGGTTCAAATCCAAGCCCCGCAACCAATTACAATCAATTTTTATTATTTTTAATCTTAACGACCTTATTTTTTTTTTCCACAGAAAAATAAGAAATTTTATTAAATTTGCTTTGCTCTAGATAGGAATGATCAACAATTGCAGAATTAGACTGAAAAGTTTTTACAATCTTAGCAAGTAACTCTTTAACCTCTAATACTTTATTTTGATCTAATAAAGTTTTTAAATTGTTTAAATCAACCTCCAGCTGATTAAAGGGAATAAAAGGATCTTGTACTTTTTGAATCTTAGGATGTTTTGTTTTTTGAGGAGTATCTCCTAACAACAGTTCTTCATATAATTTTTCACCTGATCGAAGTCCAATAATTTTTATTTCAATATTTCCATCTTTATTATTTTCATCTTTAACGGTTAGACCTGAAAGTTTTACAATTTGATAAATTAAGTCTTTAATTTTTATACTCTCACCCATATCAAGAATAAATATATCGCAATCCTCACTCATAGCTCCAGCTTGAATTACAAGTTGTGAAGCCTCTAATCGAGTCATAAAATAACGAGTAACATCAGGATGAGTTAGGGTAACAGGACCGCCATTTTTTATTTGTTTTTTAAATTTCGGGATAACAGAACCTGATGACTCTAGAACATTACCAAAACGAACAATCGACATTTTAGTCTTATTATTTTTTGCACTTTTATAGAGCCCCTGAACACAAAGTTCAGCAAGTCGCTTAGATGCTCCCATAATATTTGTTGGTCTAACTGCTTTATCACTAGATATGAGTACAAAATTTTCAACTGACTGAGATAACACTTCTTTTGCAACAGCTAAAGTTCCAAAAACATTATTTTTAATACTTTCAGAAACATTTTCCTCAACTAAGGGTACATGTTTATAAGCTGCTGCATGATAAACAGTATCTACTTTAAAAGTTTTTAATATTTCATTTACTTTAGTTTGATCTTGTATGTTCAAAAGTAATGGAATAATTTTTAAATTTGGATTTGCAATCTTTAACTCTTCATAAATTTGATAAAGAGCAAATTCATTTATCTCTAAAAGCAATAATTTTTTAGGATTTAGTTTTATTATTTCACGAGCTAACTCAGAGCCAATAGAGCCTCCTGCCCCTGTTACTACAACAACTTTTGAGACTATACTTTTGCCTAGTAATTCAGTATTTGGCAAAACCTGATCACGGATTAAAATATCATCCACATCTAAATCTTTTATATCTGAAAAGCTTATTTTTCCTTCAACAATATCTGCAACTTTTGGCAAAGTTTTTACTTGCAATGAGTAATCACCTAAATAACTTATGACCTCATGTCGTCTAGATCTAGAGATAGATGGGAGCGCAAGTAAAACTAATTTCACTTCTTTTGATTTTATTAGATTAGCAATTTTTAAAGGCGAGTAAATCTCTTGACCGTGCAAAATCTGACCATGAAGTCGATCATCATCGTCTAAAAAACCAACTACCTGTAATTCATTAGAATTTGCTAAGGCAGACAATAACAGTCGACCAGCACGGCCAGCTCCATAAATTAATGTTTTTGTTAAAAACTTAGATTTATTTTTAAAAATATAATTTCCACTAAATAAATATTTTACAAATAATCTTGAACCACAAACTGCAAAAAATAATAACATGGGCTGAAGGATACCAATAGATCTTGGGATGCCCTCAACTGCAAAAATTCCGAAAATCAAAAAATAAAACAATCCATAAACTAATACAGCAATGGATACTGAAACTATTACACTCAAACCTGAATACCTAAAAATAGTCTTATATAACCCTAAAAACCAAAAGGCAGGCAATGCCAAAGCAACGGATACTATCACAGCCGTTAAGGCAACCCCTCGAATTAAAATAAACTCATCTAAACGAAGATAAAATGCAAACCAGGTGCATAAAATGCATAAATTTAAATCAACAATTACAGCTATAATCTGTTTTGTAAAACGGGGAAGATTTAAAATGTTTTTTGCAACTATTTGAAATTTGTTTAACATAATCATATTAATTATTTTAACTTTTTAATCTTTAAAAATAAAGAAAATTAGAAATAAACACTCTTTTTGTTTTTACCGTATATAGAATGAAGATAAAATCCCACAGGCAAACTATAGACAATCATCAACCAATTGTTAAAAAAGTTGCCATTAGTAGTTAATGGCCAAACAGTAATTAATATTCCAGCTAACAAACAAACCTGATAATCAGTTAAATACCTCTTTTGTCTTAAGACGATACTTCTTAATTGCTTATAAGCACAATACAATACATAAGCTAAAGCACTAAATAAAAAACCAAACCCAATGATTCCAGTTTCAGCCAATAATTGTACATAAAAATTATGAGGATGCGTCATGCAAGGAGCTACTCCTGTTGAATATTTTTTGTCGCTGCACATCACCCTAAACATTTTAGGCCCATGTCCAAAAATAGGTTTATCTAAAAACATCTTATAAGCAGTTTTAAATAAACTATCGTGATCAGGGCTGAAGATAATTTTTTCTTTACTCTCCCCTATAAGTCCCATGTTGCTTACGGGGTCAATTATCATCCGTTTTAAAATTTTATTAGAACTAAAAGTTAGACCCGTAATTATAACTAAAGCAATTAAGAAAATGACGAGTCTAAATTTTTGATATGTATGAGAAAAAATAATAATAAATAAAGTTGATAAATTTAAAAGAATAAAAGCAGCTCTTTCACCTGAGATATAAATCAAAACATCAACTAATATAAATAAAATTACTATATAATTGACTTCAAACTTGCTTTTTTTTTTTATTACAAATAAAGCAAATAATAAAGGGGTTAATCTTGATAAATAAGAGCCCATTATAAGTTCGCTCCCAAAAAAAGATGAGATTCGATCATGTACAGCTGGAAGACCTATAATATTAAACCCACGAAAAAACTGAATATAACCATCAACAACTAAAATTGAAAAACAGGTAACTAGGGTGTAATAAAAATAAGTTAATATTTTTTTATTTTTTTCAATTAAAAACCAAATAAAACAAGTAAATAAACCAATTCTAAAATAAAATAATGAGCTTTGAAAACTAAGTAAAATATCTTTTGCAACAAAAATACTAAGTAAAATGCAATAGCTACAAAAAATAAAAAAAATAATTAAAGGTTTATTATTAAAATAATAAAATTGTTTTTTCCTAACAATATAAACTAAAAATACTAAGGATAATAAACTAACGATCAAATCCGGGAAAAAAGGTCCTAAAATTAATAAAGGAATGATCAAACTGATAATTAGTGGGTACATGTAGTTATTTTTTTCTGAAAATCATTAGGATAGTAGCTAAAATATAATAAAAATAATAAAATAAATTCATTTGTTTAATCATTGTAAAGTCAACTTTTGTAAGAAGAGAAGGCGTTGACATATCAATACCTGATATTTGTGCAAGTCCAGTAATTCCAGGCTTAACAGTAAAAATTTTTTTTTTATTTCTTTCAAGAATTAATTTTTTTTGGTTCAATAAACAAGGGCGTGGCCCTACCAAGCTCATATCTCCCCTAAGAACATTCCACAATTGAGGCAGTTCATCTATTTTAAATCTTCTGAGCACGAGGCCTAATGCTGTAATATTATGAATGCTAATTAAATGTGTGCTAACACTTTTTGTATTTAACTTCATAGTTCTAAACTTTACTAGTGTAAATATTTTCTTATTTAGGCCAACCCTTTGTTGATAAAAAAAAATAGAATTTTTATTAAAAAACTCCACAAAAAACAAAAAAATAAATATTGGGCTTAATACAAATAAAGTAATTAAAGATAAAATAATATCAAACAATCGTATCATTTATAACTTAAATTTTTACATTTAATCATGATTTAATTTATTACTGTTTGATAATAATTTAAATTTTTTAAAGCCATAACAAACATAATATAATGATTATAGTATATTATAATAAATATTTCTTTTGTAAAAAAATAATATTATCAAAAGTTCATTTAAAATTTTTATATAAATATTTTATTATTTATTTTTAAAACAAATTTTATTGATTAAATCTAAATATTTTTTTATTATAATCTTTTCGTCAAACTCAAGTTCTATTTTTTTTCTTCCTTGTCGTCCCATTTCAATTCGTTTTAATTGACTGAGTTTAATAAAACTTTTCATTTTTTTAGCAAGATCTTTTACATTTTCACTTTTACAAAGGTATCCATTTAAACCATCAACTACCACATCTCGACATCCTATTATATTTGTTGTAATAATTGGTCTTCCTATAGCGGCAGCTTCAAGCAAAGTTTTAGGCACACCCTCACGATAATTAGATGGTAAAACTATGCAACTAGCAGCTGCAATATAAGGTCTTACATCGTTAGTTTCGCCTAGGTATGTAATATCGCCTTCGCATATCCATTGATTCATCTGCTCACGAGATATTGCTCCTGGACTATCCACTTCTAAAAAACCTAGAATATTAAATTTAGGCATAAGTTTAGGATTTAAATTCAATGCTTTTGTTTTTTTTCTAATTAATTTTGCAGCATTAACATACTCTATAACCCCCTTTTCTCTAATTAGCCGGGCAATTAATAAAAATTCTGTTGGTAACTTCTTAGAAGACGTTGGCTTATATTTAAAATAATTTAAGTTAACGCCTGACCCCGGCAATTGATCTGTTACTTCTCTTCTAACTAATCTAGAACTAATAAAAAACTCTTTATCATTTTTATTCTGAAAAAATACTTTTTTTGACCGTTTAAAAACTATGTAATAAAAAATCATGACTAACTTAGTTAGCCAATTTTTTTTTTTAAATACCACTCCAAGACCTGTAATATTATTTATTACAGGAATATTTAATAAATGAGCTGCTAATGAACCATAAAGATTAGGTTTAATTGTAAAACCTAAAAAAATATTAGGATTTTCAATCCAAAGTAAACGAAAAATTCTAATAAAAAATAAAGCATCAATAATTGGATTTTTATTTTTAACATTTATTGATAAAGATACATGGCGACAACCAAGATCATGTAACTTCGAAACATAAGAATCCGAAGGTGAAAATGCAACTACCTCATAATCTTTCGATACTAGAGCACGAATTAAATTTGACCTAAAATTAACAATGCTCCACGTACTATTGGAATTAATAACGATTTTTATTTTTGCAGACATTCAATTATAAATTTTTTTTTAAAAAAATATTCATATTCTTAAATTGTTATTTTACTTTTTATCTAAAATTTTTTTTAAAATTACCTAGTATTAATAATGGGAAAAAAAATAATATTGGATGAAAAGTTTGCTTATATCGTAAAGCTGAGCCAGGATTAAAAATAAGATATGGATAACTAATAAATAAGACTATTAATGTAACAATTAAGTATAATACTAAATGATATTTTAGAAAATTAGATATAAAGCAAATTTTAAAAAGTTTAAAATTTAAATAACACAGAACATATAAATAAACTATCCCCTCTAAAAAAATCGGTATTTGTATAGGTTTCTTGATGATCTCTAACAAAGTTGGTCCAATTAAACCTTGGGGTACTCCCCATATTGAATTAAATAAAAAACTATAAATATCATACCATATTATTTCATGTCGATTTGAAGATGCTGTATCATAAACTAAAAAACTAATTTCAACTTGTTTCATCCAGTTAATAAAATATAAATCTATAAAATTTTTATTAAGTAAAAATAATGAAAATATAAAAATTATAAAAATTAAAAGTAAAATAATAAAAGTATTTATCGATAAATTTTTATAAAATTGAGGCAAATCTTTTAATAACAAACTACTTAAAAAGACACTAAGATATATTAAAAAATAGTTAGGACGTATTATAAATAAAATAAATAATGAAAAAATAACTAAAATAATTTCAAAATTAATTTTTTTTTTTAAAAATATATACTTTGTAGAAAAATTTATAATTATTAATCCGCAAATAATAGTTATCTGCTCTTTCGATGAACTACCTGTCCATACAAGAAAATGAGGAAATAAATTGCAAATCCAAAAGAGCTTATTATTAATAAATATATACACATCTTTAAAAGCATTCCAAATTAATATTGCAATAATTATTCCTAATAGCATTGGGGCTAAATAACCAGGTAACACTGATCCTATTATGTAATATATAGCATGCGTAATATATGTGCTGTCAAAGATGCTTCCTGTGAAGCCTGCAAAATATGCTGGTTGATAACCATCACCTAATTTTGTTATTTTGCCATAAACCTCATAAGCGAACACTGTGCCAAAGATATGTATAATAACTAATTTAAAAAGTAGGGCGAAAGAAATTGAAGATATACCTAGTATTTTATTTTTCATTGGTTCTGCAACCAATCTTGAAACATTAATACTGCCCACAAGCTAGCTGAATGATCATATCGACCGTCTAAGTGTTCATTCCACTTTTTTCTTATAGGAATATAATAAAAAAAATTTTCATTTTCTAAAAGATTTTTTGATAACAAATTTTCTGCCCAAGGACGTAGCGGTCCACGCAACCACTGTCCTAACGGAACACCAAATCCAGTTTTAGGTCTATCAATAAGCTCTTTTGGAACATATTTGCCTAAAAGTTTTCTTAAAGCCCATTTACCCTTGCCTTCACGAATCTTCATATGCAAAGGCAACTGCCAGGCGAGCTCAACTACTCTGTGATCTAGGAAAGGCATACGTGTTTCAAGACCTACTGACATCGCTGCACGATCAACTTTACATAAAATATCATCTGGTAAATATGACATACTATCGTAATACATCATTTTTTCAGTATTACTGGTAAAATCATTAATTTCAGAAAATGGAAATGGATAATTAAGAAAATTATTTGACTCAATTATTCTAGATCTGTTTAAACCACAAACTACTTCGCTTGGATCTTCCCATTCAGATATTAAACTTTTATAGACATCATCTAAGTTACGTATTTGTTTTAATTTAAATGCAAATTTATGTACTTTTCCGCTTAACTGAGGAATTACTTTAGACTTTGGTAATAAAGAATTTATGGAACTACTAAAATAATCTAAAAAATTTTTAGGTATATTATTAATCATAACCCCTAAAGATTTACGCAAAGGATAAGGCATCCATCTAAGTTTTTTCCAGATTTTATTTACCCAAAAATATCTATTATATCCACCAAACAATTCGTCGCCCGCATCACCTGATAAGGAAACAGTCACTTGTTTTTTTGCTATATAAGATATAAAACGTGTCGGAATTTGTGATGAATCAGAAAATGGTTCATCATAAATATGTTTTAGTTCCTTTATTACTTTTTGAGCCTCAGTAGCAGTTAAAAATATTTCAGTATGGTCAGTGCCCAAATACTTAGCAACAGCGCTTGCGAATGGAGCCTCATTAAATAACTTATCTTCAAATCCAACTGAGAAAGTTTTGGTAGGTTTAAAGCTTTCTTTTTGCATTAGAGCTACAATTGTACTTGAATCAATACCACCCGATAAAAAAGCACCTAAAGGCACATCAGCTACGGACTGTAATTTAACTGAGTGGGTTAATTTTTGTTCTAGTAATTTTAAAGCCTCTACTTCATCCGTAATTAATTTTTGTTTACTTTTTTTTATTACGTTTGCTAACGACCACCATCGTTTTAATGTTAATGATTGATAACTATCAGAAGGATGAATTGGTTGAGAAGGGGGAAATTTTGGTGCCTCACCTCTAATGGTCAGTAAGCAGCCTGGTTCAAGTTTATATATGTCTTTATAAATACTCAGAGGTGCCGGTACATACATGTAGCGCATATATTGTGCTAAAGCTTGACGACATACAGGATTTGAAAAATTATAAAATTTACGTATTGCTTTTAGCTCAGATCCAAAAACAAAATTTTTTTTAGATTGGCTTCCTATCCAGCCATAATAGATTGGCTTTTCACCTAATCGATCACGAGCCAAATAAAGTATATGATCACGCACATTCCATAATGCAAAAGCAAACATACCAACTGTTTTATTTAATGTTGCTTCTATTCCCCAATATTCAAAACCAGCTAAAAGAGTCTCGGTATCTGAATGTCCACGCCATTTATCTGAGTAAGATGCTGATTGTAATTCAGCACGAAGTTCTAAATGATTATAAATTTCGCCATTAAATACAATGACAAAATTACCACTATTTGAAATCATAGGTTGATGGCCGTCTTTTGAAAGGTCAATAATAGAAAGACGGCGATGACCAAGACCAATACCGATCTTATCATCAATCCACAAACCAGAGTCGTCAGGTCCACGATGTGAGATAGCATCAGTCATATTATTCAACAATTTTACTAGACTTCCGCGACCTATTTTATCATTGGCTATAAAACCAACTATCCCACACATTATTTATTTAATTTTTTTTCCAATTACACACCAATAAGGTGGAGATTCTGAGAAAGTAATATTTTCTAAACCAGAACTTTTCATCATTTCTTTAATTTTTTTTCTCGAAAAACGTTGTTCAAGTGGTGTGCCAAAACGATCACGAGCATCGGTACGCATTGTGTAAAAACTACAGTTTCGATAATAGGAAATAGGAAAATTTGAAACATTAATGCCTATTTTCTCTATAACTTTACTAAGTTTTGCTAATGGTAAGTATATTAATATGGCAATTATGTCAGTAAGCAAGTGCTTTAAATGATTTGGAAGTCTATAAATTATCCTTCGAATAATGTCACTTAACCTCCATAAAATACGATACCACCTTGGACGATTATCAAATGCGTAATATAAATATAATAACATGGGTGCACCTGGCTTTAAGAGATCAACACATGACTTTATTGCAGCAGCAGTATTGGGAACATGATGCAAAACCCCAAGAGAATATCCAAAATCCTGACTATTAGATGGCAAACATTTTGAATCAACTGATTCTTTATAAAAAATAACATTATTATGAATCAATAAATTTTTACGCGCCACATTAATTGCGTTAGATGGATCTACACAATTAAGTTTACCAACTCTAGGAGCCACCCAATGAGCCCAACGGCCACTACCACAACCCATATCAAAACCTTCAGAATCTAAAGTCAAAGTTTCCCATGGAAATAGTGAAAAATATTCTAGAAATCTTGCGTAGGACTCTTTTTCTGGCATATTTAATTGATCAAAACGTGACCATTCCTCACCAAAACTTGCCACTGTTTTTTTATCTATATTTTGCATTATTTCTAAATAAATAAAATTTTTAAATTTAGTTCTATAATATATATTTTAAAATTTCTAATTTTTTATGAACTAGTATTATTTTTTTTAAAAAATAATTCGACTGCTTTACTCACTTGTGTCACCTGATCATTTGTTAATTCAGCAAACATCGGAAGTGATAACTGCTCTTTTGCTATTTTTTCTGTAATTGGTAAATGACCTTGATACCCTAAACTGAGATAAGGTTTTTGCATATGAATAGGTATTGGATAATGCATGCCTGTTTGAATGCCTTTATTCATGAGTAAGTTTTGAAGTTTCTGTTTAGCGGCATGGAATACACTATAAATATGATAAACATGCTTTAAACCATTTGATTCTATTGAACGAGGGATTTTATGCTTACTAAAATATGATTCATATTTTTTTGCATGTGAGCGTCGAAGTTTTGTCCATAAATTTAGGTATCTTAGTTTTACTCTTAAAATTGAACCTTGTATTGCGTCCATTCTATAATTGTAAGCCAATATATCATGTTGATACTTTTTCTTTTGGCCCCAATCGCGGAGAAGTCTAATGTGGTTCGAATAAACATTATTATTTGTAGTTATTATCCCCCCTTCTCCATAAGCTCCCAAATTTTTACCTGTATAAAAACTAAATGCTGCCATGTGCCCAATGCTACCGACTTTTTTTCCAAAATATTCTGCTCCGTGTGCCTGAGCAGCATCCTCGATTACTACTAATCCATAATGTTCTGCAATTTTCATAATAGGTTTCATATCTGCAGAAAGACCATAAAGATGTACTGGGATTATTGCTTTTGTACGTTTAGTTATTTTTTCTACTATTTTTGAGGTGTCTATTGTGAAAGTAATTGGGTCAATATCAACAAAAACAGGTTTAGCACCAGTATAAGATATTGCCGCAGCTGTAGCAATAAAAGACATTGAAACTGTTATTACTTCGTCACCATGACCGACTCCAGCAGCAAGTAATGCTAAATGCAAGCCACTTGTTCCAGAATTAACAGCTACTCCATGTTTTGCATTATGAAAAGTAGCAAATTCTTTTTCAAACTTTTCAACTTCAGGTCCTAAGACATACTTAGAACTTTCGAGAACTTTGATTACAGCATCATCTATCTCTTTTTTTATCGAAAAATATTGTGCTTTTAAATCTAAAAATGGAATTATACTTTTCATCTATATATTTTTTATTTTTTTATTAAAAAAACTGCAGGTTAATTCTTTCTTATATATCAACTGGCACTCCGTCATTACGAATTGATTTACTTGCAGCCTCTAAAATACGCACTATTTTAAGTCCTTCCTCCCCATTAGACTCAGCACCTTCCAGTCCATTTATGCAGTTTACGAAATGACTTACTGCAGTCTGTAAGGCTTCTATATTATTTACTTTTGGTGACCAAAGATCACCAGTTCGATAACTAATCAATATTTTACGAATGTCGTCAGGAGTGTTGGTCACTGTTATTCCCTTATTATAAACTTTCAATTTCTCACTAGCCTCTAAATCATCGTAAACGATCATCTGTTTGCTACCGCCAATTAATGTTTTTCTAATCTTCACTGGTGATAACCAACTCACATTTATATGCGCAATAAAATCTTTTGCAAAAAACATTGTTAGATAAGCTACGTTCTCAGGCTGGCCAATTATATGACTAAACCCGGTGGCTGAAACTCTTACTGGCATAATATCAAATATATAGATCATTATTGAAAGATCATGGACTGCTAGATCCCAAATTACATTTATATCGTACTGAAAAAGACCAAGATTTATTCTTGTTGAGTCAAAAAAAGTGGGTTCACCAAAAAAAGGGGTTTTTACAAGCTCACGTATTTTTCTTACGGCACCAGTATAAATAAAAGTATGATCTACCATCAGTGTTAATCTTTTTCTTGCAGCTTGCTCGATTAATTTCCTAGCTTGATCAGAATTAAATGTCATTGGTTTTTCAACAAAAACGTGTTTTCCAAGCTTAAGTGCTGCCATGGATAAATCAAAGTGACTTGTCACAGGAGTTGCTATTACTATAGCATCGATTAAAGTGTCATTAATAATTTCCTTTGAATTATTTGTTGTTTTAAGAGATGGATAAAGAATTTTTAATTTCTCAAGATTTTTTGGATTTAAATCGCATACGCTCAAAACTCGTGTATTTGGATTAGTTATAAAATTTCTGACTAAATTAGTACCCCAATATCCATACCCTATAACTCCAATATTTATCATAAATCTTAATGTAACATTTTACATTAATAAATAAACACTAGTAATGATTTTTTAGAAATTTATATAAATCAAGATGAAACATATTTTATTAAACAAGCAATAACTTCTACAACTTTTTCAACGAAATGCAGAGTCTAAACCATTAATCATTAATTCCCGTAAAACATCCGCACATAAAACACTTTTCAACACTCTGTCGCACAAGTAAAATGTGCTATATAAAAACTTAATTAAAAAAAAATCAATGACTAACAGAGTGAGCAACAAAAGTGCTAGCTGCGATTACTTTATCCATAAATTAGCTGAAGTTCAAACAACAGCTATAGGCAAGGATACAAAAGTTTGGCAGTTTTGTGTTGTGTTGAAAGGCGCAAAAATTGGCGCAAACGTCAATATCTGCTCTCATTGCTTTATTGAAAATGACGTAACGATAGGTAATAATGTAACCATTAAAAATGGTATATATATTTTTGACGGCATTACATTAGAAGATAATGTTTTTATCGGTCCCAATGTTACTTTTACGAACGATAAAAATCCACGCTCTAAAATTTATCCTACAGCTTTTCCAAAAACATTGATTAAACAAGGAGCATCTGTTGGGGGCGGAGCGGTAATATTACCCGGCATAACAATCGGAGAAAATGCAATGATTGGAGCGGGCTCAATTGTGACAAAAGATGTGCCACCAAATGCTGTCGTATATGGTAATGCAGCAAGTATTAAATCAATGCTGCCAACTTAAACAAGGTCTACCGTAGCTGTTAATAACAGCTGGGCACAAGTTAATATAGCGTTGCTTAGAAGCCATGTTTCTTTGCAGTTTTTTATTTAATTAATTTAATATAACGTGCAGCTCTTTTTTAAGAATAAATATCAAACCATGATTAATAAATATATCATCTTCTATAGAAACTTGCTCCACAAATAAAAGTACGTGAAGAAATCTTACAAAATATCCCAACATTTACATTTTTCTTAATTCCTACTAAAGCACTAATTTTTTTCATTAACGATTTACAATTATATAAATTAACTAATTCCTGATGAAAAATCTTTACATTTTTTTCTAATTTGACATTAATTAATAGCAAAGATTTTTTTATAATTATTTATTTAAATTTATTTTATTATTACTAAAATTTAACAAAGTTTTGTATAATTCATAGTATGCGCTTGACATTTTTTTTGTAGAGCAATTTAATAATGCATACCCTCGTTGTTTATTAATAGTTTTTTTTTTCACTTTTGGGTACTTAAGTATTTGTACTATTTTGTTAGCTAAATTTAATGGATTGTCACTTGACCAAATCCAATCTTTAGAATTAACTAAATACTTTGAAAACAATTGAATGCCTAAAACTGGAACTCCCATAAGCGCAGACTCTATTCCGCTTATGCCAGTAAATCTACCTGAACAAAGGGTTATATAAATATCAGCTGCAGAAATGATTGGCTTTGGATCAAGAACCAGTCCTGGAAATATAACCCTATCTTCAAGTCCATACTCCATAGCAAGTAACTTTGTTCGATTTAGTTCTTTACCATCACCTGCCATTATAAAATAAACTTTTTGTTCAAAGATGCTGGATATTTCAGCAAAAACAGGAAAATACAGCCATGGTTTTCGATCAGATTCCATTCTGCTAACAGTCGTAATTAAAAATTTACAATCATGTGGAATGCTAAGCTGTTTTCGATACATGTTTTTCTTAAAATAATTAATTGGTTTATAATTGGAAATGGAGATACCATTCGGAATGCATTTACAAATTAACTTAGGATAGTTGGCTAAATATCTTTTCCAATACTTGTCCTCAGCCATTAACACAACTGCATCTTTATGAACCATTAAACTTTTATGAAACCATTTTATAATTTTAGAAATAGGCATTCCAGCAGCGTGATATGTCTCTACAATTTTTGGAATTCTTAATCTCATACTACTTAACATTTTTTTTGCTAATACACCAAACACAGCTCCATAAGTTAGATGACAATGAAGAATATCTTGATCTTTAATCCAAAAACGATTTTTCCATAACCATATTGGCATTTTAAAATATTTCAAAAATCTTGAACTATATGAAATGGATATATAATGAATATTAATATTAGGCCGTAAAGCACCTCGTAGTAATTTTGGATTTACAGGACTAGCTGCAATTACAGTAACTTTATGTCCATTGTCTGAAAAAAAATTAGCAAGTTCTATAACGACAACCTGAGCACCTCCCTGTGTAAATAAGGGTAATATATGTGTAATTTTCATAAAAATAAATTTAATTCAAAAAAGTTTTAGTTAGTTTTATTAAATCTATTCAAAGTAGCGCTGTACTGTTCACGTTCATGTTGATTTAAAGTTGCTGGATCCATCATTTCAACAGTACGTTTTCGAACTGCATTTCCCATAGTACTTGCATATAGTGGATTGTTTAAAAATTTTTCTAGTGAACTCACCATCTTTTTATAATTAAGATAAGGAACTAATTCACCTGTAACACCAGTTTGAATAAGTTCTCCTTGCCAATCTACATCATAAGCAATTATAGGAACGCCTCCAAGCGCAGCTTCTGAAAGCGCTCTTCCAGTGTGCGGTGAGATGATAACGGTAGCTAAAGGGATAATTTTGGATAAACAATCCTGATCGATATTTCCAATAAATAAAGTATGCTCTGCTAATCCCAAATTACTTGCTAATTCTATAAGAGAGGATTTTAATTTACCATCGCCTACAAAAACTGCTTTAAGATCAAAACCACGCTGCCTAATATCTGATAAAACTTTTATAACATGATCAGGATGTTTTACAATTTCTAGTCTTCCAATATATAAAATATATTTTTTAATTTCTATTCCAAATTTTTTTAAAAAATCTTCTCCCCCTTTTCGTTCCGATGGATTTAAAAAATGCCTTTTATCGATTAAGTTTCCATATCGAAATAATGTTGAATATTTTAATCTAGCGCCATTCATTAAAGCAAAATTTAAATTATCTTGATTGGCGCCAGCCACAAGATCAGCACGTCGAAATGTAAAATGTTCAATTATTTTTTCAATTTTTCGATGAAAAAAAATTTTTTCTATAGGTTTACGATTTACACTATATATTTTATCATGATTTCCTCCAATTCTTATCACAAATGGAATTTTACACCAACGCGATAATGCCCACCCAAATAGTCCAAGATATAAAGGGCTACCAGTCCTAATAATTGTTATTTTTTCTTTATGAATAAGCCGCACAAGATAAAAAAATATATGTATCTGTGAGAATATAAAATTTAATACTTTAAAAAATCTTAAGAAATTAAAAATTCCAACTTTTCCCTCAATGAAAGTATGTGAAGAATTTAATTTATAAACTTTTGGAAATCCATATTTATAGCACCATTCTGCTGATGTAACTAAGGATGCAAATGGATGAACAGTCCATACATGCTCAAAAAAATTATCTAGATCTCTGCAGATGACTGAAAATTCAAGTTTCAATTGAATTATCCTCTCTAATGAATAAGATGTGTCTAATACTATTAGTTTTTTTATATTCACCAAAGTAATCTAAATACCCTATTAAGGTCTGAATCTATTTAAACTAAAAATTTATTTTTCAATTATATTTAATTTATAATTTATTTAAACCTTTATTTTTTCCATAAATATAATATGGCACTTCTTCTCTTAAAGAGTCGTTACGCTGAAATAAATCATAGCCTAGATTAATTAATTTTTTTTTAATCTCTTCGGAAGTTCGTAGCTCTAAATTACCACCATGATTATTAGCAATAAAATCATGACATGAAATAACAACATTGGAAGACTTTTTAAGAATATTATTCATGCCTCTAAAAGCAATTGCTTCAGCACCTTCAATATTCATCTTCAATAAATCTATCTTTGGTAATTTAATATTTTTTGATTCAAAAAAATAGTCTAATGAATATCCTTCGATACAAATTCCTTGAGAAATATTTAAAATACTATTTGTAATATGATCGAAATTAGATGAGATATAAACTTTTTTTTGTTGATCTGTAACAGCTATATTAAATGATAAAACATTTTTTAATTTATTAACTATTATTGTCTTGTTTAGACACCTATATACTTCTGGATGTGCTTCTATTGCAATAACTAAACCTTTTGGACCAACAAGACTTGAAAAAAGTATAATTTGATCACCAATGCCTGATCCAATATCTAAAACTATATTTCCGTTTTGCGGAATATATTTATAACACCAAGTATTCATTAGATCAGAAAAAATTTCTTTATAAGATGACACATTCAGATTAGGAGATACAATAATTATATTTTCTTTAACACTCGCTTTTCTCTTTTTTCTAAAATTAATCCAGTGTCCTTCTTTATCAATATAAATATATATTAACGATAAATTTTTTATACTTTGCTGTATCGTGGCTACGAAAGCTACTATCCAACGAAACTTGGTTTTTTGTAACTCTTTAAACTTTTCCTTAAAAAATCTAATAATCATTAAATTTTAAATAATTGGATAATATTTTCATAAAAATAATTCAAAATTTAATACAAAATTCATTATTTTTATTTTTCATGCCATCCAAATTTATGCATAATTACTCTATTAAAAAATAAATCATAATCACAGATTTTTTTGATATTTTTGCAATGCAGCAAGCGCCAATAAATAAAAGATCCAATCTTCTTTTTTAAAATATTAGGACAAATATACTTAATAACTTTCACTAATATTTTTATTAGTAATAATTTAATTTCATTTTGCGCTAAAACAATTAACAAATGGCATTTTGTAAAAAAATAAAGATCTTTATTTAAAATTCTCTTATAATTGTGGTAAAAAATAATAATAAAAGGAATGTACCACCAAGGTTTCTTTTTTTTATAAATATTATAGTAGTCAATCTGAATACTATTCCACTTTTTTCTAACAAAATAATTAAAAAGTAAAATAGGAACTTGATCAAATTTACCATGCAAAGACAACTCGTTTATAAATACAATGTCTCCGCCTAAAAAATTTCCCATCAATTGGGTTTTTCGCATAGCAGAACTACGAATAAGACCATAGATTGCAACTGCCGGAAAATCTTGCAAAGTTTTTTTATATTGAGGAATCATTTCTGATGTTCCTATAAAACTATCTAAATTAGCGGTGCATAAAAAAACGTTACGGTTTTCTATAAACATATTTGTATAACTATGACACAATACAATGTCTAAATTTTTTTCCATTTTAAATAAACATTCGCTAATAAAAGATTTATCACGTGTATCATCGTGAGCTGCCCATAAAAAATACTTGCCTGAGGAAAGTTTAAAAGTTCGATTAAAATTTAAAGGGCCACCAATATTTTTTGATAGAAGATTATATTTAATTCTTGAGTCTTTTAAAATAAATTTTTTGCAAATATCGAATGTTTTATCTGTTGAAGCATTGTCAGAAATAATAATCTCTATGTTTTCATAATCCTGATTAATAATAGAATTTAGAGCTTTACCAATACTTTTTTCACCATTGAATACTGGAATTCCAATGCTCACTAACGGTTTATTAGTGTTCAATTTTTTCATTTTTTAAAAATAATTTTTTTAGCTACGTTTAACAAATCTTTAAAAAAAAATAATGAAATTAACCAGCTAAGAAATAAATTAAAAATTAGTATAATAATTATTTCAAATTTTTCATTTAAATTATTAATAAAGTAACTTGAAATAAAATTAAATAAAAATAAAACGCAAAAAGGAATTATAAAATTATAAAAGTTATATAAATAAAAATTCATATTAGATAAATACTTTTGACAAATAGATTGATAGGAAATATTAATCGTTATTCCATAGAATAACCAAATATAAGCTGCTCCTAAAACTCCATAATATTTTATAATAAATATCTGAAATGGGATAAAAATTAATGATATTAAATTTAGGATTATAACTTCTTTAATTTTATTTTTACTATTAAGAAAAGTTAAACTTGGATAAGAGCAGTTAATAAATAACATACCTATAACCAAAACCGATAAAATTGGTCCTGCATTTTCTGTAATAATTGAATTTCCAGTCCAAACGAATAATACTTGTTTAGAAAAAAAAATAAGTACTACAGCTGGAGACAAAATTAAAATATTAGTTAATTGACTTAATAATTTGAAATTTCTTACTAATTCTTTATTTTCCTTTTTAGATATAAGTTCAGTAATTTTAGAACTATATATAGGAATAATTGGTGTAACTAAAATTGAAAGTGCAGAAGCTACTGTCCATGATATAGTATATAAACTGAACTCTTCAAGTGAAGTTATTTTACTTAAAATCAGTTTATCTGACTGAGATATAACAATAGTTATAGCTGTACAAAAAATAATACCTGTAAAATAGTTTTTAATTGATTTGAGAGGATTGAAAGAAAACTTATCAAAATAATTGCATTTTTTAATTAACTTTAAAAGCAACCATCGAAATATCAATAATTGAATACTATTAATAATTATTAGATATATAAAATAGATGCGTATGTCAGATTTGATATAAAGCAAAACCATTACGCAGCCTAAACCTCGAACAGTAGCAAATAAAGTTAACAAAAATGAACATTGCTGATGTTTATTCAGTCCTCTGAGCCCTCCAGCATAAAGTCCTAAAGGAGTACTGCAGGCTAAAGAAAATATCATTAATATTAGCGTTTGATGAATAATTTCAGAATCTAATGTATTCGATTTAAAAAGTTCTTTGCCAAAAAAAAAAACTAATATACTTAATATTAAACATATAAAAATTATTAAGCTAAAATAAAATATTTCAGCACTGCGAAATAAATAGAAAATTTTTATAATTTTTTTTCTCTTTGCTGCGAGCCAAGAAAATTCTCTTAATATAGTTGATGAAAAACCTGTTTCTAAAATTCCTAGGATAGTAATCCAAACTAAATAAAAGCCGATTAGACCAAAGCTTTCAAGACCTAATATCTTTATATAAATAGGAATAAGAATTAGCAAAAGTCCTGCTTGCCAAATATTAAGAAATAAATTATGTAAAATACTTTTTGTTAAGGACGAATTATTAAAATATTTTTTAAAATACATAATTGAACTATAAAATTTATAATTAAAAAATTATCTAGCTTATTAAATAGTCAACTAGATTTTCAAATATATAATTAATTAAAGCCAAAAAGATTTATAATTCGTTATTAATTTATAATCGTAAATCAGTTTGATTAGATTTAAAGACATATTTTAGATCATATATCAGAGAATTTTTTTTGCAAAATCTTCTAATAGCTTTAATGCCCATATTTTTAAATTGATTATGCGCAACTGCAATAATAATTGCATCAAAGTTATTTTTTTCTAAGTTATCTAAAAGTGTAATATTATATTCTTTTTTTATTTTTGTTTTTGATACCAAGGGATCAAAAATTTTTACGTTACAATTATAATTTTTTAACTCTTTAATCATGTCAATGACACGAGAATTACGAAAATCTGCACAGTTCTCTTTGAAAGAGACACCTAAAATTAAAATTCTTGCTTTTGAAATTTTAATTCCTTTTATTGTCATAGCTTTAATCAGCTGTGAGACCACGTAGTTGCCCATATTATCATTTAACTTTCTACCGGCTAATATAACCTCGGGATGATGTCCTAAAGCTTGGGCTTTATGTGTTAGATAATATGGATCTACGGAAATACAATGACCTCCGACTAGTCCTGGAAAAAAAGACATAAAATTCCATTTTGTACTAGCGGCCTTGAGCACAGCTTCGGTGTCAATATCCATTTTATTAAATATGATAGCCAATTCATTTATTAGGGCTATATTAAGATCACGCTGAGTATTTTCAATTACCTTGGCTGCTTCAGCAATTTTTATGCTTTCAGCTTTGTAAGTCCCTGCTTTAACAATTTGACTATAAAGTTCATTTATTAAATCGGCAATTTCTGGTGAAGAACCAGAAGTAATTTTTTTTATATTTTTTAGATTATACTTTTTATCACCAGGATTAATACGTTCAGGGCTATATCCACAATAAAAATCTCTATTTAGTTTTAGACCAGAATGTTTTTCGATTACAGGAACACAGTCATCTTCTGTGCATCCAGGATAAAAGGTTGATTCATAAATAACAATGTCACCTTTTTTGAGAATCTTGCTAACGCTTTCACTGGCAGAAATAACTGATCTAAGATCTGGCCGATTATGCTTATCTATTGGGGTGGGAACTGTAATAATAAAACAATTGCATTGGCTTAAATCATTAAAATTATTTGTATATTTCAGATATTTTGCGCTTATTAGTTCATTTTTTTCGATTTCTAAACTTGTATCTTTGTAAGCTTTCAAATTTCTAATTCTTTCAACATCAATGTCAAATCCTATTACTGATCTTTTTTGACCAAACGCAGTTGCAAGGGGTAACCCAACATAACCTAAGCCTATAATAGCCAATTTTAAATCTTTAAGTTTCATTTAATTTTAATTTATTTTTTATAATAATCCAGATACCAGTCGACAAAATTTTTTACACCTTGTTCAATTTTAACAGAAGGTTTATAATTAAATTGTTTTTTTATTTCTTTTATATCAGCAAATGTACTAGGTATATCTCCAGGTTGAATAGATAATAATTTAATTTTTGTTTTTTTATTAAGATTTTTTTCTAAAATTCTAATATAATTTATTAATTTAATTTTTTTACTACTAGCTATATTGTAGATACGCCATGGCGCTTTGCTAGTGCTAGAGTCGGGTTTTTTACTATTCCATTTTAAATTACTAAATGCCGGACGATCTAAAACTTTTATTATACCGTCAACAACATCATCTATATAAGTAAAATCACGCTCATGTTTACCATAATTATAAACTTCGATAGGCTCACCTTTTAAAATAGCCTTTGTAAATCTAAATAAAGCCATATCTGGTCTACCCCAAGGTCCATAAACTGTAAATAAACGCAATCCAGTTGTAGGAAGTTTATAAAGATGACTATATGAATGAGCCATTAATTCATTGGCTCTTTTACTAGCTGCATAAAAACTAACTGGGTGACCGACATTATCTGAAGTTGAAAATGGTGTTTTAGAATTAGCCCCGTAAACACTTGAGGTGCTTGCATATACAAGATGCTTTACTTTATGATATCGACAACACTCAAGTATATTTGTAAAACCAATAATATTGCTTTTAACATATGATTGTGGATTCTTTAAAGAATAACGAACGCCAGCTTGTGCTGCCAAGTTTATTACTTTGTGAGGTTTATATTTGAAAAAAAAATTATCAATTTTTTTTTCATCAATTAAATCCGCACGTTGATGAATATAATTAGGATGATCAGAATAACGCCTAATTCGCGCTTCTTTAAGGGCTGGATCATAGTAATTATTATGATTATCAATACCCAAAACAAAATCTCCTCGTTCAAGTAACTTTAAAACAACTGCAGAACCAATAAAACCTGCTGCACCAGTTACTAAAACTCTCATAAATTATTTTTTAGAAAAAATTTTTTTTTATTTACAGAATTTGAAACTAAAAAAGTAATTAAAAAAAATAACAAAGAACCAAATATTAATCCAAAAAATGTAATTGAATGATTTGAATAATACAAATGTACTGGATCTGATGGAAATTTATCATAAACTTCATAATTAAAATTTTTAGATTCAAATTCAAAATATAGTAGATTTAATTCATAAATATCTTTTTCAATTCGAATCAACATTTCATCAACTCGATACTGAAGAAAATTATCTTTATAGTTTTGTTTACTTATAATTTCATAATATCCTTTTTGATTTTCTAAATTTGAAAGAATTAATTTTTTATATTCTTTAAAAAATTCTTCTAAAGACTTTATTTTTATATACTCAATGTAATTAATTAATAGAGTTTTACCGTCAATACCTTTATCAAATACTAAAAAAAATTCTACATCATCAGGCAGTCGAGGTAATTTTTTAATTAATTTAATATTATTTCCAAATTTTTGTAATACTAAACTATCTTTATTGTTATTATTTATAAAATCTTGTAAATTTTTAGGTGACATAAAATTTTTATTAAAAATTATTTTGTATGGGATATGCAACGAAGAATCTAGTTGTAAATAATTTTTAATTCTATTTTGAGATATAAAATCAAATTGTGTGGGATAATTTAAATGAACACTTGTTTTAAATTTTTCGCCAAAAATTAAAGATATCAAAAAAAAAATGGCTAATCCTACAATATTACAAGTAAGAAAAAGTTTTATTTTTAGAATTTTAAAATAAAAAAAAATTTTTTTAGTTAAAGTAATCATTTATTTATTATTAAAGACTTTAATTTATCATAAATACATTAACACACTCTTTTTAAAAAGCCACACGGAACAGCACTTATTAAAATTTTATTATCAATATTTTTATCAATCTCAAACTCGGGATGATGTTTTAAAAAATCTTTAACAGCAGTCATTGGGCTATTACCTGGTCCCCAAAAACTACTAGGATTTAAATTTTCAATTGCAGTATCAAATACTACACAATAACTACCTATGCTAGTCAGTGATGCATAAGCCTCTAATTCTTTTAAGACATGTTTATGGGTATGATTCGAGTCAAGAGATATTAATATACGTTTATAATCTGAAGCTATTTTTTTTACTTCCTCAATAATCAAATAATCTATACTAGAACCTTGTATCATTTGAATTCTTGATGACATAAAATGATCTTTAATCGCTTCTTTATTATGAGGTCTGATATCAATATCAATTCCAAGAACTTTTCGCTTTGACTTCATCGGATTAAATGCTGTCACTCCTTCATTAATTGCATCTGACATGTCTAATAAAGCGAGCATCGAAGCATTCATAACTAATGAACCACCGTGCGCAATACCTGTCTCAATAATTAAATCTGGTTTAACTTCCCAAATAATTTCTTGCATGGCAATCATGTCTTGGGGGTACTGAATTATAGGACGTCCTAATGCTGAAAAATTATAAGAATATTTAGCTAAAACTGTATCTATAAAAAATCGCTTAGCAGATTCTAGTAGTCGTTTATTACTCTTGTTTCTTTTTATACGATCGATTATTTCATCTTTAAATTTAGTCACAATTTTTTAAAATTTACAATAATATGGTACCATTTTTTTCTAACTTAACATCTAAATATTGGTATTTTTTTAGACTTTTAATAATTTTTTTTCTTTTTCTTAAAGCAAACATAATTAATATAAATCCTCCGTTTCCGGCACCCAATAATTTTCCGCCGTATGATATCTTATTAACAGTTTTATCATAAATTCTATTAATATGATTATTTGTTACAAATTTTGATAAATTTTTTTTTAAATCCCAAGTTTTAGAAACTATTTTACCCATTTTTTTTATATTTAATTTTCTTTTTTTTATTTCATTTAAAAAATCTTCAGTATAATTTTTTAATAAATTTAAATTAGTAAAATTTTTTTTTATATTTTTTTTTTGATCTTTCAAAACATTAACCGCTAACCTATTTTTACCAGTCCATACTAACAATAAACTATTAAATAAATATTCTTTTTTTTTATTATCTAAAATTATAGATGAAACTTTAATTCTATTTTTTTTATATTGGATATGCTTAATACCACCAAATGAAGCAATATAATGATCTTGTTTACCTAGAGAATTATTTGTAATTTTGGCCTCAATTTCATAAGCCATTTCAGCTATTTTTTTTTTAGAAAAAATTTTATTTTCGAGACTACATAATGCATAAATTAATCCTACTGTAAAAGAGCTAGACGATCCCAAACCAGAGTTTGTTGGAATATCAGCAAATGTATTTATATAAAGTGGCCTAGTAATTTTAAGTTTTCTTATTACTTCTTTAATTCTTAAATTTTTAATTTCCTCCAGACTTTTAACATTTTCTGTTTTAGAATAATTTAATCTATATTTTTCTTGAAAATTATTATGATATTTTACTGTAACGAATATATATTTATTAATTGCACAACTAATTGTTGCACCGGAGAATTTATTATAAAAGTATGGCATGTCAGTACCACCACCAACAAAAGAGATTCTTAATGGAGTTTTGGTTATTACTACTTTTTCATTATACATATTTTATTTCTTAGCAATTAAGGTATGCTTATATTTTTGGGCTAAACTTGTATTCAATTCTTCATGTCCAACATATAAACATTTTGTTTTAGCATTATAAGAAGCTTCTATATCTCTTATATCATCACCTATATAATAGGTTCTATCCAAAATTATATTATATTTTTTTGCTGCCTTTAAAAACAATCCATGGTTTGGTTTTCTGTAGAAATGATTAGAACTATAATGATGAGTGCTCATAAAAAAATCTTTTAAATTAATTTTATATTTTTTTAATTCTAACTTAATTTTATTATTAATTTTTTTAAGAGTAAAATAATTTAAATCACCAGTTGCGATGCCTGCTTGATTTGAAATACATAAAAGTTCACGATTTTTAATTATATTTTTTAATTTCTTAATAAATGTATAATTTATTTTTAATTCTTGTAGATTTCTTATATAGAAATGGTTTTTATTTTTTTGATTCAAAACGCCATCCCTATCAACTAAAATATAATTACTTTTAAAAAAAATTTGCGTTCTCTTTAATCGCTTTAAATCAGAAATACTTAGATAACCAGTATCATTAAAAAAATAGTTTCCTTTTTTTTTATCTATATATTTTTTTATAAAAAAATTAAAAGTTACATTAATATTGGGATAATTAGCTATAAGATTTTTTTTATTAACAATCATATATCCAATATCTACAAAATCAGCTTTTTTATTCTTTACAAAAAAATATTTAGAAATTTTCATATTTTTTTTATCTACAATTATATTTCCTTTTCTTTTTTTACAGACTGAAATTATTAACTTTGATTTTAATTTTTTATAATTGGAATAAAGATCATGTAAATTTAAAGAGCAATAATTATCTGAATACAAAAGTAAGAAGTTTTTTTCTAGAAAACTTCGTGCATCATAAATTCTTTTATAAGTTTCTATTTGTGGAGGATTTATATGATATTGAATAGTTATACCTATTTTTTTTCCACTACCGAAATATTTGCGAATAATTTCAGATTTATAACCACACAGTAATAATATTTTTTTTATACCATTACTTTTGCATTGCTGAATTAAATAAAATAAAAAAGGCTTTCCATTTACATAAACCATAGGTTTGGGAATTTTTTTTGTGATTGGCATTAATCTTTTTCCAAAACCACCACAAAAAATAACCGCCTGATTTAACATTGTATTTTTTAAGTAATTTTTCTCTATCCTTTAAAATATTTAAGACTTTCAAGGTATTGTTTTGAATTTTCAGTTTCTTCTTCAGGCGCCCAATTTGCCATCTTCTTCCATGTTAGCGGATCGTATTTTCCAATC
>Ga0169931_10003424_pt1 | contig 25160 bp, 24 predicted proteins | sample Kivu_15m_20L_FD_129675 | JGI IMG/M metagenome (GOLD analysis project Ga0169931, IMG submission 129675) | Freshwater microbial communities from Lake Kivu, Western Province, Rwanda to study Microbial Dark Matter (Phase II) - Kivu_15m_20L... | ecosystem: Environmental > Aquatic > Freshwater > Lake...
GCGCCGACCGGTCGTGCCGCTCAGTTCCATCCCGGAATCGCGCGTGTGTCGTAGACGCCAGAGCGGAACTCGCGCGAGTCGAGCACCTTCACGTGCAGCGGAATCGTCGTCGAGACGCCCGCGACCTTCGAAGCGCGCAGGCAGGCGAGCAAAGTGTCAATCGCTTGCGCGCGCGTCGGCGCGTGCGCGAGCACCTTGGCGATGAGCGAGTCGTAGTGCGGCGAGACGGAGTCGCCTGCCTGCATGTGCGTGTCGACGCGGATCGTTCCGGGCCCGAGTTCGCGCGGGAACTCGAAAGCCGTGAGCGTGCCCGGCGAGGGGCGGAACTTGTTCGACGGGTCTTCCGCGTTGACGCGGATCTCGATCGCGTGGCCCGCAAAGCGCAGCTGCTCCTGCGTGAGCCCGAGCTTGCGCCAGGCCGCGATTTCGAGCTGTTTTTTGACCAGATCGACGCCGCTGACGAGCTCGCTCACGCCGTGCTCGACCTGCAGGCGCGTGTTCATCTCCATGAAGTAGATCTCGCCGGAGTCGGCGCGCAGGAACTCGATCGTGCCCGCGCCGACGTAACCGATCGAGAGCGCGGCGCGCACGGCGATCGCGCCCAGCTCCGCACGCCGCGCGCCGTCGAGCGCCGGGCTCGGGCTCTCTTCGACGAGCTTCTGGTGGTTGCGCTGCACGGAACAATCGCGCTCGCCCAAGTGCACGCACGAGCCGAAGCGGTCGGCGAGCACTTGCACCTCGATGTGGCGCCCGCCTTCGAGGTACTTCTCGAGATACATCGCGCCGCTGCCGAACGCGGCGAGCGCTTCGGCACTGGCTTGAGTGAAACCCTCGCGCACCTGCGCCTCGTCGTAGCACTTGCGCATGCCGCGCCCGCCGCCGCCGGCGTCGGCCTTGAGGATCACGGGATAGCCGACTTCCTTCGCGCGGGCGACGGCAGCTTCCACGTCGGCGAGCAACCCGATCGAACCGGGGATCACCGGCACGCCCGCGGCGCGCATGGCTTCCTTGGCCGGCGACTTGCGGCCCATCACGTCCATCGCGCGTGGGCTCGGGCCGACGAAGGTCACGCCGTGCTGCTCGCACAGGGCGGCGAAGCGCGAGTTCTCGCTCAAAAAGCCCCAGCCGGGATGCAGCGCGGAGCAGTGCGTTTGGACCGCGGCCTGCACGACCTTCTCCATCGCGAGGTAGCTCTCGCGCGAGGCCGAGGGGCCCAGTTGCACGACCTCGTCCATCGCGCGGGTCCAGGTCGCGCCGTGATCGGACGACGACGCCACTCCGATGGGTGCGATGCCGAGCTCGCGCGCGGCTTTGGCGACTCGGACGGCGACTTCTCCACGGTTGGCGATCAGCAGGCGGCGGAACATGGGAGCGAAACCTACCAGTGCTGCTGCGACCCGGCCAGGAGGGGGGCGCCGCGCGCGCCCGCGCAGTAACCTGTGCATGTGACTCTCGCAGCAGTGCTGCTCACCTGGCTCGCGCAACCCAGCGAGCCGCTCGACGACGCTCGCGCGCGGCTCGCGGCTTTGTCGTCCACGGCGCTTCAAGAGCGCCAGGCGGCGCAGACTTGGCTCGGCGCCAACTTGCGGGCGAGCGATTTTCCTGCGCTGACCACGTTCGCCGCCACCGCGGACCCTGAGGCGCGCTCGCGGCTCACGTTGGCTTTGGGGGAGAGCGACGCGCACCTCGACCTCGCAGCGCTGCTCAGCGCGGAGGACGGGGCCCAGGCGCGGCGCATCGGCGAAGACGCGCTCGAGCGTATGGCGCTGCGTTGGTGGGGGAACGCTCCGCTCGCTGCCACGCGCGGCGATGAGGTGTGGGAGTACCTCGCCGACCGTTTCGAGGGCGTGTACGCGCTCGAGCTCTCCGGGCTCGACCTCGTAGCCGCCCTCGACCGCCTGGGACGCGCCGACGCGCCGTTTGTGCGCGAGGGCGGCGGCGCCGGGCGCCTGTCGATCGTGGTCGATCCTGCGCTCTATGAGAGCCAAGTGCGCGCGCGCACGAGCGCGTCGCCGGCGCCGTCGCCCGACTGGGTCCGCGGCGATCTCGATTCGCTGGTGCTCGAACTGGTGCGCACGCGGCGCGTGTACGCCGATGCGTTCGCGCTCGAAAGCGAGAGACCTTGGCTGTGGGTGCACGCGCTGCCGACCGAAGCATTGCTCGAAGGGCCCGTGCTCGTGCGCCAGTGGTGCCGCACGGTCGTGAACAGCCGCGAACGCCTGCGGGGCGAGGCGGCTGCGCGAGCGCTGGCGCAATGCGGCTGGCCTGCGCCGTTGCCCTGGCTCTCGCGCCTGTGGCGCGAGCGCGCGGACCGCAACGCGCTCGCCGGGCTGCTCGCTGCGGCGGCCATGGGTCGCGTCGAACCGCAGCTCGCGAACGCGGGCGCCCTGCGCGAACTGCTCGCCGAGTTCGAGCGCCGTGACGCAGAGTCCGGCAACGCGCGCAGTGCGGCCTGGAGTCGCGAGTTCGCGCTCGCGCTCGCGCGCTTTCCGCAGGTCGACCGCGACGGCGTGGCGCTGTGGGAGCTCGTCGCGAACTGGGCCGACGCGCCGGGGGCGAGCGTCGGACGCGTGCGCTGCGCCCGGCGCATTCTCACGGGCATGCGGCGTGCGCCGCAGGCGTGGCGCGAGCGCACGGCCGGCGTGCTGGCGAACGGCGGAGATCCATTCGACGAATGGCTCGCCGCGCTCCGCCTTCACGCGGCGGTATTCGCTGCGAGTGCGCCCCCGTTGCGCTTCTCGGCCGAACGCGCGGCGGAGTTGCGTGAGCGCCGACTCGAAGGCGAGTTCGTCGAGCTGTGCGAACGCTTGGGTTCGGCTCCAAGTTGCGCTGAGGTTGACTTCGCCGCGCTCGAGCCGCGCACCCGCGCGCTGTGGATCGACGTGCTGCTCGCGAGCGGGAGCGGCGTTCCTCGCGCCGTCGAACAAGTGCGCGCCTGGGTGCGCGCGGAATCCGTTCCGCTGTTCGCTCTGGGTGAACGCCTCGGCGAGCGTGTGCGCGGCGGCGGTCTCGAACTCGTGCGGCAGGTGCTCGACGCCGCGCGCGCGGACGCGCGCGAACCGCCGGCTGGACGTTGGCGCGACCTCGAGTTGCTCTGCGGCGTGCTGCCCATGCTCGAGCGGCAGCGTGTGTACGACGAGCTGCGCGAGCGCGAACCGCGCAGCGAACTCGACTGGGCCCTGCTCGGAGCGCTCGCGCGGACCGGGCCGGTCGAGGCGTACGCGGAGCTGGTCGTGAGCCGCGCCAAGGAGGCGCTGGCGTCGGATGCGTCGCTCCAGGCGCCGTGGATCGCCGCATTCGCGCAGACCTGGGGTGCTGCGCTGACCCGCGGTCAGTTCGAACTCGCAGCGCGGCTCCGGCGGCAGTTGCGACTGGCCCTGCGCAAGGCGCGGCATCCACTGCTGGAGGCGCTCGACGCCGGAGCCTGGCCGCCGTTGCCCGGTCCGGCGCCGCAGGTGCTCGACGAATCGCGCTGAGGTTGGCGCGCTGAAGTTGAGGCAGACGGACGCGATCGAGTTCGTCGGCGTCCACAGGGATCTGTCCCGGCCGGTTCGGCCGCGAAGGTGCGCGACAACTCGCGATGCGCTCTCCCGAGGCGACTGGGTTTCGACGCAAGGAGGCTCCTTCGGCGCGCCGAGAGTTCCGTCCCACGCGCTTGGGGCGGCCCGGCTGTCCAGCCTCACGACGATCGTTTGCTGGCGTGCGTGACCATCCACTTCCGCCGCCGTGGCGAGGCGCACGCGCTTGCGGCTCGAGCCGGGTCGGGCGCGCCGCGCCAGCAGCCGCTCGCGCACAGCGGAGGCGCCGGCGATTTGGGTTCTGGAGCCGCGCGGTCCGAAGAGCCACACTGCGCGCCCGCTCTACGGGCTTCAACGGCATGTCCACCAACCAAGACTCTCCGCTCGCGCCGCCGCTTCCGATCGCCGACCCCGAGGCTTCGCGCCGCGTTCCGATCACGCGCGAGGACCTGGTGGTCGTCTCCGACCCCGCGTCGCAGCAGGCCGAGCAGTTCCGCGCGCTGCGCAATTCGATCGCCGCGCTCAACCCCGACGGCGCGCCGCGCACGCTGGTTCTCACCAGCGCGCTGCGCGGCGAGGGCAAAACCACCGCAGCACTGAACCTCGCCTTCGCGCTCTCGGAGCGGCCGGGCGCCAAGGTGCTGCTCATCGACGCGAACCTGCACGCGCCGGCGATCGAGGAGCACATGGGCGTCGCGCGCGCGCAGGGGCTGTGCGAGTTGCTCGGCGGCCGCCTCTCACCCGACCAGGCGATCCGCCCGACGACGCTGAGCGGGTTGTCGTTCATCGGCGCCGGCGCGAAACCGCCCAAGCCCTCGGAGGTGCTCGCCTCCGACCGCATGCGCACCTTGCTGCGCACGCTCAAGCAACGCTTCAACTACGTGCTGCTCGACACGCCCGAGGTCACGACCACCAGCGACGCTTCGCTGCTCGCCGGCATGGCGGACGGAGTCGTGCTCGTCGTGCGCATGGGGCGCACGCCCAAGAGCTACGTCGACCAGGCGTGCCGCACGCTCGAGTCGATGGGCGCGAATCTGCTCGGCACGCTGCTGACCGGCGCCGACTTGCCCAACACCGCCGCGCGTCGCTAGTGGGTTGATTCCAGATTTCGCCGCACATCTCAGGCGCCTCGCCGCCCTGCGCGGCGTTGCTCCGGTTCGGCGACCTATTCAGGTCGCCTGGAACTCTCGCGCCGCGTCCCAAACGCGGCTCCCAGCGACCGCTTGTGCGGACTGCGCGAGCGCGACGCTAGAACAGCAGCCGCTGCAGCCAGCCGCGCCCGTCCTTGGGAGGCTTGGCGCTTGTGCGGACTGGCGACAGGCGCAGCCCGCGTCCTGCGCGTGCGCTGGCGATGAGCGCGTGGATGTGCTCCTTCTCCCAGGCTAGCGCGCGCTCGTAGTCGACGTACTGGCGCTCGCGCGCGCGGAACGCCGGGCCGTGGACGCGGCGGCGACCGTTCTCGTCCGGCGGCTGGTCGAGCGCCGCGTGCAGCAGTTCGTGGAACACGATGTAGCGCACGAAGAAGCGCGGCGCGTCGGCGGAGTCGAGCACGGGGTGCACGCGCACCGAGTAGCTGAACGGATCGAAGCTGCCCAGGCGCAAGGAGCGGCGCGAGCGCGAACGTCCCGCGCGGCCCCAGCCGATCGGGGGCGGCGGCCCGGAGCTGAACTCGCCAGCGAACTCGCGCTGGCGGAGGTGTTCGCGCAGCTCCTCGAGGTCGTGGTGCGCGCCCTTGGATTCGAGCGCCAACTTCGCCGGCGCCGCAAGCGCGTTCTCGCGCAGTCGCGCGTCGATCCAACGGTCGAGTTCACGCTGCGCAGCGCCGCGTCGGCCGCGGCCGCGGATCCACTCGGCGAGCGCGGACTCGATCTCCGGCGGGGCGCTGGCCATGAGTGCGCTGAGGCGCACGCGGATGCGCTGCGGCTCGCGGCGCAATTGGATCACCTCGCGTGTGGCGCGGCCGTAGCGCACCTCGACGCGCGCGCCGAGCGCGGCGGAAAGCGAAGCCTCCCACGCCTGCTCGTCGAGCGGGCGCGGGAGGCGTTGGGGCGAGCTGTCGTCCGGCGTCGTCACGGATCGCGCTACGCGAGGACGCGGCGCTGGTTCGTGTTCAGCTCCGTCGGTTCGCTCAGTTGCCCAGTTGCAGGTCGCGTTGAACCGTCTGGCCGTCGGCGATCTGCAGCGTGACTTCCGACTGCTGCTGTTCCGCGATCGAATCGAACACGTCGACGCCTGCGCCCGATGCGCGCGTGGCGGTGACGCGGTAGGTGCCCGGGCGGATGTGGAGCACCGAGAAGCGCCCTTCGGCGTCCGTGCGGGCCTGGTACTGATCGTTGGTCTCAGGGTTGTAGAGGCGCACCCAGCCGCGCACCGCGGGCTGGCCCGAGCCTTCGATGACCTTACCGCTCAAGGCGCCGCCGACCCTGAGCGAGATCGAGCCGGCATCGGTGGCGCTGCTCTCGGCAACATTGACGTCCTCGACCCACGTATAGGTGAAGTCGGGGTGCTCGATCTTCAGCCGGTAGCGGCCGGGGGCGAGCGACTTCATGTCGAACGCGCCGTCGTCGTTGCTGCGCACCTTGCGCTCGGTGGCGCGCGACGCGCCGAGGTGCTCGAAGAACGGGTCGAACTGTCCGGCCGGAGTGTTGCCGTCGTGGCTCGAGATCTGAGCGCCGACGACTGGATTGCCGGTCGAGGAGTCCACCAGGCGACCCTTGATCGAACCACCCTTGGTCAGTTGGATCGTGACCGGCGGGGGATTGTTCGCGTCCACGACCTGGAAGGGTTCCGTCGTCCGGGACGCGTAACCGGCGGCGGTCACCTTGATCACGTATATGCCCGGGTTGACTCCCGGGAGCGAGAACGAGCCATCCTTCTCGGGGCCCGCGTCGGCTTCGATGTGAGTGGCCTCGTACTGCACCTGGTTGCCCTGGTCAGGCACGCCGACCGGCGCGAGGAGCAGGCGCGCCTTGAACTTCGTGACCGGCTTGTCCGTTCCGGCCTCGACCACGCGGCCGACCAACTCGGCCTGCTTGACCATCGGGATCTGCACGTTGAGGTCGCGCACCTGAACACGTGTGTGGCTCTGCGGGCGGTAGCCGACGGCTTGCACCATCACGATGTACTGGCCCTCTTGGAGGCCGTCGACGAGGAACGCACCGTCCTTGTCGGTCAGCGCCTCGCCGCGCGACTGCGTCGTCGCCCCATAGTTCATCGCGATGACGCGCGCTCCGGCGATGCCCTCGTTTTGCGGGCCGTACACGCGACCGCCGATCGGGCTGCCGATCTGCAGGCGGAAGTTCTGTTCGTGGATGTCCGCGCTGTCGCCCAGGAAGGCCGGCGTGGTGAACGACTCGCGAGCGTAACCGTCGGCTTCGGCGGTGATCTGCCGCGGACCGGCGGAGATGTTGCGGAACTCGTAGAAGCCGTTGGCGTCGGTGGTCGTCGAGAGGCGATCGGGCGTCTTGAGCTCGATGCCCATGCTGTAGGCGGAGTCGAGGTGGACCTGCGCGTTCGCGAGCGCGTCGCCTTCGGTGTTCGCCACGTAGCCGCGCAGCTTGGAGCCGGCGCGCACGATCAAGTCGGGCGCTCGGTACTCGCCCAGGCGGCCGACGTTGACGCCCTCTTCCTGCGCCTGTGCGTAGTCCGGGTGGACTGCCATCACGTAGTAGTCGCGCGCGGGATCGACGCCGGTGAACTTGTAGCTGCCCTTGGCGTCGGTCACCGTCTCGAGCACGACGCCGGTCGTCGGACGGTTGGCGAAGAACGCCATCGCGATCGAATCGCCCATCAGCGGGTCCTTCGAGAGCAGCACCTTCGCCCCCGGGACGCCGACGTTCTCGCCGTTGAGCACCACACCGACCAGCGTGTTGGCGATCGGCAGGGCCGCGTCCGAGTCCACGTCGTCGTCCTTGTCGCTCGCGACCGCGGCGGTCGTGCGGTCGGGCTGCACCGGCTGATCGGCCGGCTTTTCGACCTCCGGCTTGGTCGCGGGCTCCGCCGGCGCGGTAGCGCGGGGGCCGGGCGCCACGGCGACGTCGGGAGCGGGCTGCTCCTGGCGCAGGAAGAAGAACACGAGCACCGTGGCGACCACGGCGACGACGACCAGCAGCAGGACTTGGATGGGCTTCATGGTGGTTGAGGTGGCTGGCGAGCGGCGCGCCTGGGTCGGGGCGATCGACTCGCGACCTGGGTGGGGTGATGACGGGATGGACGACCCGCGGGCGGAGTTCTTCCCCGGCGCGCGGACAGGTCAGGACGCGCTTTTCGGCGGCGCTGCGACCGTGGTTGGATCCTCGTCGATGGCCGGACCGGGCCACGCGGACTCGAAACGCACTTGCCAGCCGAGGAAGTAGCTGAACACCAGCAGCTCGAACTCCAGCTTGCGGTACAGCTCGATCTGCCCGCCGCGTCCCAGCCAGGGGAACTCGATGCGGGCCATTTCGCCCGTGCGCGGCGCCTGCAGGGTCCAGCCGCGGCCGAATCCGGGCAGCGGCAAGAGCCGCAGCGGGCGCGAGCCGGTGTGCAGCACGATCTCACGCCGCAGGAAGTGCCAGCGCAGCGACGAGCCGAGCCACTCGCGGCCCTCCGTCCAAATCGAGAACTGGCTGCGCAGGAGGCCTGGGTCGCGGCGCACGAGCAGGCGCTCGCCCTTGACCGGCTTCCACTCGCCTCCGACGACCAGTCCCCAGCCGTTGCGCTGGATCTGGAGCGTGCCGACCTCGGCGCCGGCGCTGGAGATGCGGTGTTCGCAGGTCCACAGGCCGTGGATCGTGGAGCTGTAGGTGGAGACGGGCTGGGGCATGGCTCAACGCGGAAGCTTAGCGCGCGAAACCTCGGAGGAGGCCAGGGCGCTGGGGGGGAGACTTCGGATCGCGGCAGGGGCGAACTGGCGTGGATCGGGCGCGTGCGGGGGCAGGAAGGGCGCTCGGGCAGGATTTCGGGCGGGATTTCGGGGCGGACTCGAGGCCCAACGTCAGGGCGCGGCGAGCGCGCGCAGGCGCTCCACGCCGCTCACCACGAGCTCGGCGGCGCGTTCGAGTTCCGCGGGCGCGGTGAAGCGCGAGAGCGACACGCGCACGCTGCCCGACGCCTGGGCCGGGGTCAGCCCCAGGGCCAGCAACACGTGCGAGGGTTTGTGGCGCGAGGCGGAGCAGGCCGCGCCGGTCGACACGCACACGCCCTCGGCAGCCAGCCACTGGGTCAGCGCTTCACCGGAAACACCTTCCACCCGGAAGTTGCTGGTGTTCGGGACCCGCGCAGCCGCCCGACCGTGGAACTCCAGGCCCTCGACGCGCTCGGCGAGCTCGTCCTCGAAGGAGTCGCGCAACTCGCCCAACTCGCGCGGCCCGGGGCCGTCGACCCAGGCGCGCGCGAGCTTGGCCGCCGCGCCCAACCCGACGATGCCGGGGATGTTCTCGGTGCCGCCGCGGCGCTCGTGCTCCTGGCCGCCGCCGGCGAGCAGCGCTTCGAAGCGCTCGTCGTCGCGCACGTACAGCGCGCCGACGCCCTTGGGCGCGTGGAACTTGTGCCCGCTCAGCGCGAGATAGTCGGCGCCGCTGCTCGCGACATCCAGCGGCAGCCTGCCGACCGCCTGCACGGCGTCGATGTGCAACTTCGCGCCGCTGCGTTGGCAGGCCGCGCGCACGGCTTCGAGTTCGTGCACGACGCCCGTCTCGTTGTTCGCCCACATCATGCTGACCAGCGCGCAGCGCTCGTCCACCGCGCGTTCGAGCTCGTCGAGCCGCAGCCGTCCCTCGCCGTCGACGCCCACGCGTTGCACCTCGAAACCTTGGCGCGCCAGGCGTTCCGTCGGCTCGAGCACGGCGGCGTGTTCGACCGCGCTGGTCACGATGCGCCGGCGCCCCTTGGCGCTCGCCAGCGCCGCACGCAGCGCCGTGAGGTTGCTCTCGGTGGCGCCCGACGTGAACACGATGCGCCGCGCCGGCGCGTTCAGCAGCCGCCCCACCTGCGCGCGAGCTTGCGCCAGCGCCTGCGCCGCGCGTTCGCCCAAGGCGTGCAGGCTCGACGGATTGCCGTATTGCTCCGTGAAGTAGGGCAGCATGGCCTCGACCACCCGCGGGTCGACCGCCGTCGTGGCGTTGTTGTCGAGGTAGATCGTCGCCATGGCCCAGCGAATTTGGCGGCGCGGACGGTGCGGTCCGCGCCCGCGTCGCCCGGCTCCGAAGGTCAGATCAGAACAGCGCGCTGATCTTGGGCGGCAGCGGCTCGCCCGTTATGGCGCAGGGCTCGCAGAAGTTGTTGGTCGCGCTCGGAAGGAGCTTGCAGCACTCGCAGTCGTGGATCTTGCGGGCCGCTGCGGAGATTCGGGCGCGCTGCTCTTCGAGGCCGGCGATGCGCTCGCGCAGCAGGCGGTCCTGTTCGTCGAGCGCCGCGCGCACGCGGCGCAGGAACGTCGCGCGGTCTTCGACGGTCTCCCGGGTGCTCATCAGCTCGCGGATCCGGTCGAGGTGCAGGCCGAGTTCCTGCAGGTCGCGGATCATGTTGAGCCGGTTCAGGTCGGTCTGCCGGTAGTAGCGGAATCCGCCCTGGCTGCGCTGCGCCGGCGCGAGCAGGCCCAGCTCTTCGTAGTAGCGCAGCGTGCGCAGATTGGTCCCTGCGATCTTGGCGAAGTCGCCGATCTTCAAGAGTCCAGGCTGGCTCAAGGATGTTCTCTCCCGTCGGGATGGGTCGGCTCGACAGGGCCGCCCGAGTGTGTTCTAAGCCTAACCCAACCCTTCCGTCAGCGTCCAATTGCCTCCGGTTGGAGCTTGATTACGCCCCCGAAATGACCGATTCCTTGGGGCCCCCGAGGCGTGTTCCCGAACTTGGGGGCGCAACGCGTTCGCCGCGTTTGCTGTAGGTCACCTTCCAGAACCACGCTGCCATGCCCTTCGACCCCCTCTACCTGATCCTCACCGTGCCGACCCTGCTGCTGAGCCTGTGGGCTCAGTACAAGGTCAAGTCGACCTTCGAGCGCTTCTCCAAGGTCGGTGTGCGCTCCGGGATGACCGGCGCGGAGGCCGCCGCCGCGATCCTGCGCGCCTCGGGCCTCGACGGGCTGCACATCGAGCGCCACGAGGGCTTCCTCTCCGACCACTACGACCCGCGCACGCGCACGCTGCGCCTCTCGCCGCAGGTCCACGACGGTCGCTCGATCGCCTCGGTGGCCGTGGCGGCGCACGAAGCCGGACACTCGCTCCAGCACGCCGCGGAGTACGGACCGCTGACCCTGCGCTCGCAACTGGTGCCGGTGGTGCAGATCGGCTCGCAGCTGTGGTTCCTGCCGTTCGTCGCAGGCATGTGGCTGAACATGGCCGGCTTGATCTGGGCCGCTGTCGCGCTGTTCTCGTGCGTCGTCGTGTTCCAGATGGTCACGCTGCCGACCGAGTTCGACGCCTCGAAGCGTGCACGCGCCATGCTCGCGAGCGTCGGCATCGTGCGCACGCAAGAGGAAGAGGAAGGCGTCGCGAAAGTGCTCAACGCCGCGGCGCTCACCTACGTCGCCGGACTGCTCTCGTCGCTCGCGCAGTTGCTTTACCTGATCCTGCGCGCGCAGGATCGCCGCGAGTAGCGCACCACGGCAGGACGTGGCGCCACGCTGGCGCACCCCGCGAGCGCGTGTGGAGCAGCTATGGCTCGCTTCACGCGCGCTCGCTAGTCTCCGCTCGCTCTCGACACGGCCTCGCGACACGGGCTGCCGACTCGGGGCTCTTCACGCCGCCGCTCAGACCGGCAGGAACGTTTTGCCATGGCTCGACTGGAACTGGACTACACCAACGCGTTGTCGGAAGTGGTCGGCGCGCAACACGGCGTCACGCCGCAGGAACTCGACGCGCTTGCCGGCCCGTCGCGCGAGGCGCTGCGCGCGATCCAGGCGCGCCGCAAGGTCGACCTGCGTTGGATGGACCTGCCTCATGAGACGGCGATGCACGAGCGAGTGCTCGAGTACGCCGGGCGCATGGCCGGCCGTTTCGAGAACGTGGTCGTGCTCGGCATCGGCGGCTCGGCCCTGGGCACGATCGCGCTGCACTCCGCGCTCAATTCGCCCTACCACAACTTCGAGGCCCGCGGCCCGATGCCGCGCCTGTTCGTGCTCGACAACATCGACCCCGACCTGGTGGGCGAGTTCCTCGACCAGTTCGATCCGGCCCAGACGCTGTTCAACGTGATCAGCAAGTCGGGCACGACGGCCGAGACCATGGCGCAGTTCCTGCTCTTCCGCGAGCGCCTGATCGAGCGGCTGGGCCACGCGGCGCACGTCGAGCACATCTGCGTCACCACCGACGAGCGCAAGGGCGTGCTGCGCGAGATCGTCAAGCGCGAGGGCTACGAGTCGTTCCCCGTGCCCGACGGCGTCGGCGGGCGCTTCAGCGTGCTCTCGCCGGTCGGGCTCGTGCCGCTCGCGCTGGTCGGCATCGACATCAAGGGCGTGCTCAATGGCGCGGCCGACATGGACGAGCGCTGCAGGCCTGAGGACCTGCGCGCCAATCCCGCGCTGCTCCACGCGGCGCTGCAGTGGACGATGCAGTCCAAGAAGCACAAGCCCATGGCCGTGACCATGTCCTACAGCCAGCGCCTCGCGCTGGTGGGGGATTGGTACGCGCAACTGCTCGCCGAGTCGCTCGGCAAGCGCAAGAGCCGCGACGGCCGCGACGTGTTCGCCGGGCCGACGCCGGTGCGCGCGCTGGGCGTGACCGACCAACACAGCCAGATGCAGCTGTACATGGAGGGCCCCTTCGACAAGTGGTTCACCTTCCTGTCCGTCGAACAACCCGACCACGCGGTGACGATCCCCAGCGCCTACGCCGACCTCGAGGCGGTGAGCTACCTCGGCGGACGCACGTTCACTGAGCTGTTCCACGCCGAGCGCGACGGCGCGCGCGTCGCGCTCACCGAAGCGGGACGTCCGAACGTGACCTTCCGTTTCCCCGGCGTTTCGCCGCATTCGGTCGGGCAGTTCCTGCAGTTGCTCGAGCTCTCCGTCGCGGTGATGGGCGAGCACTACGGCATCGACGCCTTCGACCAGCCGGGCGTCGAAGCGGGCAAGATCGCGGCCTACGCGCTGATGGGACGCCCCGGTTTCGAAGCGCGGCGCGCGCAGATCGAGTCGGCCAGTCCCAAGCGCCAGCACGTCGTCTAGGGCTCAGTTCACGCATGGCGCCCAAACCTGTTGTCGCTCTCGACAGCTTCGATCCGCGCGAGGTGCTCGGCCCGTTGTCGCCGGCGCTCGCCGCACTCGCGCCGCCGGTCGTCTTCGCACACGGCGATCGCAGCGTGCTGACACGCGGCGCGCGCGTCGCAGTGCTCGGCCCGCGGCGGCCGACGCTGCCCGCGATCAAGCGCGCAGTGCGTTTCGTCGAGGAACTCGCCGAGGACGGCGTGGTGCTCGTCAGCGGTTTGTCCGAGGGCATCCACATGGCGGTGCACGGCTCGGCGCTCGACAGCGGCGCGCGCACGATCGCGGTGCTCACGACCGGGCATGATGTGTGCTTCCCCAAGAACAACGAACACCTCCAGCGCGTGCTCGGACGCACGCAACTGGTGCTCTCGTCGCTGCCGCGCGAGCGCATGGCTTCGCGCGAGACGTTCACGCGGCGCGACGAGCTGATCGCGCTCCTGTCCGACGCGGTGGTCGTCGTCGAAGCCCAGCCCGACAGTGGAACGCTCGCCACCGCGCGCCTGGCGCTGCGCGCCGGTCGGCCGCTGTTCTTCATGGCCTCGATCCTCGAAGACACGCGCCTCACCTGGCCGGCGCAACTCGTCGCGCTCGGCGCCCAGTCGTTCGCTTCGGCCGAACAGGTGCTCGACACGCTCCCGGAGCGTGGTGAGAGTTCGGGTGCGGACGACATGGGCGCCGCAGACGCGGGCTAGCTCGCTCGACGCGCGAGCGGCTTTTTTTCGGCGAACGCGCCGAGCTGGTTCGACGCGCCTGTTTTCGACGGTGCTCGGTTGCGCAGCGCGGCGGCGCGCGTTGGTGGGGCGCGCCTCGACGTCGCGCTCGTCGAGCTTGATTTTCGGCCGCGTTGCTCGGCCGCTAGACGCTCGCCACGCGGACGATCACGGCTCTCGGCGCGCGTCTGCTTCGGCCGGCTCGTCCTGCGCGGCCGTGTGCGACTTCGCGAGCGGCGCCTCGCTCGGCGCGACCTTGGGCTCGCCATTGGCGTGCGGGCCGCTCGGGGCCACGAACGACAGCGCGAAACCAGCGAGCCCGATAAGCGGCAGGGCGATGAGGAAGGCGGTGCGGCGCATGGCGTTGGGTGGGCGGGGTTGTGGACGGGGCGGCGCAGGCGGACCGCATGGAGTGTCGATCCTCCGCGGGCGCAACCTGAGTTCGCAGGCCGCTGCGCCGTCCAAGCTCCGTCCGCCCTTCTCGCCCCTGGGAAGTTGCGCTTCGAGCCGAAAAACAAGCCCCGAACGCAAGGGCGGGGCAACGCTCGCGGCTCGTTCTTTCCACGTGCGCCGCTCCCGACGGTGCTCACGTGTGTGGGCCGCAAGCCGGTCGTTGCAGCGCGTCCGACGAGGCGCGCTTCGTGCGAGCCATCAACCCTCGTGCGCCATGCGCCTTCGCGCGCCGCCCCGCCCTTGCACCTACGGACGCGTGCGAGCGAGCTGCTGCAGTTCGAACGCGCGTCTCTGCTTGTCGTAGCAGCGCGCGTCCTGCCTCGGGTGGATCTCCACGAAGCGAATCGTTTGCTCGTCGCCGCGACCGGTCAGTACGCCGGGCGACCTCGGGCACGGCGCGCCCTGCGGGACCACGTAGTCGTACTGCGCGAGGCCGAAGCGCCGTTCGATCTGGGCGTTGATTTCGACTTCGTGTTCCACGAGCAAGCGTTCCGCCAGGCGCCGGAGTTCGCTGCCGCTCATGCGCGCGATCTCGTCCTCACTCGGCAATGCGGGCGCGGCTGGCGCCTCCGTAGGGGTCGGCGTAGTCGGCCCCTCCGGGCTCACTTCGGCGCTCGGAGCGAGCGGTGCGACTTCACCTTCGGACGGTTGCAACTCGGAGATCGGGCGACGCTCGTCTTCGCCTGGCGCCGCCACGGTCCTGGGCTCCGACGCCGAGCTCGCTTCACGGGTCGTGCCGGCCGCCGCGCCGTCCGTCGTCTCCTCTTGGCTGGCGGAACTGGCCAAGTACGCAGCTACGCCGACGGCCAATCCACACACAGCGACCAAGGCGCCGACGGCGCCGCGCTGCAGCTCGTTCATCGCCATGCGATCACTCTACGTTCGCACGCCGCGAGTCCGCGTGAACGTGCGTGCGCGGCTGGTTCGCAACCCACGAGGCCCTGCGCCGCGCAGCGTTTGGGCTGGCCTCAGCGCCGCGGCGCCGCGCAGTTGTTTTCGAGCGTGTTGACGGTCTTGATGCCGAGCAACTGGCGCGTGGCGAGCAGCTTCTTGACGTACTCGGCGCTCAGCGGGCGCGCGTGGCCGACGCAGTGCGCCAGCCACAGGATGCGCGCGGTGTGCTCGACCATGTCGAGCTTCTTGTAGGCGTCGAGCAGGTTCGTGCCCATCGTCACCGAGCCGTGGTGCGTCATCACGACGGTGTCCGAGCAGCGCACGATGGAGCGGATCGACTGCGCCAGTTCCGGCGTCCCTGGCGTTCCGAAGTCCGCGGTCGGAATGCCGCCGATCGTCACCACGATCTCGGGGATGAACGGCGCCTGCATGTCGATGCCGGCGATGGTCATGGCGACGGCGTGCGGCGGGTGCGCGTGCACGACGGCCTTCATCTCCGGCCGCTCCTCGTAGCAGGTGATGTGGATCATCCGCTCCGTAGAAGCCTTGGGCCCGCCGTCGACGACCTCGCCGCGCATGTCGATGCGGGCCACGGCGTGCGGCTCGAGGAAACCCTTCATCGCGCCGGCGGGCGTGATGAGGATCGTGCCGTCGCTCAGGCGCACGGACAGGTTGCCGTCGGCGCCGACGATGTAGTTGCGCGCGTAGCAGAGCTTGCAGATCTCCACCAGCGCCTTGCGCATGCGCGCTTCTTCTTCGGTCCAGCCGCGCGCCTTGGCCATCTCCGCCAGTTGTTCGTTCACGAGCCTTGCGCCTCCGTGCGCCGGCGATGGTCGTAGACATGCGCGCCGTGCACATCGACGTAGTCGACGACGCCGACCACGATGGTCTTCACCGGCGCCTTGGGGTCGCCGAGGATCTGCCGTCCGCCGTTGCCTTCGTCGAGCACGAGCACGCGGTCGCCATCGCCGGCCTGCACATTGTCGAGGGCGATGCGAGTTTTGCCCGTGGGCGTGCCGTCGGGCTTGATCGGGCGTACGAGCAGCAATTTGCGCCCGTCGAGTGCGGGAATCTGGACCGGCGCGACGACGGTGCCGACCACTAACGCGAGAAACATCGTTCAGCGCCCCTCGCGGCCGATGCGCACGCCGTTCGCGACCGCCTGCTCGACGAAACCGATGATCGCCGCGTCGACCGGGACGAAGGTCTCCGGGCAGGCGAGCGCCGCCTCGCGCCCGTCGACGAAGTGCACCAGATCGCCGGGGCCGGCGCTGATCACCGCGCAGGCGACCAATTGTCCGCCCATGGCCTTGCCGTGTTCGTCGAGCGGCTGGATCCACTGCAGCGGCACGCCGCCCAGTCCCTCGTACTTGTGGGTCGCGACCACGCGACCTGTGACCCGCGCCAGATACATGGGCTCACCGCGGATTCCACTTCTCGTACACGTTGGCGCCGCCCAGATCCCACGAGTCGACGATCGCCATCACGACCGCGTCGACGGGCCGGTTCTCGGTGGAGCTCGTCTGACGCGCGCTCGAGCCGGTGGCGTACAGCACCATGTCGCCGGGACCGGCCTGCACCGAGTCCGCCGCGACGACGTACTGCTCGGTCGGCTCGTTCTTGTGGTTGTGCACCTGCACGACGAGCAGCTTGCGGCCCTCGAGCTTCTCGTCCTTGCGCGTGGCGACCACGCTGCCCACGACCTTGCCAATCAACATCGCGACCTACTTGCTGCGCCCGCTTGCGGCGCCCATGTCCAGAAAGGTGATGACGTCCGACTGCGGCAGCGTCTCTTCGATGAAGCGCTTGCGCAATTCGTTGTGCACGTGCTGGCGCATGATGTCCCAGCCCGGCGCCGGGCGCCGCGGGCCGGCCCACGCGAGCAGCACGCCGGTGGGGATGCGCAGCGGACCGACGAGGTGCTCGCCGGCGGCCGGCGCGCCTTGGAACAGGGCCGCGCGCAGCACTTCCGGTGCGTTTTCGTCGCCCGCCGTGATGAAGCCGAGCAGTCCGCCGCGCTCGCGCGTGGCGCTGTCCTCGGAGCGCAGTTTGGCGAGGCGTTCGAAGTCCTCGCGCGAGTTGACCTGGCGGCCCAGGCGCTCGAGTTCGCGCTCGGCGTCCTCGAAGCTGCGGCGGTTGAGCTCGTTGGTGAACTTCGCCGCGCGCAGGAACAGCGCGCGCGTCTCGACCGCTTCGCCAAAACGCGCGTCGTAGCGTGCGCGTTCTTCTTCGTAGGCGCGCTTCAACCCCGCTTCGCCGAAGTTACGCTCGACCCACAGCTGCGAGAGTGCGGCCACGCGCACCGCCGGGTCGCGCCGCAACGTCTCGACCGTCAGACCCTGCGACGCGAGCAGTTGCTCGAAGGAAAGCCCCTTGGTCTTGGGGTCGGTCAGCGCGGCGTCGCGGCGGCGCGCGAGCTCCTCGTCGAGCGCGCGTTCGAGCGCCGGCTCGCCCAGGTCGGGCATGCGCGCCAGCGCGAGCTTGGCGAGCAAGGCGCGGTGGCAATCCTCTTCGATGTCCTCGCGCGCCAGCGCCTCGATCAGGTGGGGGAGGAAGGTGTCGAGCCGGATTTCCAGGTCGCCGCAGCGCGCCACGACGCCGTCGCTCCAGGGCGGCGGCGGCGTCTGCAGGCCGCGCTGCTGCAGGATCTGGTCGAGCCACATGTCCTGCTGCTCGCCGCGGATCGGGCGCGGTTCAGCGATGCCGAGCGCGCGGCGGGCGAGGCGCTCCTGGACCAGGCCCAGGCGCAGGAACTCGCGGAATTTGGTCTTGGAGACGCGCTTCAGGGCTAGGAACTCATCCAGGCTGCCCGCTTCGCCCGAGCGCTTCACCTCGGCCTCGAGCTCGCGCACCTTCTCGTCGAGTTCGCGCTCTTCGATCACGAGCTTCGATTCGCGCGCCAGGCGTTCGAGCAAGCGCGCGCGCACGAGGTGCTTGAGCGCGTCGCGGCCGACGGGGCTCAGTGCGTGCCGGTCGAGCGCCAGCGCGTGGAACTCGCTCCAGCTCAGCGTGGCGCCGCGCGCCGTCGCGGCCGGCTGCTCCGCCCCGGCGGCGGGCTGTGGCGAGGACTGCGTCCCAGCCTGCGCGCCCGGTTGTGTCGCCTGCAGCGGTTGCGCCGCCGCCTGCGCCGGTGCGGTGACGACTGCGGACCAGGCGGCGAGGACGAGGGCGCTGAGCACGGGGCGCAGAGCCTACTTTGCGCGGCGTGGCCCGGCAAAGCGCGCGTCCGCCGCTCGTTCAGGCGGCCCAGCGCACGCGCGGCGCGCCGCGCACGATGCGCACCTCGAGCAGGCCGCCCCGGCACGGCCCGAGCAACTCGTCGGCGAGCGGCGCTTCGACGTGCGTGCTGACGATGCGGCGCAACTCGCGCGCGCCGTGCTGCGGGTCGAAGCCGTGCTGCGCGACCCAGCGCGCGACCGCAGGCGAGATGGCGACCCGCGCCTGTTGGCGGCGCGCACGCTGCGCGAGTTCCTCGAGCAGCTTCGCCGCCACGCGGCGCGCGTCGCCCAGGTCCAGGTCGCGGAACACGATGCGTTCGTCGAGGCGTGCGAGGAATTCCGGCGCGAACTGCTCCTCGAGCGCGCGCAGCGTGAGCTCCTCGACGCTGGCGCGGGCCAGCGGGCGCGGCGCGTCGAAGCCGACGCGGCGGCTGGCGCGGCGCACGTCGTGCGCGCCGACGTTGGAGGTCAGGCACACCACGGCGCGCGTGAAATCGACGGTCCGTCCGCGCCCGTCGGTGAGGCGGCCTTCGTCGAGCACTTGGAGCAGCAAGTGGTGCAGTCGCGTGTGGGCCTTCTCGACTTCGTCGAACAGCACCACGCACTCGGGGTTGCGGCGCAGGGCGTCGGTCAGCACGCCGCCCTGTTCGTGGCCGACGTAGCCCGGCGGCGAACCGATCAACTTGGCGTACTCGTGCGCGGAGGCGAACTCGCTGCAGTCGACGCGCACCAGGCGTGGATGCGGTCCCTGTTCGAACAACTCGCGGCTGAGCGCGCGCGCGAGTTCGGTTTTGCCCGTGCCCGTGCGCCCGACGAACAGCAACGTCGCGAGCGGCCGGTCCGCGGCGTGCAGGCCGCTCGCCGCGCGCCGCAGGCAGCGCGTCACCGCGTCCAGAGCCTCCGCCTGACCGAACACCGAGCGCTCCAGCCGTTCGCGCAATCCGTTGCAGCGCCGTCGCAGGCCACGCTGGGCCGATTGTGCGTCGCTGCGTCGCTCCACCTCGCGGCGTTGCTCCGGCGCCGTGTCGAGCAGGCGCACGATGTGGATGTCCAGGTGCGGATTGACGTCGACGCACAGCTGGTAGAGCAGTTCCTCCGCGGCCGTCGGATCGTCCGGGCAGTCGCTGCTCAGGCGCACCTGGGGATCGGGGGCGAACTCCGGACAGCACAACTCGATCACCAGCCGTCGGTAGCTCTCGCGGTTGAGGCCCGGACGGGCCTGGGGGCCGGCGCGTGTCGCGTCGAGCACCGCGACGCGCACGAAGGCGTCGCTGGGCGCGAAGTAGCGTTGCACGCTGCGGCACCGTTGGGGGTCCATGGGGGCGAAGTAGCATCGAGCCGCGCGGCTGCGGCACTTGACCCAAAGCGGATCGGGTACGGCCTGAGAAGGCGCTCGGACTCGGCTGTCGCCGCGCCGCGCGAGCGGGCTAGAGTGCCCACGCCCCGGCGCACGCCGGCGCCGGTCCAATCCCATCGCGAGTCCCCGAGCCTTCCCATGGTCAGCAGCGACGACACGCAGTTCCTAGCGCTTTTGGTGCACCGCGGGCTGATCCTGCGCGAGGTCGCCGAGCGCGTATTTCCGGAAGTCCAGCGGGGCGGGGACCTCGACCGCTTGCTCGCCGAACACACCGGGCTCTCGGCGGAGACGATCGCGAAATGGCGTCGCACACGCGGCGGCGAAACGCCGGAATTGCCGGGCTACGAGATCCTGGGCAAGGCCGGCTCGGGCGGCACCGCGGATGTGTTCCGCGCGCGGGAGAAGAAATCGGGCAAGGTGCTGGCGCTGAAAGTGCTGAACTTCGACTCGACGCGCAATGCGCGCACGCGCGCAGCGTTCGTGCAGGAGGCCAAGTTGCTCGAGAAGCTCGACCACCCCGGGCTCGTCAAGGGCCTGGGCGTGTTCAAGTCGGGCTCGATCTACTTCTCGCGCATGGAGTTCGTCGAAGGCCACACTTTGCTCGAGCTGCTCGACGAGGGCCACGTGTTCGACGAGAAGGCGGCGCTGCGCGTCGTGCTCTCCGTGGCGGAAGCGCTCGCGTACTTGGCGCAGAACGAGATCGTCCACCGCGACATCAAGCCGGGCAACATCATGCTCGCCGCCAACGGCGAGCTGAAGTTGATCGACCTGGGCTTCGCGGGAGTCGTCGACGGCGGCGAAGCACCCGCGGGCGAGACCACCGTCGGCACGGTGCAGTACCTTTCGCCCGAGCAGGCCAAAGGCGGCGCGGCCGACGAGCGCAGCGACATCTACAGCCTGGGCGTGACGCTCTTCCACCTCGTCGTCGGCCGCCTGCCCTTCGAGAGTTCCGACGACCGCGAAGTGCTGCGCATGCAGGTCATGGACTCGCTGAAGTCGCCGGAGCTCAAGAGCCGCGGCCTGAGCCATCACCTGCAGTACTTCATCGAGAAGATGATGGCCAAGGACGCCGAGGCCCGGTACCAGAGCTGGCAGGAGCTGATCGGCGACGTGCGCTCGCAGATCGATGGGCGCGACGAGCTCGACTTCGAGAGTCGGATCCGCGCCAAGGCGCAGCGTCGACGCTAGGGATGGCCGCGATGGGCTCGAGGGACACGCGCGGGCGGTTCGCTCGCGCTGGAGCAGGGCCGGCGTGAAGCGCGCGCTCGGATTCACGGCCGCCGCGTCGCTCGCCGGCGTGTTGGTTTGGAAGCTGTGGCCCAAGCCTGCGCCGGACAGTCCCGCTCCGCAGGCGCCAAGCGCTGACTCCCAAGCGCAGCCGCGTGGGCCGGAGCGCCGCGAAGTGGCGCCGAGTGCGCCGCCGGCCAACGTGCGGCGAGCTGCGGCGCAGGCGCCGCCCAGCTCGCCTTGGGCCGAGCTCAACAACGAGGCGGTCGCGGCGCTCGAGCGCGGCGAACTCGAGCGCGCGGTCGATTTGTTCGAGCAGTGCCACGCGGGCGCGAGTGACGAGCGCGTCTTCGCGCGCAACCTCGCCGAAGCCTTGGCGCGCCTGGCGGTTCGCGACCACGAGCTCGAACGGCCCTGCACAGGCTGCGTCGAGAAGCTCGAACGCGCCGTTCAACTCGCGCCCGAGCGCGGCGATCTGGCGCAACTGCTCGAGCGTTGGCGCAAGGAACTGGCCACCGAGAGCGAGTTCCACCGCGTCCAGTCGACGCACTTCGAACTCGCCTACGAGGTCTGGCGCGAGGGCCTCGTCGACCAGAGTGCGGACCTGCTCGCGGCGCTCGAGGTGCACTACGTCGAGCTGGCGCGCATCTTCGACGTGCGGCCAGGCGAGCGCGCGCGCATCCCGGTTTCGCTCTATCGCCCGGCCGAGTTCGCGAACATCACCGGCCTCGCCGAGTGGGCGGGCGCCTCGTACGACGGCGTGATCCGCGCGCCGGTGGCCGAGGAGCGCTCCCTCGGGGCGACCTTCGACGAACTGCTGCGCCACGAGTTGATCCACGCCTTCGTGCGCGAGGCGGGTGGACGCGACGTGCCGGGATGGCTGAACGAAGGGCTCGCTCAATGGTTGCAGCGCTCGCCCGCAGAAGACGTGCGCCGCGCGCGCAGCGCGTTGCGCGGGCAACCTTGGATCGAGCTCTCGAGCCTGCGCGGTTCGCTCACGAGCCTGCCCGACACGCCCACGGTGACCCGCGCCTACGCGCAGTCGCTCGCCTTCTGCGCCTACCTCGACGAGCAGCATGGCCGCGGCGTTTTGCTCGCGATGGTCGCCGGCTGCAAACGCGGCGAGTCGGTCGACGCGACCTTTCAGTCCTGGACGCGGCTGCGGCTCGCCGAAGCCGAGGCGCTGTTCCGCGCCGGGCTCTGAGCGTCGCGGAGAGCGCACCAAGCAGAGCGGGCGGCGGTGTCAGGAGCACCGTCGCCCGCCGATAGGCGCCGTCGCGGTCAGGATCCGCGCGGCGCAAGACGTGTTCGAAGCCGAACTCGCCTCGCTCCCCGAACCTTCCTCCCGGCGCGTTTGCGCCGAGCCCGTGTCCGCTCGGGGTGAGGTGCGGCCACGGATCCAATCCGGACTCGTCCGCAGCGCGCGCGTGCGTCGACCGGTGCGCTGACCGGGCTCCTCCAACCGGGTCGCGCGCTGTCGACGGGCCGTTCGCGCCGCGTCAGCTGCGATCGTCGCCGCCGGCGCCGAAGCGGTAGGAGAGCACGACCAGGGCCGTCTCGACGATCCAGACGCACAGCAGGCTGGCGCCGGTGATCCACAGGACAGTTGCCATGTTCGCGCGACTCGTTTCCGTTCGGGCAGGGGGACGGTTCCCAGCCAAACTGGGCCATCGGCGCGATTTCCGTGCGGCTTCTCAGGTTTCTGTCGTGAATGTTCAGTTTTGCAAAGCTGCGTCTCTGTTTTGGGAATCCGTCGATCCGACCGTTGTGCTCGTAGAGGCGGGCCCCGCAGCGTTTTTTGCGCGCGGAATTCCGCTCGGGCGCGCCACCTGGGGCCGCGTCGTTCGTCCGCAGTGTCATGGTGCGTGCAACAGCGTCTGAGCACCGCCGCGGGAGCGTGCGGGGCGACCGCGTCGCGGGCGCCAGCGACCGGGAACTGCTCGAACTCGCCGCCGGCAGCGCGTTGGGCAAGGCGAAACTGGGCGGGGCGGACCCCGGCGGCGCGAACTCGAGCGGGATGACGAGGAGCGGGGGAACTCTGGAGGAGGGGCCGTTCGGCGACGAGGTGCTCCAGGCGAGCGACTGGCTGCGGCGCTCGCCGGCCGAGCTGCGCTCGGGCTTGGGTCTTTCCGCGCGCGCGGCGCTTCGGCTCGCGGCCGCGCTCGAGTTGGCGCGGCGCAGCCTGGCGCCGCCGCGCGAGCGGCTGGCCGCCGTGCGCTGCGCGCGCGACGCGTACGAGCTGTGCGCGCCGCTGTTCGTCGGCCTCGAGAACGAGCACTTCCGCGTGCTGACCCTCGATGCGAAACACCGCGTCAAGCAAAACGTGGTCGTGAGCATCGGCACGCTCAGCAGCTCGATCGTGCACCCGCGCGAGGTGTTCCGGCTCGCGGTGCGCACCTCCGCCGCAGCGCTGGTGTGTGTCCACAACCACCCCAGCGGCGATCCCGAGCCCAGCGCCGAGGACCTGGAGGTCACGCGCCGGCTCGCGGCCGTCGGACGCACGCTGGGCATCGGCTTGCTCGACCACGTGGTGGTGGGGGAGCAGTCCTTCGTGTCCCTGCGCGAGCGGGTGAGCTGGTGAGCTGGTGAGGCGCGCGCCCGTCCCTCGCCGGGTGTGTCGCGACCTGAGTGCTCGCTGGTCGCAGTTCGGGCGGCGGACTTCCCCAGCCCTAGCCCGACCTATTCAGTGCGCCACGAAGGCGCGTGACTCCAGCAGGTGAAAGTTCTGCCCGTGGAACAGACGGAAGACCATGGTAGCTACCCGAACGACTTCGACCGGCAACGGTCGGGGTCGAAGCTTCGGGGACAGAAGGCCGCCTTGGGCGGTCGAGCAAGTGCGCAGGCCGCAACGCGAGTGAATCTCGAGCAGGCCTCGAAAGTGAATTCGCGGACGCCGACCCGCCTGAGTAACGGGGAAGGCCATGGACGCGCCGAAGATCCGTCGCAAGCGACGCGCGTCGTCCGCCGGGGTAGTGAGAGCGGCATGCGCACAAGGAGTGACGCGCAACGTGGGAGATCCGCACGCGTGCGAGCGGACAGCTCGCAACTCTTCGCAAGGACGAGGCGCGTGCGGAAGTCGGAGGGGCTCGTAGTACCGACGAAACCGGTCAACGCCGGCGGAGGGAAGGGGCCCTGCTTGTGGGACGCTTTCGAAGTCGACCCGGAGGGGAGATTGGCGTGAGCCTGGCAACCCCCGAAAAGATCCGGCGTCTGCAACGCAAGCTGTATGCGAAGGCGAAGCAAGAGCCGAGCTACCGCTTCTACCAGCTCTACGACAAGGTCTATCGCGAAGACGTGCTGGCCCACGCTTGGGCGCTGTGCCGTGCGAACGACGGCGCGCCCGGAGTGGACGGCGTGAGCTTCGAGATGATCGAAGCGTCGGGTGTGGAGGAGTGGTTGCAGCGGCTCGGAGAAGACCTGCACGACAAGACGTACGAGGCCTCGCCTGTGAGACGTGTGGAGATTCCCAAGCCTGGTGGAGGCGAGCGACCGCTCGGCATCCCGACCATTCGGGATCGAGTAGCGCAGACCGCCGCCAAGTTGGTGTTGGAGCCAATCTTCGAGGCGGACTTCGAGGACAGCGCTCACGGGTATCGACCCAAGCGCAGTGCTCGAGACGCCGTAGTGCAAGTGCATCGAGCGATCTGTCAGGGCTACACGGACGTGGTAGATGCCGATCTCACGCAGTACTTCGACACGATCCCCCACGGGGATCTGATGAAGGCTGTCGAGCAGCGCATCGCGGACGTGCACATGCTCCGACTGATTCGCCTGTGGCTGAAGGCGGCGGTGGAGGAGCGCGACGAGCGCGGCCGCCGCCGCCTTGTCGGCGGCAAGGACCATGATCGCGGCACGCCGCAGGGCGGAGTGATCAGTCCCTTGCTCGCGAACATCTACATGAACCGCTACTTGCGAGCATGGAGAGAACGCGCGAAGGGCGCGGAGTTTCGGGCGCGGATCGTCAACTACGCTGACGACTTCGTGATCCTGAGTCGCGGTCGCGCCGCAGCGGCGCTGGCCTGGACGCGCTGGGCGATGAAGCACATGGGGCTCACGCTCAACCCGACCAAGACGAGAGTCTGCGACGCTCGCCAAGAGCGCTTCGACTTCCTCGGCTACACCTTCGGCCCCGAGCACTTTCGCAAAGACGGTCACTGGTACTTGGCGGCGCAGCCGTCGAAGAAAGCAGTGCAGCGTCTGAAGCTGAAACTCCACGCCACGTTGGCTACGGGCATCGTGGCGCCGTGGGCCGAAGTGCGCGATCAACTCAACCGCAAGCTGCGGGGCTGGTCGGCGTACTTCAGCTACGGCACGCGCACGCTCGTCTATCGGACGGTGGACAACTTCGTGCAGACAGCCGTGCGGCACTTTCTCCGACGTAGGCACAAGCTGCAGAACCGTGGCGTGAAGCGCTTCCCCGACTCCGTGATCTACGGCGAACTGGGAGTGCTGCGTTTGCGAACCGTGCAGCTTGGGCCGCCTGCGAAAGCCCACGCATGAACTCACTCGGGAAGCCGGATGCGGGCAATCCGCACGTCCGGTTTGAAGAGCGGGGATGGGAAACGGAGCCGACTCGGCGACCGCGCCCATCCTCGACTCCAC
>Ga0169931_10003425_pt1 | contig 25156 bp, 22 predicted proteins | sample Kivu_15m_20L_FD_129675 | JGI IMG/M metagenome (GOLD analysis project Ga0169931, IMG submission 129675) | Freshwater microbial communities from Lake Kivu, Western Province, Rwanda to study Microbial Dark Matter (Phase II) - Kivu_15m_20L... | ecosystem: Environmental > Aquatic > Freshwater > Lake...
GAGGCCAGACCCCTCCCCTTAACGTGAGCCGTCCCTAGCTGGCAGGAGCTGTCGAGAGCCGCCGCAGCGTCCGCTGGATGAGGCGCTGCCAGTTCAGCAGTGACACCATATGCGCATAAACCGCCGCAAGGGCCCCGGTGTTACGAATGTCCTGGAACTTGGCGTCTGGAAGGGCATTCAGGCCCTCCTCAGAAATCGCCCAGTAATCAGCGATTTTCTGCGTTTCGCCAGCATTCCCCTGTGCATCGCGGGGGGTAAAGGCGACCGACTTTTGTTCGAACAGCGACGCTTTCTCCAGCAGTTCGACGAATTCCGTCGTCGCGCGTCGCTGGCGTTCAAACTCCTTGCAGAACTCGATCGCGTCCTGGGTAAACTGAGAGGCCTGCTCTCCCTCAAAAAACTTCACATCAGGCTGGTTTGAGACCATCTGCGCCTCCGTATCTACACAGAGCAGCAGCCTTTCGCTCTTCGGATCGGCGGCAAAAACGAAGGGATAGCGGCGAGCGAACGCTGGCAGGTAGGCGTCCGGATCGGGTACGCCGTTGGCGTCGACATACTCATTTTCGTTCTGCCGAACGCCCATGACGGCGACGGGCGTCTTATCGTTCCCTACAAAAATGATGGGATAACAGGTCGCTGCGACTCCAAACTCGCTAACCGTGATCGGCACGGCATGCGCCTGCCGCAGGAAGGAGAACGGAGCCGGGATCTGTTTGACGCCAAGATCCCTGTGCCTCTCCAGAGACAGGGGTTCCGGACGCCGGTAAAACATGACCTGACCGGTCAGTTCCGGCTGGCCGGCTTGGGCTGGAGTACTCATAAACGGGCTCCTGACTTGATGCTGGCCGGTCCTTATCGGAAAAATTCAAATGCCTCAACCGAAGCGAATCGAATGCGCCTGACCCCGCCGAGTTTTTCCGCGCGCGGCCCTTTGGGCGGCCTTTTGATGCTTGCCGTTACGGCGTGCGGCCCGGCGGAGGTCAGCTCGGATCCTGTACTGGCAGCCATCGCCGGGCAGATCGGCATCCGCGAGGCCCAGCTTCAACCCGAAACAGCCAGTCGCGTGGGCATACCGGATGAAATCTATGGCGGCGCCTATGCGGACCGGCTGAACGATCGGTCTATGGCCGCACTCGCCCGCACGCGGGTTGATAGGCTGGACCATCTGGCCGCCCTTCAGGACATCGATCCGGGTCGCCTCAGTCCGGTCCCGAGGCGGACCCGGGCCAGCCTGATCAGCATGCTGGAAGCAGTCACAGCCCTTGACGCGTACGGCTATGGTTCAGCCGATTTCGCGAAGGCAAGTCCCTATGCCGTCAGCTTCAGCGACGGCGCCTTCAGCGAGCTGGTGAGGTTCCTGACGCTGTCTGCGCCCCTGCGTACGCGCCGTGACGTAGCCCCCTGGCTTCAGCGTCTTGAAGGTTTTGATGAAGCCATGAGGGACGAACGCCGCCGAATGGAAGTTGATGCATCCGCTGGCGTCTTACCTTCTGCCAGAGTTCTGATGCGAACGCTTGAGGAAGCGCGGCGTCTGACCCCCTCGATACCCCGCGAGCATCCGTTAGTGACCTTCTTTGTCGAACGGGTGGCGCAGATGCCCGAGATCAGCAGCCAGGAAGTCGCTGAACTCACCCAGCGGGCCGTTGATCTGGTTGGGGGCGAGATCAGGACCGAGTACACTCGCCTTACTGATCTCCTGGAAAAGAGCCTGGCGGGGTCCGCAGAGGATCCGGGGGTCTGGCGACTGAAGGACGGCGATGGATATTATTCGGCGGCGCTGCGTTTTTATACAACCACCGATATACCGGCCGCCCAGCTTCATGACGCTGGCGGAAAACTGTTGAACGACCTATCGGCCCAGATCGAGCCGCTTCTGGTCGATGCGGGGCTGACCGAAGGAACCATCGGCGTACGACTGCAACAGCTGTCCGATAATCCTGCCTACCTTCTTCCTGACACTCCTGAGGGCCACGCAGCCCTTATTACGCAGATCACGGAGGCTGTTGCCGTTTCCCGAAAGGAATCCATGGGCCTTAGCCCGCTGACGGAACTGCCGGCGATGGCGGTACGCGAGGCCATTGCGCTGGCTGAGGACGACAGTCGGAGCGCCTATTACACCCCGGCCGCGCTTGATGGCTCGCAGCCTCCAACCCTGACGGTCAACCTGCGCTCAAGCCTCGATGTTCCGCTCTGGACGCTGCCGGCTATGGCCTGGCGCGAAGGAGCTCCTGGCCGCCACCTTCCGGCAGTCATGGCCCGCGCGGCGCAGGAACAGCAGCTGATAAGCTTTTTCATGCCTGTCCCGGCATTCAGCGCTGGATGGGCCGTCTATGCCGAAGACCTTGGCGGGGAGCTGGGGGCCTACCGCGGGGATCGTTTATCCCAGATCGGCTATCTTCAGTCCCTGATGCTGCAGGCAGCCCTCATGGTGGTCGACACCGGTCTTCATTCTCAGAAATGGCCGCGCGAGCGAGCTCTCTCATTTCTGACAGACACCGTCGGCCTTACCCCCTCCCGGGCGGAGGTGGAAATAGACCATATCACACTCTGGCCGGGCCGGGCCTGTTCGGCCATTGTCGGCCGTGAGACGCTGCGTCGATTGCGCGGGCAGGCGCAGCGCGAGCTGGGTGCAGCCTTCGATCTCAAAGACTTTCATGAAGCCGTATTGGCGCCAGGTCCCCGGCCCCTGCCGGTACTGGAGACTGATATCGCTGAGTGGATTTTGTCGCGGCGGCCTGCGCCGTCCTTGGAATGACCCGGATTACGTCTGTAATTTGGCGTAAACCCGCCCCAATCCCCCTGGCAGATAAGCAATCAGTTTTAAGGGGATACCTTCATGACGCCGTCCAAATTTGTTGTCTTTTCGGCCGTATCCTACCTTGCTCTTGCAGCCTGCGCTTCGGACGGATCGGGAGGGAGGATGGACCCCTCCTCCGCCGGAGCCTCAGCAGCGGCTGGCGCTACAAAAAACAGCGCCAACGCGCCGCTTGTATACGCACCGCCTCCGCCGCCGCCCGCCCCGGTCATGCCAGCCCCTTCGCAGAGGATGGCCATGGATGCGATCTCCTCCGCCCAGCCCATGCCCGGGGAGATCAACCGCGAGACGTATACAAACGTGACAGTCAACCCCGTGAAGGTTGTGTCTGAGGAGCCCGTGTCGACATTTTCGATCGATGTCGACACGGCGAGCTACTCAAACGTCCGTCGTATGCTGAGCCAGGGCCATCTGCCCCCGAAGGACGCCGTACGAATTGAAGAGCTGATCAACTATTTCGACTACGATTACGCCCTGCCCGCTTCGCGCGATCAGCCATTTGCACCGACGGTAACCGTGGCGCCATCGCCCTGGGCGCAGGGCCGTCAGCTCATGCATGTGGGTATCCAGGGATACGACGTTCAGCGCGATCACCGTCCGCCGCTCAACCTCACGCTCCTGATAGATGTCTCCGGGTCAATGGCGGACGCGAACAAGCTTCCGCTCGCGATCCAGTCCCTGAAACTCCTAATCAATGAGCTGAGCGAGCAAGATACGATCTCGATCGTCGTCTATGCCGGAGCCGCCGGAACCGTTCTGGAACCCACTTCGGGGGCTGAGAAGAGCAGGATACTGTCAGCTCTCGACAGGCTCTCTGCAGGAGGATCTACGGCTGGAGGCGAAGGTCTGCGGCTTGCCTAAAGTCTTGCGAAGCAGAACTTGCGCACCGATGGCGTAAACCGCGTGATGCTATTGTCGGATGGCGATTTCAATGTTGGCGTTAACAATCCCGAGGCCCTTGAAGACCTTGTCAGTCGGGAGCGTGAGAGCGGTGTTTATCTGTCCATCCTCGGCTTTGGCGGAGGCAATTACAATGACATGCTGATGCAGAAGCTGGCGCAGTCCGGAAATGGTATCGCGGCCTATATCGACACCCTCAGCGAAGGTCGCAAGGTTCTCAATGACGATCTCTCCGGATCGCTTTTTCCGATCGCCAACGATGTCAAGATTCAGGTTGAATTCAATCCCGCGCGGGTCGCGGAGTATCGCCTGATCGGCTATGAGACACGGCTCCTCAATGCGGATGATTTCAACAATGACAGGGTCGATGCCGGAGATATAGGCGCGGGCGCGTCCGTAACAGCAATTTACGAAATCACGCCCGTCGGCTCCCCCGCAAGGCTCGTTGACATGAGCCGGTACCAAACCGTCCCTCCGCCCGATGCAAAAAACTCTGCGGAACTGGCGTTTATCAAGATTCGTTACAAGCAGCCTGGCGGGACAACCTCTCAACGCATCGACCGGCCCGTTCTGCCTGCGGATGTACTCAGCGATTTCTCCAAGGCGCCGGAAGCGACACGATTTGCAACGGCGGTTGCAGGCTATGGATCACTTCTGCGCGGCGATCCGTTCATCGACAGATCCTTCACCTGGGATTCAGTCATCGGACTCGCCAGCGCCGCGAAGGGAGAGGATGCTTTCGGTTACCGCGCAGAGTTTATTCAGCTGGCCCGACTTGCGAAGACAGCCGCCTCTCAGGCGACCCTGCGCCAGCCTGGAGGAGGGATTGGCAAATAGGCCGGCAGCAAAAAAGAGTCGGGCCCGTGGGAGATCCCACGGGCCCGCTTCCCGTCAGGCTGTTCGATGTGGGGACCAGCGGAGACTGAACGCCCTCTCACATCGAATGACGAGGTCTCTTAGGCCGCCTGCTCAGGCAGCGATGGCCATGTCGTTACCGCCAGCCTCACTGCCGGAAACGAAAACCGGATCCAGACCAGCCGCCAGATCAGCCGCCTCACGGCGCCGCGCCAGGATATCCGCTGTTCGCCGCACGAAAATCACACTCGCGCCAAACCGGCGCGCCTCGCGCCAGCGCCAGAATGTTGCAACATCTCCCTCCGAGCCGCCCTGATCGGCGACCCGGATCACCCGCCATCCTCTGCCGTCAGGAGCGGCGAACAGAACAACGCCAGGCACCTTCGCCCAGTCCTGCTCCGCGCTCATGCGCACGAAGCTGTAGGAGGCGCCCGTTGCGCCGCAGAAGTTTACGACCCCGATGCTCATCGCCTGCATGTTCTTGCTCCGTTCTTTTTTTCTTTATATTCCCTTTTTGTTCTCATGCAAGAACGTCGTTTGAAGTTTTTTGTAAATGAAAAGTAAATTTGCAGATTGCCGCAAGGAGAGCCGGAGAGGGCGCCAGAAACATCAGCGGGCCGGTTTAAGGCGCGCCCCGGCGTACACGGCGTTGACTATCCGCGATCCCTCAGCAGCCTTCCCTTCTGTCGATCCCAGTCACGCTTCTTTTCGACGTCGCGCTTATCGGGGGCCTTTCGGCCGGTCGCCAGCGCTAGTTTAAGCTTGGCCATGCCGCTGTCGCCAAAATAGAGCTCCAGAGGTATCAGCGTTCGTCCATCGCGTTCGACTGCGCCAGTCAGACGGTTGAATTCGCGTTTTTTCAGAAGGAGAACACGTTTGCGATTGGGTTCATGGTTGAACTGACCTGCCGGCGGGTAGATGGGAATGGTCGAGTTGATCATCACGATCTGACCGTTTTCTTCGCGCGCATAAGCCTCTGCAATATTGGCGCGTCCCTCGCGAAGTGACTTAACTTCGGAGCCGGTGAGCACGATGCCGGCCTCCAGCGTATCGATGATCTCATAATTCCGCCGGGCCTGCCGGTTTTCGGCGACCATCCGGCGGGCAAGCTGTCGTTGCGTCCTGGCGCCAGACGCCGAACGTCTGGATGGCTGTCCGCCTGATTGCGAAGAACGGGCCATCACAGCACGCCCGCTTCCTTCATAGCCGCTTCAATTTCCTGCCTGACTTCAGCAGACTGCACAGTAACCAGCGGAAGGCGAACCTCTTCCGTGCAAAGTCCAAGAAGCGACAGGGCGTATTTGGCGGGGGCGGGGCTCGCCTCAAGAAACATCGCTCGATGGAGGCGGGCCAGGGTATCGTTGAGACGGCGGGCCTGCGCATAGTCCCCCCGCAGGCTGGCGTCCTGCATCGCAGCACAGACCCGAGGCGCCACATTCGCAGTGACAGAGATGCAGCCTGACCCGCCCTGGGCGTTGAACCCGACGGCGGTCGCGTCCTCGCCTGAAATCTGAACAAAGTTTTCTCCAGCCAGCCGCCTGTGCCGCGCAACCCGGCTGAGATCAGCGGACGCATCCTTGATACCAATAATATTCGCAAGACCGGCCAGTCTGCCCACGAGTTCAGGCTGCATATCTGATCCGGTCCGGCTAGGGACATTATACAGGAAAATTGGCAGCTGGACGGCTTCCGTCAGAGTTTTGTAGTGCGCATAAACGCCTTCCTGCGTCGGCCGGTTGTAGTATGGATTAACGACAAGGGCCGCGTGCGCGCCGACTCGCTTGGCATGTTGGAGGAGGCTGACCGCTTCTTCCGTCGAATTGGAGCCTGTGCCTGCAATGACCGGACAACGGCCAGCGGCGGTTCTTACACACAGCTCCACGAGAGCCATATGCTCATCGTGCGACAGCGTCGAGGCCTCGCCGGTTGTCCCGCAGACGACCAGCCCATGGCTGCCCGAGGATACCTGCCAGTCGACGAGCGCACGAAACGCCTGCTCGTCAACGCGCCCGCCCCTCATCGGAGTAATCAGGGCCGGAATGGAGCCTTTAAACAGCATGGTCGGTATGTCTCCTGTCAGGCCATCGAGCGACCGACGAATGACCGTGTTCGGACATCGGGCGACTCGTCGGATATTCAATTGATGTCGGGATTTGGCAAGCAGATGTCCAGAGTTCTTCGCCTTTTGGTCGGGAGTTTATGCCTCGGTGCGCTGGGCCTCAGTACAGTCGCGGCGGCAAATCCTCCTCCCCCCTCTCTGAAGCCTGCGGCGGTTCCGGCCCGATCATTGTGGATCGAAACAGATGACCTCAACCTTCTTGTCAGGGCGCTGGATGCAGCTGAGAGAAATCAGTGGCGTGAGGTTCGCACTTTCCTCGGACGTATCTCCGATCCGACAGCGCAGGCCCTCGTGCGCTGGCGTATTCTGACGGACGGCAATGGCGGCTCCGGTTTTACCGAGCTGCGCGATGCGCTTGAGGAGTTCAGGGACTGGCCGGATCGAGACAAGATTGAGGACCAGCTCGAGATCACCATCCGACGCTCTGATCTGACCGCTGAGGAGCGTATCTCCTGGCTCAACGCGCGTGGCCCGCGCACCGGAGAGGGTCTGCTCGCACTGGCCGACGCCTATAACTCACAAGGTAGACGCGAGGATATGGTCCGTGTCGCACGAGAGGCATGGCGGACCCGCCCGCTGGATATGGCGACCGCTCAGAGTCTCACATCGTTGTACGGCGGGTCCTTTACGCAGGATGACTACTTTGCACGGGCGGACATGTTCCTGTGGCGGCGCGATACCGCAGGTGCGCAATCCCTCCTCAGCAAGCTGTCAGCTGGCCAGAAAGCCCTCGTTGAGGCGCGTATAGCGCTGATCCGCAATACCCGTCAGATAGACCGACTGGTAGCCGCCGTCCCCGCAGCTTTTGCCGAGGACCCCGGACTGCTCTACGAGCGCGCGCGCCACGCCGAACGGCGCGGAAGGGATGCCGAAGAACTGGGGCTTCTCCTGCGTATTAAGGGTGATGAAGCGCCCGAGGTCGGCCGCGAAAACATCTGGAGTGAGAAGCAGTCCGTTGTAAGACGACTGATACGCGAGCGCCGTTACGACATCGCCTATCAGCTGGCCGCTGGCCATGGGCTGACCGCGGGCGAGGCATTCCGGGACGCGGAGTGGATGGCCGGATGGCTGGCTTTGTCCAAGCTTGGAGACGCTGGGAAAGCTGAGCTGCATTTCACTTCGTTTGGGGCTGGCGTTACTACACCGATAAGCCTGGCGCGGGCGCATTACTGGCTGGGTGAAGCGCTGAGCGCTCAGGGGCGCAGGCAGGAGGCTCAGGCCGCCTATGAGGCTGGCGCCAGGTTTCCCTTTGTCTTCTACGGGCAGCTGGCGGCGGAGAAGGCCGCCGCCGCAAGACCCGAACTGAAGGTTCTGGACCTTGGGGCCCAGCCTGCTCCGGGACAGGAGGAACGCGCCGCTTTCGCCAGAAGGCCCGCCGTGCGCGCCTCTATCCTGCTTGCAGAAGCCGGTCGTCTGGGCAGTTTCGAGCGTTTTCACTTTGCGCTGGATGATGTCCTGACCACACCAGCTGAACATCAGATGCTGTTTGATATAGCGGCAGGCTATCTTGAAATGCGCGCAGCCGTGCGTGGCGCAAAAGCAGGCATCGCCCGCGGGATTGTGGCGCCTGAGGCTGTCTTTCCGGTTATCGCGCTCCCGGACTCTCCTCGCTCAGGCTCTGCAGAGCCGGCGCTGGTCCTCGCACTGACCCGCCAGGAGAGCGAATTCAACCACAGAGCAGTGTCGACTGCCGACGCCCGCGGACTCATGCAGATGATCCCGCGCTACGCTCAGGCCGAGGCGCGCATGGTCGGCTTACCGTTCAGAACCAGCTGGCTGACGGATGATCCTCAGTACAATCTTCGGCTTGGCCGCGGCTTCCTGGATGATCTCGTGGACGACTATGGCGGTTCATATATTCTTGCGGCGGCCGGCTATAACGCCGGCCCCAGCCGTGTGCGTCAGTGGCTGTCGGATTTTGGCGATCCGCGGGCGGGAGTTGACGCTGTCGAGTGGATCGAGTCCATCCCATTCTCAGAAACGCGTAATTATGTTCAGCGCGTGCTGGAGAACACGACCGTCTACCGTCACCGCCTTACCGGTAAGCCAGTTGAGATTACGCTCTCTGCCGATCTCAGACGCGGGCGCCCACGTCCCTAGCAGCGCCTCCGGTCAGGCAGGCTTCGCCCCGAAACCTATCAAGGCAGGCTAAGATAACGGTGGACGCGAGACAGCCTGCGCAAACAGGTCCGCGTCCACATTTCCGCCCGACAGTATGATCAGGACTGGCGCGCGTTCTGCAAAGTGCCGTCGGTTGTTCAGCAGGGCAGCGAGCGAGCAGGCGCCTCCCGGCTCAATCACCAGCTTCAGATGATGGAACGCAAATGACATCGCATCGAGGATCTGTTCATCGGTGACCGCAAACCCACCCGTGAGCCGTCGCTTGTGGATCTCGAACGGCAGGGCGCCGGGCTCAGGCGCCAGCAGCGCATCGGCGATCGAACGATAGCCAGGATCGTTTTTGACAATCATTCCGGCGGCCAGCGAGCGAAGGATATCATCGTGTCCGGCCGGTTCAGCTGCCCAGACCTGAGTGATCTCGGAAAGGGCCTCGAAGGCTGTCGCTACGCCTGCAATTAACCCACCACCCGAGGCGTTGCAGACCAGACTGCCGAAGGCCATACCCTTACGACGGCCGTCAGTCAGCGCCTCAAGACCCACCGTACCCTGCCCCGCAATGATCCAGGAATCATCAAACGGGCGTATGGTGGTTGCTCCGCTTTCACTGGCTATCCCTGCAGCGATCTCTTCCCGGCTTTCCCGGACCCGGTCATACAGCCGAATGCGCGCGCCGCGCCCACGGGCGGCCTCGATCTTTGCACGGGGAGCGTCTGCAGGCATCACAATGGTCGCCTGCAGCCCCAGCATACGTGCGCTTTCAGCAACGCCCTGGGCATGATTGCCAGAGGAAAACGCCACGACGCCACGCCCGCGATCGGCGTGCGGTATCCGGCTGATCCGGTTCCAGGCGCCGCGCATCTTGAACGATCCGGTGCGCTGAAGCGACTCTGGCTTAATCCAGACGGGCCCACCCACAAGACGATCGAGATCGTCGCTGCGCAGGAGCGGCGTATGGACAGTCACCCCGCTGATGCGCGCGGCTGCCTCTTCGATATCCTCAAGACACGGAAGGTCCTGGAGCGGATGTCTTATCATACCTGCGCCATGTCCACATACGCTGAGCCTGTTGGTCGGATCCGGACCGAAAGACGTCTCGCTGGCCGGTTCTGGCTAGCCTCAGCTGGTAAATGCGACGGTCTCCATCAACAGCCTCGCCCGGGCCTCAGCGTATTCACGACGAAGCCGGGCGATAAACTCCCCAGCACCCATGCGGCCAGTCACGCCACCTACACCCTGGCCAGCACCCCATACGTCCTTCCAAGCTTTGGCCTTCGAGCTCTCGCCGGCGCGGAAGTTCATTGTCGCTTTATCGCCGTCAGGCAGGTTGTTGGGGTCGAGCCCTGAGGCCGCCACAGAAGGGGCGAGATAGTTGCCATGAACACCGGTGAACAAAGACGAATAAACGATGTCCTTGGCTGCGGATGCTACGATCATGTCCTTGTATTCATCAACAGCGCGGGCCTCGTGCGTCGCTATAAAGGCCGATCCGATGTAGGCGAAATCCGCACCCATGGCCTGTGCTGCGAGTACCTGCGCACCGTTCGATATGGCGCCCGAGAGGGCCAGAGGACCGTCAAAGAACTGGCGTATTTCCGAGATCAGGGCGAACGGCGACAGGGTGCCGGCATGCCCGCCTGCGCCGGCGGCTACGGCGATGAGCCCGTCAGCGCCCTTTTCTAATGCCTTATGGGCGAAGGCGATGTTGATGATGTCATGAAGTACAATGCCGCCATAGGAATGGATCGCCTCATTTACCTCTGGCCTTGCCCCGAGCGAGGTGATCACGACAGGTGCTTTGTGCTTAACGCATAGAGCCAGATCTTCTTCATTGCGGACGTTTGACTTGTGGACGATGAGGTTTACCGCATAGGGCGCAATCTTCGCCGTCGGGTCAGTGCGGCGCGCTGCATCCAGCTCTTCATTGATACGAGAAAGCCATTCGTCGAGCTGCTCGATCGGACGCGCGTTCAGAGCGGGGAAGGACCCGATGATACCGGCCTTGCACTGCGCCAGCACAAGATCCGGATTTGAAATGATGAACAGAGGGGAGCCGATCACCGGTATAGAGAGGCGTCCGGCGAGCGATGATGGAATAGCCATGAGGAGCAAGACCCTGATCTGAAGCGACGGGCTTGGCCCGCATGAGGCATCATAACCCTGAAGAGCTACCGGGCAATGCGGGCAAGACGCCGCAAACCCTTGACGTCGCGCAAAGTGAATGCCTCATGTCCCAGGCTGCTATCAGAGAGATCCATGGCCGACGACCTGCCCCTGTCTGCAGACTTCCCGAACGCCGATGAGGCGCAGTGGAGGACCCTCGCCGAAAAGGCGCTGGACGGCGCCCCGCTGTCTAAAATCACTACCCGGACGGAGCACGGCGTACCGGTCAAGCCGCTTTACCGGAAGAGCGACTGGGCCCCTGACGCGTCAGGGCTCCCGGGAGAGGCTCCCTTCGTCCGCGGTGGACGGACGATCAACGACGTCTATCTGCCCTGGGATATCAGGCAGGTCGTCTCCCACCCGGACCCTCAACTCGCCGCTGATCAGGTGATAGAAGGTCTTTCGGGCGGCGCGTCATCGATCGAGCTGCGTGTGGATGCAGCCGGCGAGCATGGCGTAGTAGCACGCTCGGCTGCTGATATCAGGCGTATTCTCAGCGATGTGAAGCTTGACCTCGCGCCTGTCGCCCTCGAGGCGGCGGGTGCTTCAACGACGCAGGGCGTAGAGCTGGCGGCTTTGCTTGCCGCAGCAATTCCTCAGGCTGATGCCGCCGTCGCTCGCCTGGCGTTCAATGTGGACCCGATCGGGGCGCTGTCGCGCACCGGAGCCCTGCCGGGATCTGCCAGAGACGAAATGTCTATGGCGGCCTCGTTCGTGCGTGACGCCGGTCCGGAGTTTCCGCAGGCAAGCCTGCTGCGCTGCGACTCCCGCCCGGTTCACGAGGCTGGCGGTACAGAGGTGCAGGAACTCGCCTACCTTATAGCTTCTGGCGCCGAATATGTTCGCTCGCTCATGACAGCCGGACTTAGCGCGGGTGCGTCATGCCGGGCTATTCTGTTTTCGATGTCGGTTGGTCCGGACTACCTCGTTGAGATGGCTAAGCTGCGCGCCGCCCGCCGCCTGTGGTGGCGGGTGGCGGACGCCTTCGGCGAAGGAGGACCGGAGGGACGCATGACCCTGCAAGCTGTCTCGTCGCGGCGCATGCTCGCCCGCCGGGATCCGTGGGTTAATCTTCTTCGCAATACGGCGGCATGTTTCGCTGGCGGCGTTGGCGGAGCAGACATTGTGACAGTGAGAACGTTCACGGACGCACTTGGACTGCCCGGCCGACTGGCCCGACGACTGGCCCGCAATACTCAGATAATCGCCCAGGAAGAAGCAAGCCTCGGGCGTGTCACAGACCCGCCTGGAGGAGCATGGGCGGTTGAGAAGCTTGCAGAGGACCTGGCGCAAGCGGCCTGGCCAGTTTTCCAGCAGATCGAAGCTGAAGGCGGACTGCTGCGGGCTCTGCAGTCGGGCAGCTTCCAGTCCGGCGTGGCCGATGCGAGGCTGGCGCGTTTCCGAGCCGTCGCGCGGCGTAAGGAGCTGGTAACCGGCGTATCCGACTTCCCGCAGCTTGGAGAGGCTGCACCTGCTGTGGAGACGGTCAATCTGGCCGCCATTGTCCGCCGTGCGGCTGAAGCCTCCGGTCGGGCCCCGGCCTCGCGATCGTGGTTCTCTCTCAAGTCTGCCGCCCAGGATCATGCGACGCTCGCGGATCTCTCGCGCACTGCAGACGATGATGGCGTGGAGGCTGAGCCCTTCTGGCCTATCCGCCTGGCGGAACCGTTTGAACGGCTGCGCGACCTGGCCGACCAGCGCACAGCAGCCGGCCGGGCTCCGAGAATCTATCTCGCGGCGCTGGGACCGCAGGCGGAGCATTCGGCGCGCCTGCAGTATGCGCAGAACTTCTTCGCCGCAGGTGGCATTCTTGCCGTGCCCTCGGAAGGAGACGCGGTGTGGCATGCCCAGGCGATCCGGCAGGCAGGAGCTGGCCTGGCGTGCCTTTGCGGATCCGATAAGCGATATGCGGCGGCGGCCGTCGATACGGCGCGCGCGCTGAAGCAGGCAGGGGTCAGACGCGTTTATCTTGCCGGTCGGCCAGGTGAACTCGAGACCGACCTGCGCGCTGCTGGCGTGGACGAGTTTATATTTGTGGGTTGTGACGTCCTTTCCAGCCTCGAAAAAGCCCACGCTGAACTAGGCCTTTTTTAGACGCAGCCGTCCCGATCCAACAGCTGGAGGATCCAGACGGTTGGACCGAGGCCATCGGAGCGAGTTGCCGACCACTGCCTCGCGCTGTCAGTCAGGCCTCCCAGCGGACCGACGCAACAAAAAGCAATCGGCCGCCGCGAGGTTGCCGACTGGCGACTATCGCGCTCGCAGCGGGGCAAAACCCAAATGCATGCCGGCATCCACAATAATGAACTCTCCCGTCACATGGCGGCTTTCCGGTCCAGCAAAGAACAGAATGGTCTCGGCGATATCTTCGGGCATGGACGCGACCTGAAGAGGGGTCGTTCGGGCCACATGTTCTGCTGTAGACGTCTCCACAGCGTCACCCTGATATTTTGTAAACCATCCCGAACCGATATAGCCGGGGCAGACAGCGTTGACGCGGATGGCGGGAGCAAGAGCCCTTGCCAGCGACAGCGTCATCGTGTTCAGGGCGCCTTTTGTAGCGGCATAGGCGATCGAGGAGCCAATTCCGGTTACTCCGGCAATGGAAGAAACGTTGACGACGGACCCCTTACCGCTGGCCACAAGATGGGGCTGAGCGGCGCGCGTCATCTGATACACGCCGACAACATTCACCCGGTAGAGCCGCAGGAAGTCATCCGCATCCAGCGCATCAAGCTCTGAGTGTTTAGCAAATTTTGTGATGCCAGCATTGTTGACCAGAATATCCAGTCCTCCAAACTGATCCACTGCGGCAGAAACAAGAGCGCGGCAGTCTGCATCGTCAGCTACATTCGCCTTGACTGCAAATGCACCAACGCCGAGCCGGCGACACTCAGCGACGACCTCCTCGGCGGCTGCAGCGCTGGAGTTGTAGTTGATGCAGACGTCGACACCTCGCTTCGCCAGACCAATGGCGGTAGCCCCGCCGAGACCGGTGCCACCTCCCGTGACGATGGCTTTACGGCCCTTCATGTCGCTCATGCGCGCCCTCCTGCGTCAGTTTTGTCAGCGCCCTTGACCGGCAGCTTGACCAGCAGATTGCTATAGCATCTCAGTGTCGATCGGCTATCGCTGATAAGTCGCGAAGATGACTCAGCGCGCAGACTGAGCACGAGGTGCAGCGAACACCTGACAAGGGCGAGGCAGGCGCCACGCTGACGCCAGATGCAGCGCGACGGCGCCGTATCATAGGAAGATTTGCGGCCACGGCGAAGTGTAGCCCGGAGGCTGGGAACCTCTCGTCCGGAGCTCGCTGAACCAGGTCCGTCTATAGTGAATCAAGCATATGCATACTCAGACCCACAACACACGCCCCAACGCTTACGACGGGGCCACTGTTGCGCGGGGGTGGCAGGCCGACATCTCCTCGTCGGCCTGCGCCCGCGTACGGACAGCGGTTACTGACCGCCGCGCCCGCCCCCCATCCTTAGGGCCAGGAACTGCTCTTTGGTAATGAAGCCATCGCCGTCAGCATCGACCCGGGAGGACCACATCTGATCAGCCATCGCCTTCGCTTGCTCGGGGAGCACCGAGACCCATTCATCTTTGCTAAGCTTACCATCCTTATTGGCGTCAGCGGCGACAAAACGCGCCTCACGCTGCTCGGGGGTAGCCTGAGCGCCACCCGCCCCCTGGGCTAACGCCGGCGCCACACCGAGGCCTCCAAGGGCGATGATTGCCATCATCTGTTTGATGATCATAGAATTTTCCTTACTGAGCCTCTGAACGAGGCAGGGTGCCCCAACCGTCGCTCCCCCGGAAGGGTGCGTACAGGTGTAAACGGCAGTCCCGGCAGCTTCCGTCGCAGGAACGGCGGCCGGACCCTTTTTGTGTCCTGCCGGGGCTGCGCTCTGCGTGCGACACAGGCATAGACTTCATGCCAGACAAGCGGAGTGCTAATCCCTGTCCGGTAATCGCCCTGAGGACTCCCCGCCATGGCCCTGCCGTTTCCTGATTTTTCGCAGCTGCCTCTGGGGTCGGCCGGTCCTGGATACGACCTTGGCGCGTGGGCCGCGCGGGCTGGCCAGAACGCCTTTCTTGACTGGGAGACGCCCGAAGCGCTGCGTGTGAAGCCCCTTTATACGGCGGCTGATACCCGGGGACTCGATTTTACAGATGGCCTGCCGGGAATAGCGCCTTTCGGCCGGGGTCCATATCCGACAATGTATACCAACCAGCCCTGGACAATCAGGCAATATGCCGGCTTTTCAACAGCTGAAGACTCCAACGCCTTTTACCGACGTAACCTCGCGGCTGGCCAGAAAGGGCTGTCTGTCGCCTTCGACCTGGCGACCCACCGCGGATACGACTCAGATCATCCGCGCGTGACGGGCGATGTTGGCATGGCGGGGGTGGCCATCGATTCCATTTACGACATGCGCACGCTCTTCGCAGGCATTCCCCTCGACCAAATGTCAGTGTCGATGACAATGAACGGAGCCGTGCTGCCGATCATGTCCCTTTATGTCGTCGCCGCCGAAGAACAGGGCGTCAAACCTGACAAGCTGTCAGGGACCATTCAGAATGATATTCTGAAGGAATTCATGGTGCGCAACACCTATATCTATCCGCCGCGCCCATCCATGCGGATCATCTCTGACATATTCGCCTACACATCGAGGCAGATGCCGAAATTCAACTCGATATCTATCTCCGGATACCACATGCAGGAAGCTGGGGCGACGGCCGATCTCGAGCTTGCCTATACGCTTGCTGACGGCGTTGAATACATCCGGTCAGGGATAGCAGCAGGGCTGGATGTTGATACGTTCACACCGCGCCTGTCCTTTTTCTGGGCAATAGGCATGAACTACTTCATGGAAGTAGCTAAGCTACGCGCTGCGCGTCTGCTGTGGGCGCGCCTGGTCAGACAGTTCAATCCAAAAAGTGACAAGTCTCTATCGCTTCGCACTCACTCGCAGACATCCGGATGGTCGCTCACAGCGCAGGACGTTTATAACAACGTCATCCGGACATGTTTTGAAGCTATGGCCGCGGCAGGCGGCCAGACTCAGTCTCTGCACACCAATTCTTTCGACGAGGCGCTGGCCCTGCCCACGGACGGTTCGGCCCGAATCGCACGCAACACGCAGATCTTCCTGCAGCAGGAGGCCGGGGTCTGCCGCACGATTGATCCTTGGGGGGGGTCCTATTATGTGGAGCGCCTGACCCACGATCTGGCAAGGCGCGCCCTCGCGCATATCGATGAAGTTGAAGCCATGGGTGGGATGGCAAAGGCGATCGAAGAAGGCCTTCCCAAACTGCGCATCGAGGAGGCCGCAGCCAGGACGCAGGCGCGGATTGACAGCGGCGTTCAGACGATTGTTGGCGTTAACAAGTTTCGCCAGAGCGACAATGAAGACGTGCCCGTCCTGAAGGTGGATAACGTACGAGTGCGTCTGCTGCAGCTGGACAAGCTCAAACGTCTGAAGGCGGAGCGCGACGAGACGCGGGTTTCTCAGGCTCTTGATGACATAACCCGGGCGACGGAAACAGGGAGCGGCAACCTGCTTGAGCTCGGCATTATAGCTGCTCGCGCAAAAGCCACCGTCGGGGAGATCAGCTTTGCAGTTGAGAAAGTTGTTGGCCGCCACCAGGCAGTGATAAAGTCAATCCAGGGGGTCTATGCTCAGGGCATGAGCGCGAAATCAGCTTCGGTTGCGACCGCTCGCCAGAGGGCCGACGCATTCGAAAAGGCGGAGGGACGCCGTCCGCGGATACTGATCGCCAAGATGGGCCAGGACGGTCACGACCGCGGCCAGAAGGTCGTCGCTTCAGGCTTTGCGGATCTGGGCTGGGATGTGGACATAGGTCCACTATTTCAGACCCCGCAGGAGGCGGCCCGTCAGGCTGTGGAGAATGATGTGCACGTTGTTGCAGCCTCTTCGCTGGCTGCTGGTCATCTCACCCTGGTTCCTGAACTTCGCGATGCGCTCAATCTGGAAAACCGCAGCGATATTATGGTTGTGGTCGGCGGCGTCGTGCCACCGCAGGACTACGAGGAGCTCTACGCAGCGGGAGCGGCGGCTATCTTTCCACCGGGTACGATCATCGCCGAGGCCGCCGTCACACTTCTGGACAAGCTGACGGGGAAGCTGGGACATAATTCGAGGAATGCGGCGGCGGGGTGAGGATCGTTCTTCGTAGGTTCATTGCGTCCGCGCTGGGCCTCAGCCCAAACGGACGCAGGGGTCCGGCCGGTCCGGAAGCCATCTTTGGGTAAAGGGAAAAAGTCATGACACGCATTATCGCCCTTTCTGTGCTTGGTCTCGCACTCGCTGGCTGCACCAGCGGTCCGACCCGCTACATCCCCGCCCTTGACGGCGATGATATGGGCTATCGCGAACAGCGGATCGAGGATCAACGCTACCGAGTTTCTTTCCGCGCCAATCCGGACCTTAAGGCTCCAGAGGTCGAGGATATGGCGCTGCGAAGGGCCGCGGAGCTGACCATCCAGAATGGCTTTCAGTGGTTCAGCGTCGTTTCACGCAGGACAGACGTCGCCGGCGGCGGCCGGTCGGGCGGCGGACCGACACTTGGGATAGGCGGGAGCTCGGGATCCTACGGTTCGGGCGTGGGCATAGGACTGGGCTTCAATCTCGGGGGTGATACCCGTCAGTTTGAGGCCACGCTGGAGATACTGATGGGCCGCGGTCAGAAGCCTTCGGATCCATCTGCCTATGATGCTTTCTCAGTCCTCGGCCGTTTCCAATAGCGTTCGAATTGCGTACATGCGGGGGGCGCTGCAAAAACACGCATGAGTTATGACCTGTCCACACGCGCTGGCCTGGGGCGCGCCATAACCCTCGTGGAGTCGCGCCGGACTGATCATCAGGCGGCCGCCCGGGATCTTCTGCGCGAAGTTATGCCTCTGACAGGCCGGGCTCAACGCATCGGAGTAACCGGGGTACCCGGCGTCGGGAAATCAACCTTTATCGAAAGTTTCGGCGGGTTTCTGACATCTATGGGTCACAGGGTGGCGGTACTGGCCGTCGATCCGACGTCACGTCGTTCAGGCGGATCGATCCTGGGTGACAAGACGCGAATGGCGAAGCTTGCGGCAGATGAACGGGCGTTTATCCGACCCTCGCCAGCGGGCGATACGCTTGGAGGGGTGTCACGCAAAACTCGCGAGACGATCCTGTTATGTGAGGCGGCGGGGTACGATATCGTCCTGGTCGAGACCGTCGGGGTCGGCCAGTCGGAAACCGTCGTAGCCGATATGGTCGACTTCTTCCTCGTACTGATGCTGCCAAATGCAGGGGACGAACTGCAGGGGATCAAGAAGGGTGTTCTGGAAGTCGCTGACCTCATTGCTGTCAACAAGGCGGATCTTGACGAAAAGGCTGCACGACGGGCCGCTGGAGCCTATGAAGCAGCCCTGCACATACTGGAGCCGGCTGATCCGGACTGGAGCCCGCCTGTCCACACGATCTCGGGGTTCACGGGTGCGGGGCTGAGTGACCTGTGGGCGGCCATCGAGCTACACAGGAACAGGACGACCAACAGCGGCTCGCGCGCCGCCCGCCGCGCCGGTCAGCAGGTCCGCTGGCTTGATAGTCTGATACAGGATGGCCTTGCGGCGGGATTCAGCTCCGATCCCGCCGTCGCAGGACGTATGCCAGAGGTAAGACAGTCCGTTGCGGAGGCGCACACCCCTGCTTCGACCGCGGCAGATGAGCTACTTGCCCTTTTTTTCCGCAGTGTTTGACGCGTTACTGAACCGCACCGTCTTTTCCCCCTGCGTCACTGCGGGTTACACCTGATCAGCGAATCGAAAGGGTGTTTATAGATGACACGGCGGATCCTGCGCCTGTCGCCTGGGTGGCTGAGCCTTGCCGGGGCAGCCTGGGTGCTTGCCGGAATGCTGAGCCTGCCGGCTTTCGCGGACGGCTCTGGCAAGCCGATGACGTTCGAATGGGGCCTGACCTATGAGGATGTTCCCGCCATCTTCGCTGATGGAGAACTTACGCCTGAAACCCCTGCAGCCCTGCGCTCCTTTCTTGCACGCAATACGTACGCGACGCGGGATAGAATGATCTATTTCAACTCGCTGGGGGGAGACCTTGGGGCCGGCATGGAGGTCGGCAGGATCATTCGTCGTTCAGAGCTGAATACAGGTGTCGCCCGGGCAACGCGCGCACCGGATGAGGTCAACACCATTGATCTTGACCTGAATAGCGGCGTCTATCCCGGCCATTGCGTCTCGGCCTGCTCGCTTGCCTTCCTGGGCGGGGTGAAGCGTGAAGTAAAACGGGGCTCCATCTTTGCAGTTCACCAGGTCAGCATGAACTGTGTCGACCGGGTCAAGGCGCATTCCCGCTATCCATGGATTGATCTGCCTAACGTTAATTACTGCCCAGGCCTTGATGAAGCTCTGACCATGATGCAGGTCGCCAATGGCGTCGTTGTTGAATATGTCCGCTCTATGGGCGTCGACCCTTTCTTTCTCGCGGAAATGTCCAAAGCCGGCCCGGACGCCATCAATACACTGCCTGAAGAAAAGCTTCGGGAGTATCGGATCGTTTTTGAGTACCGTACTGAGTCCTGGGAGTTCAAAACAGACACTCAGGGGCAGCTTTATCTTCAGTACCTGCAAGGCGATCAGTGGCGCCAGGACAAGGTCGAGATCTACTGTGACCGTTCTGGCGCGCCCCGGCTCTTTCTCTGGCTTGTACATGACGTCAACCGCAGCACAGGTCCCATCGACGGAAACCGCATCGTCGACATCGCCGGCCGGGGACTGTCTGCTGTCTGGCAGCTGGACGCCCAGACCCAGGATGGCTTCGCCGATGTCCGACAGATCGCTCTTCAACCTTACGAGATTATCAACCCCCCACGTCTGACCGAACGTGGAAATATCGGCCTGACCATCGACCTGTCGCCGCGCTTCCTCGACGTCATGAGTGGAGCAACGCGTTTTCAGATCCTCACGACGGAGGCAGATGTTCAGGGCCGAGAAGGTTTTAACCTGATCACCATAACGCTCGACCGGGACAAGCTCGCCGGGATGATACGCTTCTGCAAATAAGCGATACGCCGACGCTGGCCCGACCCGTGCGCCAGGTCAGGTCACTGCAATCTCCAGCCGGAACTGGCTGAAGGGTCTATTCGCCGGACAGCCTTGGCGATCCGCGCCCCTGAACGGGCGGGTATGAAGGGCGCCTGAGGGCCATCTCTTCCTCAAGATAGCGAACGCGGCCACGCAGATAGCTGTTGCGCCAGCTCAGCCGGCCGGCCTCAACTGCATGTCCTGACAGATCGCTCCCCGCCTCCAGGGCCAACTGAAGATCGGCGATTTGTCCCTGCAGGTAGCGTACTTTTGTTTCGAGCCAGCGGTTCCGCCAGACGAGGGACCCCTCGGTCGGAGGCAGGTGGTCTTCTCCCGGACGCGCAATGCCCGAAGCTGCCCTCAGGGAGGTGATCTCTGCGATCGCCGCGCACATCTGCGCCTCAAGATCTCTCAGACGGCGACCGGCCACTTCCAGCTCGGCAAACTCCGCGGCTGGCGGTGGTGAAGGCTTACGGCGGTCGGCATGGCTGTGAACCGCCCATCCGCCTGCCATTCCTGTGGCCAGACAGACAACGGCTCCGAGCAGAAGTTCGAGCATGTTTGCCAGCTCCACCTCACAGTGCGCTGTCGGATGAACGCGCTCGCATCCCGATCCGGCGGCCTGCGTCAGATAAGGCCGATGCTGATGAAAAAACTACTACAAACCTCAGGCCGATTGAGAAACACCCTCAACCTAGCCTGTACGCGGACGTTAACCCTACCGACGAAGGGCGGTCGGAGGCCGCGGCATCAAGGGGTTGTTTTCAATTAGCGCCTGAATGCTCTAGACAGAGCGGAGACAGCAGAAAGCAGAGCCCGCTTGGATAGGCCATCTCGCCAGCGACCACATACTACCGGAGGACGGCGGCAGGTGCGCGACGCCGTCCGTTTCGAACACATCTCCTCAACGGCTAATGACACCGTCAAGCTGGTCCGTTCGCTAGAACGAAAGAAAGATCGCGAGGAAACCGGGCTATTTCTCGCAGAAGGCGCACGCCATGCAGAGGAGGCTCTGGCCAATGGCTGGGCCCCGGTTTACGCTTTTGCCAGCGAGGCGGCGCTCGGGCGTCCGCATATTCCCGCACTTCTGGAGCGTCTGCAGATGGCAGGGGCCCGCGTGCTTACGGGTTCGGAAAAGGTCCTTTCGACCCTGTCTCGTAAGGATAACCCGCAGGCAGTCGTCTGCGCTTTTCGTCAGCGCATGAGCGGCCTTAACGAACTACCGCGGGAAGGGCTCAGGCGTTTCGTAGCGCTCTATGAGGTCAGGGACCCCGGCAACCTCGGAACGGTTGTCCGGACTGCCGACGCCGCAGGATGTGACGGTGTCATTCTGATCGGACGAACATGTGATCCGTTTTCACCCGAAGCGGTCCGAGCGACTATGGGTTCGCTGTTTGCAATGCGACTGACGACGCTGACGTTTGATGCGTTCCGACAGTGGGCGCGTTCGAACGCCATTCGTATCGTAGCAGCATCGATGCACGGTGACCACGCTCATGATCAGGCCGGCTTTGGCGAACGCTGCTGTATTCTTATGGGCAATGAACAGTCCGGCCTTCCGGCTGAGGTCGAGAAGGCGTGTGATGAGCTGGTACGTATACCTATGATGGGACGTGCTGACAGTCTCAACCTGGCTTCCGCAGCAAGCATTATGATCTATGAAGCCTGGCGGGTCCAAGGATACAGGGGCGCGGTCCAGTGAGCGCCTACAGCTTCGAACTTCTTCTAAGCGATGACTGGGCGGACTATAGGCTTCTCGATTCGGGCCACCTGAGAAAGCTGGAGAGGTTCGGCGCCATCCTCGTTGACCGGCCTGACCCCCAGGCATTCTGGACGCCAGCAAACCCAATCGAAAACTGGCAGGCGGATGCTGTTTTTTCCGCCAAAGCGGATGATGATGAACGCGGAGCATGGACCTTCCGTGGACAGCCGCCGCCAGAGTCTTGGACTATCGGCTGGAATGGGCTCAGGCTGAACGCGCGCCTCGCCGCCTTCCGCCACATGGGTGTTTTCCCGGAGCACTCAGTCCACTGGCGCTGGGCCATGGATCGCGTCCGCACCGCGGGTCGCCCCCTCAGGGCTTTGAATCTGTTTGGATACACAGGCGTCATGTCCTGCGCGCTCGCGAAGGCCGGTGCACAAGTTGTTCATCTTGACGCCTCGCCCAAATCCATAAGCCAGGGGCGAGAGAATGCTGCGCTGTGCGGGCTCGAAACTGCGCCGATACGCTGGATAGCCGACGACGCTATGAAGTTTACAGAACGCGAGCTGCGGCGTGGATCAAAGTATGACATCGTCATTCTAGATCCACCCAAATTCGGCCGTGGTCCAAAGAATGAGACCTGGCGGTTTGAAAGCGACTTTCCTGTCCTGTTAGAACACGTGCGGTCACTCATGAGCGACCAGCCGCTTTTTGTTATCGCAACTGTGTATGCGGTACGCCTCAGCTATATCGCCGTCGGTCAGGCTCTGGCCGCTGCCATGGGAGGCGGACAGGTCGTTGCCGGCGAAATGGCGATAAGGGAAAGATCTCACCGCGACATTGTTCTTCCAACAGGCCTCTTTGCGCGATGGACGCCCTAACCTGACGCCGCCTCCTGGGGCTGTCTCCGCAGGCGCGTAATCACCGAGGTGAAGCTGAGAGCCGGCACGCCATTGGCCGTAATCAGACCGCGGACATAGATCAGGCGGCCACCCGCGCGGGTAACTTCCCCGGTAGCTTCCATCATATCACCAGTTTTAGCAGCGGACAGAAAGTCACCGGACAGGTTCACTGTTACGCTGGGTCCGGGGGTGTGCTCCTCGGCAATGGCGAAACAGGAAAAATCGGCAAATGTCAGAAAACAGCCCCCATGCATGAAGCCGCCGCCGTTCATGTGGCGCGGTTCCGCGATGAACCGACAGACCACCCGTCCGTCGTCCTGCCGGCGATAGTAAAACGGTCCGACGCCGCTCTCGAAGGAGTCATGGGGCCAGGTTCGCCAGCCCGTCCAGTGGCCGGTTTCAATAAGAACGGAAGTGGACATCAGGCAGGCCCCGGTGTTGTGTTACTTTCTGTCCCTAAACATCAATTCAGCCTCTGTCATGCCCCGCCTTGAAACCGTCGCAAGGATCGCGTATGGCCCTCAAATCTGCACAGGGGTGTAGCTCAGTTGGTAGAGTACCGGTCTCCAAAACCGGGTGTCGTGGGTTCGAGTCCCTCCGCCCCTGCCAGTTTCCCTAATAATCGCCTGACCAGAATAACGTACGAGCCGCGCTAAGAGCGTATGGGGTAGCGCACGCGGTCAGATGCGTATGCCCTGCCCGCTCAGGAGCGGGGCCCAGCCGCAGGAAGCTGGCTTCCTGACGACCGAGCAGTCTGTGGCTGCAGGCGCCCTCTTGCGCTGCATGGGCGCGCCACAGCTGCTAGGCGTCGGAGGTAGCTGACAGGCAGAGCCCGCCCCCGGCAGACGCAGCGTCAAGCAAGACCCGGCCTGGCGGATACCCGTTCACGCCATGCGTTCAGATGTGTATGCTCGTCCCACGGCCTGAACTTCACAAGTTTACCAAAGCCGAGAGCCACATGCAGCGTGATATCCGCTATCGTGAAACGATCGCCAGCAACGTAGGCTGACTGGCTCAACCTCGTGTCAAAAAAAGCCGCAGCCCTGCGGGCGCGCGTCTCGCTGATAGCTGCCCACTCCGCACTCTGAGGCTTTTCAAGTTCCGCCATTGCGGGATGAGAGTTCCGGAACCAGCCGGCGATCAGAAGAAAAAATCCAAGCTCGACACGTCGATCCCACATCTCGATGATGGCCCGCTCGCTCGGATCAGCTCCCATCAGGTTTGGTTCCGGATATAGCCCTTCCAGATAGGTGCAGATTGCACGGCTTTCGGTCAGTCCACTGCCGTCATCAAGCTCAAGAACGGGGACATGGCCAAGAGGGCTCAGACGCCGATACTCCTGCGTCCTGTGTTCGTTCTTCATGATGTTAATCTCAGTTTTCGGGAATGCATCCCAAACACCTTTTTCCTGAAGAAAGAACCGCACGCGGTCCGGGTTAGGCGCCATGCGGGTGTAGTAAAGCTTCATCGATCTCTCCCTTAGAGACACGAGTCTATCGCGGTCCGCCCCGACTGCGAACGGGTCTTTGGCCCTTGCCGACAGATTTGCCTGTACTGGCTCGGGTCTGCCGGCTGCGACTGTCCTTCGTCCGTGCGTCGAGAAAAGACTCAATTCCTTTTTTACGGGCGGCTGGATCTGGGGATGGGGAGCGTTTCTTCGGCGAATGAGACGGCTTTGGGGCGCTTCTCAGCCGCTCACCTCGTGAAGAGGCTTTGGGTCGGCGTCTGTCAGATATCAGACGCCCCACCTGCACAAGCAGCTCGGCCGGCTCCACTTCCTGAAGAGCGCCCGGCCCAAGATCGTCCAGGACAAATGGGCCATAGGCGACCCGGATCAGCCGGTTTACTTTCAGACCAAGGCTCTCAAGCGCCCGACGAACCTCTCGATTTTTTCCCTCGCTCAGGGTCACATTGATCCAGCAGTTCGATCCCGTGACCCGGTCCAGCGTTGCGATGATTGAACGGTAGGTCTCACCCTCATGAGTGAGTCCGTCGCGCAAACGATCCAGTTCTTTCTGATCTACGCGTCCGTAGGCGCGCGCTCTGTAGCTGCGCTTGAGGCCCGTTGCAGGCAGCTCCATAGCTCGCGCAAGTTCGCCGTCATTGGTCAGAAGAAGCAGACCCTCAGTGTTGATATCGAGGCGCCCGACAGTCATTACGCGGGGCATACCCTTAGGCAGACTGTCAAAGACGGTCGCACGCCCTTCCGGATCTTTACTGGTCGTCATCAGCCCTGCTGGTTTATGATAACGCCACAAGCGTGCCGCATCCGGGCGTCCCACAGCGACCCCGTCAACCAGAATACGCTCACGGCCCGTGACCTTGAAGGCTGGCGTGTCCAGCACGCGGCCATCCACATTCACGCGACCATCAGCTATCATTTTCTCGACATCACGGCGCGAAGCGATGCCTGCGCTGGCAAGAAATTTTGCTATACGTTCGCTCTCAACAGTTCCTGTCATGCCGCATC
>Ga0169931_10003426_pt1 | contig 25155 bp, 16 predicted proteins | sample Kivu_15m_20L_FD_129675 | JGI IMG/M metagenome (GOLD analysis project Ga0169931, IMG submission 129675) | Freshwater microbial communities from Lake Kivu, Western Province, Rwanda to study Microbial Dark Matter (Phase II) - Kivu_15m_20L... | ecosystem: Environmental > Aquatic > Freshwater > Lake...
AAATTTTAAGTTTAATATTTTTTTTTTATATTTTAAGGGCTTTAAGGTGTAAAAATAAGTTGTTTTTTATTTATATATTAATAAAAATATCAATCTTAAAAAGTATCAAGTTTTATCCTCGTTTTTTATTAATAACATAAAACTAAGCAAATATTATGTAAATTTTATTTTTCCATTTATATATTGTAATTTAATTAATTTAACATATAAATGTGAAATAAAAATGAACAAGGGCAGAACGGATCCCCTACTTTTTAATCTAAAATTTTCCATCTAATGTTAGGGCGTTCTGCCCCTTGTTTACGGCAATTGAACAATTATCTTTAAGAAGTGCTGAATATTAATGACCTCATATATTTTAACCAAATAGGAAATTTTATAATTCTCATGAAATTTTTAAAGTTTAGAAGTATTGAAATTATAAATTTAAAATTTATGTTCATGGATTATCTAAGAATATATATTATGATTAAGAATTCTTTAATTAATTTAATTAAACATTTATGAGCTTGAAAAAATTATATCAGTAAATTTCAAATATATTAATATATATAAAATGATTCGTTCTAAGCATTTTTCATCTTTATCTTCTTTTTCTGGTAGATTAACAATAAAAAATGTTCTCACCCCAACCAATAAAATAATAACAATAGAAAGACCTTATCAAAAAAACTTAAGCATAGATGGAGAAGGATTACTCTGTTTACCGAATTTAATAGACCCCCATGTGCATTTCAGAACACCGGGATTAGAGCACAAAGAAGATTGGCTAACAGGGTCAAGAGCAGCATTTAAAGGTGGAATAACGACTGTTTTCGACATGCCAAATGTAATACCTCCTACGACAACAGCAGAAAGATTAGAACAAAAATTTGCTAAGATTGAAAGTCAATTAGAACAATCACAACTTCCCTTAAATTATAAATTATTTTTTGGTGTAGAAGAAAACACCTTGGGAGAAATCGACAAAGTGAAAGATAAAATAATAGGATTAAAGGTTTTCATGGATGCTGGAGTCAAAAGCCCAGGAAACACTGAAGAAATATTTTTTAATCAAATTTTCGATTCTGCACAAAGAAATAATTTGATAGTTGCATTACATGCCGAAGATCACAATGTAATCAAAGAAAATACAAAAAGATATGATTATGATCAGGAAATTAAGGTTCACTCCTGCGTCCATTCAAAAGAAGCAGCATTAGTCGCAATTGAAAGAGTTATAAAACTTGTAAGAAATTACAAAGTTCCCGCCTATATTTTACATGTCAGTACTAAAGACGAGATAGATTTGGTTTCTGATGCAAAAAAAGAAGGATTACCAATTTTCGCAGAATGCTGCCCACATTATTTATTCCTAGATGAGAGCATGTATCCTATTCTTCAAGGTAAATGCAAAATCAACCCTGCGATTAGAACAAAAACGGATATTGATTATGCATGGAAAGCTCTTAATGATGGAAAATATGACACAATAGGTTCAGATCATGCACCTCATACATCGAAGGAGAAGGCAAATATTCGTAAAAAATGTCCCTCAGGAGTTCCTGGAATAGAAACTTCTTTACCTTTGTTCTTAACAGCCTGGAAAGAAAACAAAATTGAGATTTCCAGAATAGTTGAACTTATGCATACTAATCCGAAAAAAATATTTAAATTAGATAATGAATTAAATGATGACTTTGTGCTTGTTAATGTAGAAGAATATAAGATTATTAATGATGATGATTTAGCGACTAAAGTAAAATGGTCCCCGTATAGTGGAATGAGACTCACAGGATTTCCTAAATATGTATTTACGAACAATCGTTTGTTTGATCTTGATTTAGTATAAATTTTATTCAAAAAATAAAATTATTTAAATATTTCAAAATATGATTATACATTGATTTGATGAGAAGATAAGTATTTCAAAACTAATATTTTTAAAATTAAATATAATTTTAGTAAAAAATCGTTTTTTACAAAAAAATTTTAAAAGGTATGTTTTGCCGAAGGGCAGATACAGTATTTTGCATCAGATCCCTTCACATAAATAATTTTGAGAAATTATGAATATTTCGAAACATTTTAGAAAAATATAAATAGTATGATTACGAATCCTAACGGTATGAAACAATATCAGTTTCCTTTTTCTAAATGAGAGGAGTTAACTCACAATTAAGACAGTATAAAAGGACTCGTTGTTTATATAATCATTAAAAAGAAAATGAAAATCCAAATTGTCTTAGCTGCTTTCTTAGGTGTTGCTGTTGAAATGATCACTGCTCTGAGAGGAAACGATTGGAGAAGAGGTGGAATTCAAAGTGTAAACATGGATAATAGAGCTTCATCTAATGCTAATTCTCTGGCAATCAATGCTGAATGCTTTGGAAATGCAAACTCATTGGCTGTTGGTTCTGCAACAAATTTTAATTGCGTAGATCAAGACATGAAGAACAAACAAGGCTGTCACTATGATGATGATTGCAACTATGATCCATGCGACGACTAAAGCTAAATGAAATAAATAATTAAAAAGTGTTATTAAAATACTCTAATAAATTTATCTAATTTATTTTGTAAAATAATTAATAATTTATAAATTAAAATTAGTATTTTAATTTTATACTCATACTTAAATAAAATTTTTATTCATTTAATTTTATTTTAAAAGTTCTTTCATATTAAATAAATTAAAAGATTTTAATTGCTTTTTTAAATGAAATTAGCTATCCAAATAAGTTCATGGTCATTCAAATAATTCACATTGACATGATTTGCAAAAGAATATTTCCCCGTTTATAAAATTCATAACATGACATTTAGGGCATTCTATATGTTAATTATTATATATTACCTATAGGGAATCCTTCACTATCGCCTTCAGGTAATTTGGGATAAACAGCTGTATCCATAGGTGGGGGTAGAGCTAAAAATAATTAAAAATTAATTATTACGTATGGGTGCTTCATTATTCTTCAAATTATCATGGCTATAAGACTTCTTCATAACTTTGCCTTCAGGATTTACATGCTCATAATCACCATTCTCTAATTCATCATCTTCATCAATAAACACATCTACAGAAATTTCGTTCCAAGGCATTTTAATATCCTCTTTTGTAAAGGTAAAAATTGTAGATATAGAATTTTTCTTAGGGCACACGATTATTTCTGAAGCTGGCATGTACGTGTTCACAAAGTCATCATTAGTGGAGAAGTTACACCTTATCTTGAATTCCTTTTCCGAATAGTTGAATATTATAAATCTTCTTATAGCACTAACTGTGATTCTGTCTGAATAGCAAGTGGAAGTATTTAGAATATCTCTTGTATATGTCTCGTTGTTGAGGATGTTGAACAAGTTCTCTTTTATGAATGATTCCTCGTTTATTTCTTTCTTGTAATTGTAATCATTATAAATGTCTTGTAAAGCCTTATTGTGATTATTTTTAGATGAAGTCATCATACCTGATGAGGAATCAATCGGTTTATTTTCAATCATATCTGATTTATATTTTTGTTGAGTTTCATTTTTGTTATTTCTTTTTTTGTTTTTTCTTTCGAATACTTCATCATACAAGTAATCATAATCTTCATTTCTTGCTTTAGTTGAGTTTTTGTCACTCTCTCCGTCTGAGCCATGATTGTCTTTGTCTGCTTTTTGTTCTGTAGGGATTGTTTCTTTTTCAACAACGACATCTTCTTCTGAGGGTTGTTTGTTTTCTGATGAAGGGCTTTTTGGTTTTTCCTCTCGAGCTGAGTTCTTATATTTATCGATATCTTTTTCAGTTTGTACTTCTATATCTAAATCTAACCCTTCTTTAAATATAAGCACGTCATATTCTAGTCGGAAGACATTTACATTCATTTCATTTAAGTAATCTATAGGTATATTTGTAATATGTTCCCTTACAATTTTTCCAAACTTGTAGTTAGGTGAATACGCTAAAGGTATCTTATTACTGAATAGTCTTAAATCTTTAATTACCTCTTCTCGGTGTTTTAATCTTTGCTCATCATATATTTCCATGATTTTAGTCATTCCTTTGATCCCACTTTCGTATTTACTGCCTGAATTTGTGATATTCAAAATTCTTGCTATTTCATCATTTGCAAGATCGAATAAATAATCTTTATATAGCAATCTGTCCTTTCTTGGGTGAGGGATAGAATCAAAGTAGCAAAAAACATGAGATTTTTTCAAAACAAGAGCAAACAAGTAATTCAAAATATTTATAAATTCAATGCTTGATTGAAATTTGGAAATAATCTTTTCAGTTAAAGATTCGAGGGAAGTCTTGTAGGTTATTGGACTCAAATATTTCACAATCTTTTCTCCGTACTTTGAATTTCTTTCAGGAAGTGTTGGGTAATCAGATCCATTGGTCTTTACATTTATTTGAGGAATTCCAAAAATCCATTCCAATCTGAGTAACGAAAATTTGTCATACATGGTGATTACATTGAATAAAAGATCGAAAATATCTTTTGCTTCAGAAGAGGAAGTAGCCTCGTTAACACTTTGTAATAGCATGTAAACGCGCTTTTTTGAGAAACTGTGGTTGTTATACATAAAGTGTGCAAGAATTTTCGATAAAGCCCCGTTATTATAAGCATCCTTAATGGCCTTTTTGTAGAAATTCTTATGCGTAACACATTTGAAATCCCTTTCTGATAAATTGAAGATTTTATTTGATTTGATAAAAGTTTGTGGTGATTCTGAAGGATTTTCTATGTAATTTTTTTCTGTCCATGTTTCTGTAAAACAACGCCTTGTAAGTTCGCTAATTGTGTTAATCAACGGTGCAAACTTCGGAGGAACAGTTTTATTTCCCATTTCGGTCCTAGTTTCTCCTTTTTTAAAGTAAGGAGATTCCTTACCTAGCATGAAATCGATCAATCTGTAGATAGTTTCTTTTTTGAACATATAATTTAAAATAAGCTCATGGTTGGATAAAGCTAAGTATTCAAATAATTCTAAGAACGAACATATCTTAGTCCATGATTTACTTGCTTCACTAGGGATTAATGAATAGAAAAAGTCCAAAATTTTTATGACAGTGCGACCTACCGAAGAAATTTCATTAGTATCTTCTATTTGTAAGACTGTTTGTAATTCTTCAAAATGTAAATTAAAATTAGCTAGAATTGATTTCACTATTAGATTCTTGTAAGCTGAATTAGAAGTCTCATCTGAGGAAAATAAAATGTCGTTCATTAATTTATCTCTGTTAATATATATAAAATTAATGATTATATCGCTTAATTCTTGATGCAGATTTATGATTTCTATAAGATTCCCAACAATTTTTGGTATGCTGTCTCTGAAATGACTTTTAGGTAAAATTTCTAATACGAATTTGGCAATTGTTTCAAATATTTCAAAATTTATTTTATGAGACAATCCATTGGCGGAATTATCTTGTTGGACTATTTTCAAGATATTTTGTGTCAACATTTCTAAAAATTCAGTGAATGATTTTGAGAAGATTTTCTGATCATTTATAAAATTGAGATTATCGTCAAATACTTCTTTAAAATAATTTGTAGGAATCTTAGGAGTTAGAGAATAGAATGGAAGATAATAGACAAATTCTTTCTTTCCTTCATCGTAAAAAATAGAATTATATATATTGTTTTTTTCTATAGCATTTTTGATGTCTTTATTTGATGAAGTTAGGTTAACATCTACTCTAGAGACTGCGGTATTTTCGCAATCCAGAGAGATCTCATCTTCTGTAATAGTATTAACATTTATTGGATTTGAGTAGATCTCATTATCTTCAGAATTATTCGTTTTATTTTGATCTCCAGTTGTAAAAATATCATATGATTTCATAATCTTATGTTTTGTGTCATCATCTAATACTATCACTTTAGACTTATCAACCTCATCCAATTTAGAAGTCAATTTCATTTTTAGGGGATTTTTCTTGATTCTCTCATATACTAATACGTAGGCGTTTTTGTTATTTTCATTTTCATTTGATTTTTGTTTTTTAATACCCCATAGATTATCTTCCTCTTTTTCCTTCTTATCGTTGTTTTTTCCACCGCCTCCAAAGCATTCTTCTTCCATGTTTTTTAGAAGGAAACTAGTGACACTGCTGTCATTAAAAGTTAGCCACTTTTTAACATCTTGTTCATTCTCTGGATCGTAAATCATTTTATCATTGATTCCACCACGTTTTACATTAATAGTACTATAATAATGTCCCCAATCGGCTGTTCCCATGTGCACCACTACACCTACTAATTCATATTCATAATAGGCCTCGTCTCTTGGATAAATCCTATCGTAGTATTCTGTTTCGTGTTTGTAATTTTCTTCCTTCGTTATCGAATCTGTGCAGAAGGATTTTAAATTTATCCTTTTAGGGAATTCCAATCTTGAATTTATTTTCTCGTTAGTTAGGGTGTCTAAATTAAATTGGATTCTTTGGAGATTCATCAAAATTACATTAGGTAATTCACAAAATGATGCACGTTTGATTACACTCACATTCTTTTTACAATTATCACAGAAATAATCGCTTATGTGATCTTCAGATATAAACTTTACGAGCGAATCATTTAGTGTCTTTAAGTTTTTGACTTCTAGAGACAGGCTATAAAAATCTTCGAAATTGTCTCTGATGTTATTACATGTTTTACAAATCAATTGTGAGCAAATTTTTCCTAGGAAAATTGATTGAAGTAAATACTGGAATTCCGTATTTTTAAGAGAAAATTCTAAGATATCAAATAATTTTCCGAGGAATTCAGATGTATCTTGATGTTGAGAAACATTTGTAGGTTTTCCATCTGGACCTTTGAATGAATAGCAGAAATCAGTTGGCCAGAATTCGTTCCTATCTGTAAGCTCCATGTGTACAAACATTCTTTGAAGTTGATGCAGAACATTGTCATCAACAAGTTTATTGTTATCCGTGTATGTCGGTCCTTTTCCATCATTAGATTGTATTAATGCATATCGTAAAATTGGCATATGGAAAAACTGCTGAATTATCGACAGCATATAACAAATCGCTGAAAGATTTTTTAACCCACAATATCCATGAGAGGATCTTTTTTCAACTGATGGGTTGTATGATTTTTTATCAAATTTAAGTTTTGAAAGGAAATCTGTTAAATTCGTGAAATTTTTGTTAGAGAATAATTTCAAAATGTTTTGGGAATTTTCTGCTATTAAATTGAGAAGTAAGCTAAATATACTTTCCCTTGAATCAGGTGTGTTGTAACTTGGTTTATTCAAAAGAGTAATGAGTCCTTGTGAGTTAGGGTCGACAAGAGCGATTTCTTTAGAGATTTTCTCTTCATCTTCTGGTTGTAGTTTGTGAATCAAATATTTATCTATTAAAGTGTCTATCAATTTGAGTTCGCAACCTATGTAAGTCCTGAACATTGTTTCTTTATTTTTTATTATCACGCTGAGTATATTAACATATCCGATGAATATTGATTCTTCTAGAACCGCAGATTGTGTAGTTAATATTTCCACTAAAGATAAAGATAAGTTGATATAATCGATTTTCTCTTCTATCGCTAATTGATTTTGAATCTGTATGTATTTTTCTAGTAAGCCTTCCAGAATTTCAAAGAAATAAGAGCATTGAGATTTTTCTTTCTCATTTAATTCTGTTATTTTGGATGTTAAGATTTCAAGAAGTTTAAGAGTGAAAGAGTATTCTTTAAGATTTATCAAATTATCAGACAGATTCTTAAGGTTAGCTTTGAAACTTGAGCGTATCCAAAAGCTCGACAAAAGCAGATTATTTAATATAAAATTTTTAAAATCGACTTCACCAAGTTCGTGTATGCTCCTATATTTGAAAATTCCCGATTCTAAGAAATTAGAAATGTTATCTTGGGAAACTATGATTAAACTTAGAAGATTTATAGAATGGTTGAATAAGGATCTCATATTTTGATCACTATCTGATTTTGAACCTATTTCAAAAGCAATAGACATTAAATGATGAGCAATCAATTGAAAATTAATATTCTTTAATATTGTATCACCATACTTTAAATTAATATTTTCGATCAGCTCTGCTTCGATCAAATTTTCTTTCTGTTCGAAATCAACTTCGGCATGCTTAGTAGGTAAATTATTTTGGTTTTCTAAATCACTATTCATGGGTAAGGATTGTTCTTCACATTTATTATCAAACAATTTTTCTATTGCAGCCTCATCTTTTTCATCATTTATTAAGCATTTTTCTAAAGATAAACTTTCTTTTCTTAAAAATATAATTGCTTTATCTTTTGAGTTTTGCTTATTTCTTGCTCTAAAGAGAATACTAAGAGATGTTCTTAAAATCTTCAAAGATAGATTGAGACACGCTTTGAAAGCCGAGCTAATTTTGTAATTAGTTTTATTTGATTTCATTTCCAAGTTATGATGATTTTGACTCAATAATATTATTTTTATTATGTGATTAATACCACCTTGCGATAAAAAGTTTTCAATCCATTTAACTTTTCTATTGATTTTAAGATTTCCCATGTCAGCGTTTCCTTCTTGGCTTATCTCTAGGTCAGATTCTAAAATTTTTGACTCATATGGTTCATTATCAACGTTAACATTACCCATTTCAAATTCTTCAAAAAAGGATTCGATTATTTGTAATGAGTAAAGTAATTTGTATGAATTTCCTGCGTCAATTAATGTCTCCCAATTAGATGTTTCCCTACTTATAAATAGTATTTCTTTGAAGATGGTAGGATTAGTTGAAATAATTGAAAGTAGTTTACTTGCTTCTGTAGCAATGGCTTCATCTTCATCCTGTAATTCGAATATTGTATTAAAATATTCGTTATTCTTAGACAAGAAATATCTAGGCATAGTGCTAATATCTGAATTATAATCGTCTAAAGGTTCATTTAATTTCTTAAGATCGTTTCTGTAATTAAAACATCTCAGATTTTCCCAGACTGTATTAGCTTTTTTTTGTTCTATAATAGAATCTCTGTAAAATTTAAGGAATCCTCTTAGATCAATTTTGTTATCTTTGTCAAAGTCATAGGCATCAAATAATCCCTTCACTCTCGAATCGTCTACGAGTATAGTCTCATTAGAATCAATTGCCACGTAAATAAATTGAGTCGATTGCTCTTTAGACATAAACCCGTTTGTTGAGAAAGTTTCAAAAATTTCTGAAAAAGCTTTTACAGCTTTTTCTGACAATTCTCCATTATGGATTAAGCTTACTTTAGGAATTTGATCAAGTATAGGATTCTTTGTAATTGTAATCGATTCATTTGTTTTGAAATTTAATTCTCCAAGAGTTTTTCCGTGGTCCATGACTGTTATTTCCCTAGTGATTGATGTAACTATTTTGATGCTTTCTGGAATAATAGCCAATCTCTTTGCAATTAATTTTTTGAGATCCCATATTGTAGTGTTTGCATACACTTTGAAATTTAGAATTTTGCCATCTTCGGAATCTGATTTCAAGTTTGAAATTTTACCTGAGATTGAATTAGTAATTTTGAGATTGATGATTAAGTGTTTTAATATACTATTGTGAGATATGCAACCTGCGGTTCCTTTTTTTTCTGTTTCTTCAACAAGAGTTTTGATTATATTCAAGCAATTTACAATTTTAATTCTCTTCTCGATCTTATTTATTTTATTTTCTGAATGTAATTTCTTTATGATTCCGATAGTTTTAATTGCACGTTCCAGTACTTTTTTCCAGAAGTTTCCTCTTTTCTCAGAATTAAAATCATTATTGAAAAATATTTTTAAGAAGTATTGATTTGACTTTTTACTGACCTCACTAGTTTGTAGGCAGGATATTACCAACTTCCAAATCAATTCTAATCCTAAAAGATCATCTGGATTTTCAAGTAAACACCTTATTTCGAATTCCCCTTTTTTTTCAGGATTATAAGAGCGAGAAAGTAGAGTTGCTCCCGTGTTGGATACACCGTAGGTAGTATCTATCTTATATTCAGTTATTTCTAAGTTTTTCATTTTTTTGTTAATTGCTAGAAAAATGTTCCATAGACAGTCAAATAGATCCAAACTAATATTAGAGAGATGCAAATTGTCGTTTTCTATCATTTTAACGAATATAGCTTGAAATGAATCTTTTGGGATGGCGTTTTTATCTTCTGCTTCTTTAAGCCATTTAAAAAATATGTGGCAATCTCTTGGGGATATGGGATCTTCGACCAAAAATTTGAAAAGGATCTCAATTTGATGATTACTGAAAGAAAAATTTTTAATGCTTAGGAAAAGTGCAATAAAGTCCATTATTGTGTTAATCAATTCTTTATGAGGGGCAGAATTTAATCTATCAGTAAGAGTGAAAATAAAATTATCAATGTCTTTTATTTGTTTGTTGGTATTATGAGTATCGGAAATCAAAGCAGCCTTAGCACAAGTGTGATAATTTTTTAAAAAGTTTAAAGTAATCCCAATTATATTTTCTTCCTTCTCATATAAATAAGAGCCTTGATCTAGATGTTCAGTAGGATTGTCGAGAAGAACCAAGTTTAAAGCTTCCTTCTGCTCATTTTCTAAAACATTGAATACACTCTCAATTAATCTAGTCATAATTTTTAATCCACGAATGAAAAGAAAATTTTTATCATCTTTGAATGATTTTAGAATAGAACACACGAATTGTATAATATATTCTCTCATATTATAAGACTTCATCAATGATATCCATTCAGCTATAACATACTCATTTACATTTAAATTCAATTTACTGTAATTTACAAGTATCAAATTAGAAAAAAACTCGCAAATTTTTGGATTCATGTCTTTCTCATATACGGGTAGAGATTTGAAGGTTATAATAATTATTTCAATATCTTTTTTAGATAGCTTTTGGATTTGTTTTTCCATTAGATTTTTAATTAGAAAAATTTGTAAATCACAACTGAGCTGATCTACGTTTTCGATTATTCCTTTATTTATGACTGTTTTAATTTCCGTATCTGATGTAGAATTAGCAATGTGAAGTAATTTGGAAAGATTCGTGGCAGTTATGAATCTTCCTGTAAAGAATGCCTTGAGAAGTTCTGGAGATTTTTGTAGAATTTCACTATGTGTCTGAGTATCATAGATATAATCAAATATATCTTTCCCTTCACTGTCCGAATACAGAACCTTAGCTGTCAGGTAGGGTACAATGTAATGCTTCTCTGAATTCGAAAAAGTTGAAGTGTTTTTTAAGACTTCGTTAAGAATATCCGACAATAACTTTATTCCAAGTAGCCTTTTTTGTAGAATCCTAGAAAATTTGAAAAGATTCAAACCGAATTCTACTACGAATGTATCAAAAATAAAGTTAACATCTGTTTCTATGTAAATTCTTCCCATGATGTCTTTTATTTTCCTTAGACAACTTTCTAACCTGTCACGCTTAAAATTACTTGTTTCTATATTAGAAAATTTTTTGAAAACTTCAAAAGACAAGCTTAAAAAATTTTTGAAATAAGAATTGAAAAATTTTATGTGAACGAAATTATGTATGTAATAAATAATTTCAACAAACAAGTTTAATAAATCGAAATAGAAGATATCTCTTAAATTTTCTTTGGAATTAGTGTTTTCGTTTTTCTCTGTTCTAGGATGTTTCAAATAATTTTCCAAAGCTAAGGACATTTGATTTAGGCCATCATATTCAAAACAGAATTTGTTAATCAATTCAAAATATTCAACGTCAACATTTTTATTATCGATTTTCTTAGGAACCACATAAAATTTCTTATCAATAAATTGAAATGGCACGTATGTTTCAGTTTCATTAAATTTTCTTCCCTCAATTGGATACGAAGAGATCATATGATAATTATGAATACTCTTCGAAAATTCATGGGGTTTCCTTACCTTTGGATCATGCACTGTGATGTACTTGTCGTATTCTTCAGACCACCCAAAATATTTTCTAGAAGCTTTGTCTGTCAATCTTCCATTCGGTCTGTAAACTCTTAAACCATATTTGATATTTTTGTAACTTTTTGTTACTTTTTCATTTTTGATTCCAGGATTTTCTACAGTGTCTAAGACAGTTGAGAGGTACCAAGACTTCAAATCAAGAAAATCTATCTCGTCCCCCTCCTTGAGATTTTGTCTCCATTCATAGTCGTGGGATAGGGTACCTACTGGGAGTATGTTGTTTGAGAACATGGAAATATCATTTATCACTCCTCCAGTACCATTTAAACGGACAGACATATTTAAGGAATTCTCGTCGATGTAAATTATTTCACCTCTTGTCCATGAACAACATAAAGTTGTTGTTTTCATTTCGTTAATAGTATCTTTCAAGAGATAATCGACATGGTCACCTATCTTAAGGTTCAATCGCCATTCTGAGTAATTCGGATTGAGTGTAGGATAAATTCGTTCCAGAAAAACTTCGCTAGCATCTTTTCCATCTGGACTTTTAAAAAAGTTTTTGTCGTGATCGAATATTTCACCGACTGCCTTAAAAATTGAGAAGATTCTCTGATTTTGGAGGTTTTCTGCAAATATTTTGAGATAGATTTGAAATAGGTTTCTCTGAAGGTCTCTAACAGTTCTATCTTTGCTCAAATTATTTAATAAATTTTTAATAACTTCAGGAGCAAAAGTTGAAAGGAAATACTTCTCACTTTCGCTTTCGCCTTGGGATTCAGAAGATTCTTTTCCAAAGATCCCTCCTCTATTAATGAGATCTTCATGAAGTTCTATTATGTTTCTTAACACTGATTTAGTCTCTTCGATTCCTTTGTTATTAAGATTTTTACAGAAAGAGAGCCAAGTCTCCATAAATTTTATATCTATCTTTTGTGATTCAAATGTTTCATTTTGATCCTTGGCTAGTGTTTTGTCTTTTAAAATTTCATTTTCCATTAAAGTTTAAATTATTTTAAATAAACATATGTATCTATATTATAAAATTTGGAGAAAAATTTAATTCAGTGAAAAATTAAATTCGATCAGGGTTTACCAATTACATAACAAAAGTAAGTAATTTGCATCAAAAGTAATATAATGAAATAGGATTATTTAATTACACAAAATTCAATATTTTCATTTAATGATCATATAATATTTACATATAAAAATATTTAAATTTTGCTTCTAAAATTTAAATTTAAATTTTGAATAAAAATTTTAATTTCGAATAGATGAATAGGAATTATAATTTAGAGAATAATTCTTTAATAGAAACTGGTACTTTTCAATATAAAAATAAAGATGAAGAACTGCAATTAAAATTAAATAAAGCTACTAAATACAAATCAAACAATCAGAGTGATCCAAAAAATCTGAAATCGATTACATCAAGTGTAAATTTCTTTAATTCAAATTTTTTTATTTCTGATGGGGTGAAAAGTTTGAGGAACGAATCGAGGTAAATTCAAAGATAACTTACATAATTTTTAATATATAAAATAATTAACTAATAAATAGGACGTATATAAATGATTCTTCCCCTTCTAAGGCAATAACATCGCAGCCCTTCTTCTCCCCTATTTATGATAATAATAACAGGATGATAATTCCCTCTAAAGATTCCAGCTTGGACAATAGTAATAACAATTTAAAAGGTGCGTGCTTGATCACCCCTCAGGTGGAAATCTCAGAAAGTATGTACAACTTTAGATTTACAGATAATGAATTGGTCAGTCATACTGATAATCGATTAGACTTATATGATGATATTCAAATTTCAGAAAATAAAGATGAAAAATTATTTGAGAAAAGAAAAAAATCTTCGAAATCGAATTTCGAAGATAGTACAATGAAAATAAATAACAAGAGATTACCAAAAAGATACAAATCCAAATTTGGATTGTTATTGAATGATCACAATATTTTATCAGATGGGAAGGAAATTGTTATTGGGAGTATTAAAAAAAGGCGAGGAAATAAACAGAATTTTCGAAATAATAAATTTAAAACTTTAGATGTCGATGAAATTGATAATTTTGGATTTCCCGTTGAGGTCTATCCAACTACAAATTACGGTTTTACTACTAGCAAGAATATTGAAATGATGAAAACCTCTAAGAATTTAGAAATCAGAGTGAGATGCACATGTGAGAAATCAAAATGTCTTAAAAAATACTGTGAATGTTATTCGAAGGGTTTAAAATGCAGTAAGGATACTTGCAAATGTGTAAATTGTCATAATACAATTAAAGTTAAGAACCTTGAGGAAGAACATAACAAAGAAAACTTAAATTTAGAAAATCTTCCTAATGTCTACAAAGAGTTTTCCAACTTAACCGACGGTTTGCTAAAAAAAAAGCGAAATAAAGAAAAACATCAAGAAGCCTTCTGCAACTGCACGAAATCAAAGTGTAACAAGCAATATTGTGAATGTTTTAAGAAAAATAAAACCTGCAATATTTTTTGCAGGTGTATTAGTTGCCTAAACAAGGAAAAACACAAAAGTATTTATGAAAATCAAATAACAAAACAATCTTTTGATCATATAAGTATATCAATAATTAACAACCAATTAACTATTTCTAATTTCACTGAAAATATTCCGATTTTACCTAAAATATCGAAAAAACGAAGGAAACCAATCATATTCAAAATCAAAGAATTGAAAGAAGGATGCAAGTCCCCGTATGGAAAGAAATTGAGAACACCAGTTTTTACAACAACCTGTGAGTCAACTACGACAAGAAAGATTTCAAATATACAAAATATTATATCTAAATTAACTAGAGATAGAGATAATAGAAATGTTAGAAGGAAAATAGAAATGAAAAAATTCAATAATCAAAATATCTTCGAAAAGGAACATAAAATTGAGAATTCTAAGGATGAAAATTAATGATAGATAGAACACTGTGAAATTTATGGGGACAAAATTTCAGTAATTAATTAAATTTAGTCTATAATTTTTAATTTTAATACTAAATTTTTATGTCTGAGGCAGTTATATAAAAGCTATACATAAATATCAATTAATATTATTTAAAAATAGAGTTAATTTATAACTGTCGCATATGAAAATTTAGACATAACCCCTCCCAGGGGGATACATTTTCTAATTCGACAGATGTCAGAAAAAACATCAAAATTTCTTAAAATTCCATAAATAAATTCAAAATATTTAAATTTATAAATGATAACATAATAGGTATTAGTCGATGATATTAATAACATTTTTCCATGAATATATACTACATTTTCTTAATCAATATGCAAATAAAATAAATTTCTATTTTGAAATTCTCCGCCCCTTAGCTCATCAAAAAAATTTAATTATTTAATATTAAATATTTATTTAATTAAAAATTAATAAAACAATATATATCTTTAAATAAATGGTCATTAAATATCAAACTTGCGCATTTTCCGAGTACAAAATCGCTCCAGGACACGGTATGAGATACTGCGAAGTTAACGGAAAAACTCACATTTTTATTTCTAAAAAAGTACACAGATTATTCAAACATGGAAAGAAGCCCTTGAACATCAGATGGACTTTAAAATGGAGAACTAGTCACAAAAAAGGAAAAGTTGAAGAAACTAAACATAAAGTACAAAGACAAAAGAAAGAAAGACAAGTCAAAGCTATCGTTGGTATCTCCCTTGAAGAAATTAACAGAATCAGAGAATCTTTAAAAGATGAAAGAACAAATGACGCCACTAGATACAAATACGTCCAAGAAATTAAAGAAAAGAAAAAGAAATTCTTAGAAAAGCAAAGAAAAGCTAAGGGAGACTCAAAACCAGCTGACAAATTCGCACTCAAGAATGTTAAACAATCTGCCCCCAAAGCAGTTCAAAGAAGAAAATAAATGTCATTCCTTTATTTAATTTCTAACAACAATTAAAATAACTTACAAGCATAAAACTTTTAATTTAAATTCTTAGTTTTAACAATTAAATTAAATTTTTGCTCTGAAGAAATATAAGTGAATAATTATATATTTAGGTAGTATTTTTTATTTTAATTCTACTATTTAAATTTAGTTTTCATTTATTTATAAATAAACATAATTTTTTATTGTTATATAATATTTATTATTTATTTAAATATGAGAAAATTTATTTTTAATAATTGTAGAAAGAATTATAACATCATAAAATTAAATTACAAGAAATTTGCTGATAGATCAAATTTAGAAAATGATTTAGAAAAATTCAAATTAAAATTTGATAAAAATGTTAGTTTCGAAGAATTTACAAATCAAATGGATAAAAATATAGATATTGCTTTGAATTCAGAATTATCGAATATTTCTAATCAGAAGTTATTGGAAATATTAAAAGAAAAGGGAATAGATAAAACAAAAGAAGAAATAGACACACTATCAAAAATTTTGTCTCAAAAAGGAAAAGATACAGTAAGATAGTAATATACGCATATTTATATTATGAGTAGACTACTATGAGATATATGGGAGTCGATGAATATTCAAAAGAAACTCAAAAGTTGGGAGACACAAGGATGAAATTTATGATGCCACTAGGTTGGGGTTGGGCGTTCCCGTTTGTAAAATATACTGCTATGGGTTTGGTAGCTGTTAAAACAACACTTTCTATTCCATGGATGACCTTTTTTATTCTCTCAGGGATGCTTATAAGAATAATTTTCATGCCGTTGATGATTAGACAAATGGTTCTTATTCAAAGGATGGCAAAGGTATCTCCAAACATTCGTCTACTTAGTTTTTGTGTAGTCAGATCAGATTTATCACTCGCGAAGAAGGCATATTACTATATCCGATCTATTTTCAGATACTGCAAGGATTTTAATGTCAACCCTTTTGTATTCGCAGCATATAATTTATTCCAGCTACCAGTTTTCTTTTTAATGGTTATGAGTATCAGAAAAATAGCATATGAGCAGAATTTAGAAAACTCCGGTATGCTTTGGTTTACAAACTTAAATCAACCAGATCCTTACATGATACTTCCGCTAATTTCTGTGGGACTTACTTACTACAACCTTGGGAGGGGAATTAATAAAGATAATGAACATTGGTTTATTAATAGGTGGAGAAGTTTTTTCCAGGTCTTGCAAATATTTTATCTACCAATAACCTGCATGTGGCCGAGTGTATAATTTTGTCATTTTTAATATTTCTTTAGGGTGCCCATATCTACTGGATCACTTCAACTTTTTTTGTTTTTATACAAAATTCGATACTAAGACATCCCCTAGTCATGGCTAAAATCAACCCAACATTTTATGAAGACATGCAGAAAGTTTTTAAAACTGAAAGAAACAAAGAAGATTCTGAAAGATACATAGAAAAACTTAAAAAATGCGAAAGCACTAATTTGAAATCACCAACGGACTTGAAGAATGTACTATATGAATTTAATTATGAAAAAACAAGAATGAATTTATATTTGAAGAATCTGAGAATAAAGAAAAAAGTCAAAAAAGGAACTTCTTCTTTTTTCAAAAAATTTAAGGAGAATTTTGTTAATAAACTTAGAAAAGGCGATAATAAAATTTGAAAATCTAGAGAGAAGTTTATTAATGCTATAAAATTCATAATTTAATAATATGATTACTAAGGTAATTATAACATTTAATAGCTGTTTCTAACCTTTATGATATTTTAATAATAAATTTATTCGAAATAAAAAAATATCTTATTAAATAATCAAAGTAAATAAAGTTTTATTAAAAATTTCTTAAATAATTATTTCCCATGTCATTCGCGAATTAGACATCCTTTGGTTTATCAAAAGAATATATGAATCCATCAACAAAAACTTCAAAGCTAGGACTGTGATTATAAGGGTCAATAAATGAATATTTTTCATAATCAGATTCAGCGAAGGTGTTGTTGTTGTTTACTTTACAATCTTCGACAAAGATATTTCCGATTGCTCTTGCTGTTCTAATAGCAGCATTTGAATTAGGGACATCGATTTTGGAGTTTCTTAAATAAGAAATGGCATCAGGTCTGAATTGAATAGCATAAATAGGATATTGATGGGCTTCAACACTAGCGATGAAAAGCTTTCCTTTATCATCTCTGGCTACTGAGGTAATTCTGAAGAAATCTCTAAAGTATTTGTTTTCTTGATATGCAAATGGATGGACACCACTGTGATTTGAATTGAAAATAGCAGGGTTAGATATGAGATCACTCAAATCTTTTTCTGTGAAAAGGGAGAATAATCTGGTAGTTCTAATTCTATCAAAATCGAATTCTAAATTAGTAGATTTGTGGTATATATCGAATCCCTCTGAATGATTGTGTCCATCAGAAATAATTTGATGGAGTAACAAAAATCCATCGTCAATAGCCAATAAGGGAATTTTTTTTCCCTCCTCCTTGGTTAAAATAGAAAGGAGAATATACATGACAGTATCTACATAAGGATTCCCTTTTTTAAAATCATTTTTGTATAAAGAGCCTTGTATGAGGATTCCGTTCACTTTTGATAGGATATCATCGATTTCCTTAGGTTTATACCACGGATGAATTACCAATGTTTCTGCTCCACTTGCCTCTAACCATTTTACATAAGTTGCAGAGATTCCAGCAGTACTGTAGTACCCAGGATCTTTTTGATCAAGAATATGAGGAATAGAGACGATACCAACAACTGGCAATTTTGCACTGTAAATAATTTGGAAAATTGCAAGGCATAACACAATTAAAAAAATTTTTCCACCTTGATGAGACATATTTTTAAAGATTATATTAATTTATTTATTTTTTTATTATATATGATGAATGTTAATGCAGAAGAAGATGAAGGCGATTTCAGTATTGAAAGTGTTGGGTTGAAAGCAGCTAATTATAACAATATAGTAGATAGATATTTTACAAAATACTATTTAGACAAGAATACAGACAAAGAACAGTATGTGTTTATACATACAAATGGTATAGTTATGTGTGGATTGGGAAAAAATAATTCTCTAGTTAAATCAAATTATAAAATTAAAGAAATAAAAGATTTAAATAAGCTTAGCAAAATCTCAGGAAAGAGAAAACATGGTGCCCATGTTCTTATGGACAATGAGTATGTGTTACAATTTATTTTACTCCCTAATGAAAATGATAAAAATAATTCAATGACTGATGGAGAAGCCACAGAAATAAAATATAATTTTTCACCTAAAGTTAAAGGAAAACTGCTTGAAATTAATGAAAATATATTTAAAAATTATAATTTTGTAAAGGAATTTCCTGAGAAATACGGATTTGTTTGCTTTTTAATGCTTGATCATAATAATTTACAAGCGTTGAGGGAAAAACTTGAAAAAATACAGAACTAGCAAATTACAAAATTCGAAATATAAAATAAATAAAATTTTTCAATTATTTAATTTATCTTGTCTATTTTAAACTGCTGATTTTCAATTTAAATTATTTAATGTATAAATTAGAATACGTAGGAAACGGTATCTTCAAATAATAAATTAAATTCAGTATAAATCAACATTAATACCAAAATACTTTGCAAATGTTTTGAATGCAATATTTTTCATGAGGAATATCATGTTATCTGCATCTACTTCATAACTTTTAGGAACATCCTTAACTTCAATACCAAAATCAAAAATTAGATGGTTTTCCGACGAACTTTTTTGAATTATTACGAGTTTTTCATACAAATCGAAAGTAGCCTGCAACTCAGATACAAGAAAAGAATATTTTCCATTTTCTTCTCTATTTCCTAAGATTGCAGCATATTTGACTTTTCCTAATTCTTCGACGCTGTATAGCATATCTACACAATACCACTGTAAACTATCAGACCAGCTAATAGATTTAATAGCTAGGTCGAAATCTTGAAATTTACTGTGAGGTAAGGATATACGTTTTTTCAAGTTATCGAAGTAAGTATTTATATCAGATTCTTCAATCCCTTTTATCATTTGTAATTTTGATGATCTTTCCAAATTTATAAATTGATCACCTTTTAGGATAGTAGACGAGTATACACGCAAAGTTTCAGTAAATGTAATCTTTATATTTGGATAGTGGATGTCGTAGAATTCGGCAAATTTTCTTTTCAGAACCTCAAAATTAGTAAGAGTGTCTGGTAACATTCTAAGATTACTTTTCCAATCACGAGTGATATCTCTGTAGAAATCCCGATATTCCTTGGTCAGTTCTACGATGTCGAAATCTGTTCCAGTATGAATATAAATCTGAGGGATATAATTATCTAAGATTTGATTAAATTTTTGAAAAGAATAATACTTTGCCAGTTTTTCATATTGCAATATATCATTGAAGTCATATGGGGTTACTATCTCTTCATGGGTTAAGTATTTACAAAATTCGTAACCAAATAAATTCAGACACGTAGAACCGGATTGTTCTATCTTTATCTTGCTAGGGATTTCGAAGCTAATTTCAGTATAAAGCACGAAAAGATCAACAAATTTAATATATTTATTAGTTTTTGCTATGGCTATATATTCTTTAAGTACAATTTTGGAAAAATAAGAGTTATAAAAGTAGTTATGAATAATTATTGAATCAGCGAATCTTGCTGCTTCAAGGAAATTGTATTTGTTTAGTGTTACTTCGTATTTTTCTCTCAAGTAGGACTCAAGATCAAGATCTTCTGTCTTTAGATTTATTTTATCTAATATCATGTCTCCCTTGAATATTTTTTCTTTTATGTTACTTTCGTCAATTTCGGGTTTTGGTACCGAATGATGTTGCAATTCATTTTGAATTAGCGTAACTGTTTCTCTATTAGAGAAGGTTATTTGAAAAAGCATAATTAAAATAAAAAATGATAAGGTTGTTTTTCTCATTATGAAATAAATGATCAATATTAATTATAAATTTATAAAAAATATATAAATTACGCAATTGTTTGTAAAAAGAAATAATTGAATAGATTTAGTATATGAAGAACATTTATTTCTTTTTTCCTTTTTTTATATTTTCACTGATTAGTCCTTATTCTTACATAGTTCTAAAAATATCTTCAATTTTCTTGTTGATTTCTATAATGATTTCTGTAATTTTGATTTGGTAATTTCATAAAATCATTTATGGAGTAAACTAAAGCATAATTATTTTAATATCTAATACATTTTAATTTTATTTAAATGTCTTTATACGTTGTAATCAGAGAGAAACTTCAAAATATTATTACTAGATTGAACGATGATCTTTCAACAGGAAATAAAAGTGTAAACACAGATGAGATGTTTAGCACATTTGAAATGTTCAATGACAACTCATATGGAGAATTCATTGAAAAATTGGAATCTTCTCAAGAGTCTGAAATAGAAGCAATAATGAATCAATTTAATTCATTTGATGAAGAAAAGAAAACATTAATAGTGTTAGTAATGGAGGTTATTAGCAAGATGGGAAGAATCCATGAACATTCTGATGTTGAAAAACAAGTTATTTGGTATAACAAATTAAATAATGCACTTACTGAAAAATAAATTATTTATATATATTAAAAATCTTTATATTTTACTAAATTTAGCTAGTCATAAATTTGTGGAAAATTATTAAATTTATATTCTGATGATTTTTTTAGTAGATTCTATCATAAATAGTCAAATGATTAAGTTTTAAAAGCTAGTTTTACTAAATATTTACTTTAATAAATTTCATTTTGTTCAAACTTTTTTAAAATAAAATGGAGAATCATGAAATAAACCCTTGTATTAAGCTCAATAATGGATACGAAATGCCATTATTAGGACTAGGTACCTACAGGTTAGAAAACATCAAGAAAACAGTTAAAAGCGCAATAAAAATAGGTTACAGACTATTTGACACTGCTAAAGTATACCTAAATGAAGAAGAAATAGGAAAAGCTTTGAACGAAAGTATTTCTGAAGGTTTAGTTGATAGGAATGAATTATTTGTCACAACAAAACTCTGGCAGGATGACCATGAAGACCCTGTAAAGGCGTTAAAAGAATCTCTTAATAGATTACAATTAGAATATGTAGATCTATTTCTTATTCATTGGCCACTACCACATGTAAAAGAAGGTAAAGTTTTAAAGAAAATCCCCCTTCATAAACTTTGGGCAGGTATGGAAGATTGTGTAAATCAGGGTTTGACTAGATCAATCGGCGTATGCAATTTTAACGTACAGTTGTTATCAGACCTATTGTCTTACTGCAATATTAAACCTGTAAATAACCAAGTTGAAATACATCCGCTCTTAGCTCAATTTGACTTGGTGGACTTCTGTCACAAAAATGAAATTTCAATCACTGCATACAATCCAATTCTTCGTGGTGGATATGCAGTCAGGAACAAACAACTTTTCGAAAAATATGACTTATTCAAGGATAACCTCATTCTTGAATTAAGCAAAAAGTACAACAAAACACCTGCGCAGGTGATTTTAAACTGGCATGCTTATAGAAATATTTCTACCATTCCTAAATCAGGGAATCCTGAAAGACAGGCAGAAAATCTTAAATCGATTGAATTCAAAATGAGTGAGGAAGATTATGCGAAAATAAATAATTTAGATTTGAACTTGAGATTTAACATTTCAAAAGAAAAAGAATTTTCTGGAGGTGTTAATATATTCGCTTGAATTGTTGATGTAAAAACTAAATATTTACCGTATATAAATCAATTCATATCTACATAAATAATGAAATTTTAGTATATTGTCTATAATAATTTTAATATATTTCTAATTATTTAATGCTAAATCCTTGCGAAAATGTAAATCAGAATTTTTCCAATCTTATGAACACCTATAATTCAGTTGTATCTTTTACAAAAATGAAACTAAATGAGAAAGATTGTATACTTGCATTAGACTCTAATGGCATATTAAACATATGGATAATAAGGAAAGAAAAATTCTCATTTTCGAATAAATATGAGACGTCGAATGATCTCCTTGATTTCTCGGAGTATAATATTTTATTTCCAGACCTCGCGTTTGACATCTCTGCTGCTATCCTTCCATCACTTTTAAAATCATTTGACAATAGAAATTTAAATTTTACAAATTTCGAAAAAATTAACGATGAATATTTAATTTTTACAGGAAATTTCAACACTTTTCTAATTAGAAAAGCTCATCTAGAAACTCATTTATTAAATATTTCTCCTAATAATTCAGGCAATAAAACAGAAATTAAAAACATAGATATAGACTTTTCACTCAATGATTTCTCGTTATGTAAATCGTTATCCTACCTAAGTAGGACAGTTCAGATAAACGGAATTGAATTAGGATTTGGATCAGATATAATTTATACTTACTCATCTACTGGAGAAATTTTCATTTATAAAATATCAGAAAATAATTCATTCGATTTTTTAAAAAGGGCGAAGATAATAGATTTAGAAAATAATCAAAATCACAATAATTATGAGATTCACTACATCACTACATGCAGATTGATTCCAATTAAGCATCAGCTTGTCTGTGGAACGAATAAATCATGTTTAATATTCTTGGATAGTAGGAATTTAGAAAATTTAGGGATTTTTTGTATAAAACTCAACAAATTTTTTAAAGATATTGATGCATATGTTGATGAGGAAATGTCAACGGAGGGAGAATTCCTTAAAGAAGAATACACTGGTAAAAGAGGTAGAGGTAATTATTAGTTTTATTCATTTTTAAAGATAATATATTAAGTTATAACAATTCAGAATGCGTGAATTGCATAGAAGTCTCTCCTAATTGTATTGTAAGCATAATTTATTTCACTAATTTACTTATTCATTGAAAAAATAGTTTGTAGGATGTGAAAGTTTAATTATAAAATACAATCATATAATTAATTGCATCACGAAAGTTTATCCATGCTCAAGAGAAATCAATAACATTAAATATAATCATGTAGAAGATGAAATATTCATCGCTGGTAATTTAAATAAAATTTTGAAAATGAATTCAACTGGGAAAGTGAATTCCAAATACACCACATCTAGTAACTCCATATTTGTCCTAAAATTTTTTGAATTTTATGGAAAAAAAGTAAGTGAAATAATATCTTATTTTACAAATATATAGTTAATTATATGTGGAGGTGATTCTTCATACATTGATGTAATAGAAAATAATGTCTTATTTAAACTAATGTTTTAAAATAAAATATACACTATATTTATCTAGTGTATCTAAAAGTATAACATGCTCAATGTTTGTTTTAAAAATTAAAAAATAAAAATATAAAATTTAGTTACTTTTCAACTTATCGAATATGGAAAAAAAATTATTAAGGAAATATCTCCTACTATCTTTTGTTTTTATGATCGTACTTACTATGATAGTAAATATTAGCTGTGAAAAATTCTCTAAGATTAAAGAAATTTTACAAAAATCGAAGGATCAATTTGAATCTGAAATAAAATACTTTAAGAATCAAGAAGAACTTGAACAAAGTAAATTTCTTATAGAAATTCTTTCAAAGCCTCTTTTTTCGATGAATTATCGATCTTCAATAACAGAATATCAAGGAATTCAGTATGAAAGTATTCAAGAATTCATCGATCATATTTTAAAAATTTACGGAATAGTCCAAAACCTACAATCTGTTGAAGAAGGAATAAAAGACCTATTTCTATCTTCCTCTAATGATATAGTAGTAGACAAAATACTAATCAATCAAGCATTGAGGCAATCTACTTTTCTTTGCTTACTTGGTGAAAAAATAAATTCTGAAAAAACCTCTAATTGGGTTGTGATTGAATTAAATATGAATATTTTTCTTGAAAATCTTGTAAGCCTAGTTAAAACTAAAGATACCACTTTGTTCGGGCTTCTAGAATTTGAAAAGACAACTCAAATAAGCGAAATAGGAAAAATGTCCCCCAAAGAGCTTGAATTGCTATTTCAGTATTTTCAATTATTAAGTTTGCAAAGAGCGCTTGAATATTTTAATCTTACCTCAAAGTAAAAATTTCATAAATATTTTAAAATGTTAATTGATGGATCATATCTTTTATTGATAGAAATTTAATTTTTCTTAAATAATTTGAAATTTTTTATTTTTGGGTTTTTTCATAGGGTAAAATTTGGAAATGTCATTAGATTATTTGTAATTTTAAATTTTAAATTATTGTGTATTGATCTTAACAAGTTTAAATGAACAAAAAATTCTTACTTCTATATATATTAATAATTTTTAATTATTAATATTATTGGGGATTGGGGATTGGGGATTGGGGATTGGGCCAATCCCCAATCCCCAATCCCCAATCCCCAATCCCCAATCCCCAATCCCCCATTATAATGTTAACTACTTAA
>Ga0169931_10003427_pt1 | contig 25149 bp, 22 predicted proteins | sample Kivu_15m_20L_FD_129675 | JGI IMG/M metagenome (GOLD analysis project Ga0169931, IMG submission 129675) | Freshwater microbial communities from Lake Kivu, Western Province, Rwanda to study Microbial Dark Matter (Phase II) - Kivu_15m_20L... | ecosystem: Environmental > Aquatic > Freshwater > Lake...
CCGAGCCGGCCTTGTCGCCGATCAGGCGCGGCGGCAGCCTCAACGCGCTCGCGACGGGCGCGGCTGGAATGGGCATCGAGGTCATCGGCGCGAACTATCGCCACGACGGATCGCAGTCCTGTTATTCCTCCCGCGGCCCGACCGTATCCCTGCCGAACGCGCAACCCTCGCGCGCAGCACCAGACTGCCTGCTGCCCGCCGACACCTCCCGCGCGCTTCGCGGGATCACGGTCGCGGGCGCGACCGGTGGCCAGGTTCTGCGCGTGACCGGGTCGAGCTTCGCTGCACCGCAACGCGCGCGCGAGATCATCAACTCCCCGATCCGATCTCCATCAGCGTAAGCCCACGCACCCGCCGCACACCTGACCACGAGGCGTCGGTGTTCCACCGGGACTGATCAGTTGCCCGCCACCGGCGGCTCCTTCCGGCTCGCCTCGACCACGCCATCGGAGGCATCCTTTCCGCTGCCGCGCGACGCGGCATGGGGGATGGAATGGGATCGGTCAGGCCGGGCAGCGTGGCGTCGTTCTTCTCGCGGGACTACGCGGAGGCGCGCGGGAAGTTCCTCGCGGCGCTCGAGGTCGCGGAGGGGAAGCTCGTCGAGAGCGCGCTCCATCCGCTGCGCGGGCCCGATGGCGGCACGCTGCACGCGGACCTGGGCGTCGTCGGGCCGGCCGACGCGCGCAAGGCGCTGCTGCTGGTCTCCTCGACCCACGGGATCGAGGGCCATTGCGGCTCGGGCTGCCAGGTCGGCTGGCTGCGCTGGCGCCACCACTGGCGCGACGCGGCGCCCGACACCGCGGTCTGGCTGCTCCATGCCGTCAACCCGCATGGCTTCGCCTGGGGTCGGCGCGTCACCGAGGAGAACGTCGACCTCAACCGCAACTTCGTCGACTTCTCCCGCCCGCTGCCGGCCAATCCCGACTACGAGGCGCTGGCCGCGCAAGTGAACCCGCGCGAATGGTCGGACGCGGCGATCGCCGCCGCGGACCAGGCGATCGCGCGGCATTACGGCCTGCCCAACGCCGACTTCCTGCCGCGCGCCATCCATGGCGGCCAGTACGTCAACGACAAGGGCACGTATTTCGGCGGCTTCGCGCCGACCTGGGCGCGGCGCAACTTCGAGCAGATGGTCACGCGGCACCTCGCGCATGTCGAGGAGCTCTGCGTCATCGACTACCACACCGGCCTCGGGCCGCTAGGCCATGGCGACATGATCTACGGCGCCTCCGCCGCCGAGGGCCGCGCGCGCGACTGGTTCGACCACGTGACGCCGACCGAGGAGGACCTCGAGGCGGCGCGCAAGGCGTCGGACGGGCATGTCGCGAACTCGATCCCCGGGACGCTCGCCCAGCGCATGCTGGAGCTGCTGCCTGGCGCGCGCATCACCGCGGGCGGCATCGAGTACGGCACGCATGACGTGCGCTCCGTCCTCAAGTCGATCCGCGCCGACAACTGGCTGTGGAACCACGGCGACCCGCATTCGCCGCAGGGCCTGGAGATCCGCGCCTTCCTGCGCGAGATGTTCTACCCCGCGCTGCCGGAGTGGAAGGTCATGGTCCTGTCGCGCTCGAACGACGTGATCCGCCAGGCGCTGCGCGGCCTCGCCCTCGCCTGAGCGGCGGCGGGGCTCGCGTCGTCAGTCGACGAAGCGCAGCCGGTCGAATCGCGCGCGGAACGCGGTCGCGTCGGCGGCCACGGCCTCCGGCTCCTCGTTGCCGGCGAGCGCGCGGGCGATCAGCTGGGCGAGCTCGGGCATGTCCGCCTCGCCCATCCCCCAGCGCGCGATCTCCGGCGTGCCGAGGCGCAGGCCGTTGGCGTCGCCCTCCACCGGCGCGACCGGCAGGCCGATGCCGCAGGCGAGGATGTTGGCGCGCCGCAGCCGCCTGGACGCCGCCTGGCCGCCGCCGAAGCGCGCGGCCTCGATCGCGAGCTGGTGCGAGCGCGTGAAGCCGCGCGCCGCGGCGAAGACCGGCAGGCCGCGCGCGGCGAGCTCGCGCGCCAGCGCCTGCGCGGTCGCCGCCATCGCGGCGCCATACGCCCTGCCATGGCGCTTCCAGTCGAGCAGCGTGATGGCGAGCGAGGCCGTCTTGCCGGCGTCGAAATTCGCGGTCAGGCCCGGATAGGCGATGGCGTCGAGCTTCTCGGCCAGCGCGTCGTCGCGCGTCACGATCAGGCCCGCGGGGGGCCCGCCCAGGCTCTTGTAGGTGCTCATCGTCATCGCATGCGCACCCTCGTCGAGCGGCTGCGGCCAGGCACCGCCGGCGATCATGCCGGAGAGATGCGCCGCGTCGAAGAGCAGCGTCGCGCCGACCTCGTCGGCGATGGCGCGCAGCTCGCGCACGGGATGCGCGAAGAGGTTGAGGCTGCCGCCGATGGTGATCAGCTTCGGTCGCAGGCGCAGCGCCTGCGCGCGCAGCGCGGCGGCGTCCACCGTGTAGCCCGTCGCGTCGACCGGCGCGTGGTGGATCTCGACGCCGTAGAGCCCGGCGGCGCCGGCCTGGTGGTGCGTGACATGGCCGCCGACCGATGGCGGCGGCGCGATCATGCGGTCGCCCGGCTTGAGCGTCGCCATGAAGACGTAGAGGTTCGCGAGCGCGCCGGAGCCCACGCGGATCTCCGCATGGCGCGCGGAAAAGACCTCCGCGGCGAGCTCGGCGCAGATCGCCTCGATGCGCTCGATGGCCTCCAGCCCCATCTCGTACTTGTCGCCGGGATAGCCGAGAGACGGCCGCTGGCCGAGGCCGGCGCCGAGCGCCGCCTCGGCGCGCGGGTTCATCGTGTTGGTCGCGGGGTTGAGGTTGATGCAGTCGCGCTCGTGGATGCGCCGGTTCAGCGCCACCAGCCGGTCGATCTCGGCGGACGTCGCCGCCGCGTCGCGCGCCGCCGTCTCCGCGGCGATCGACTGGACGAGGTCCTCGCAATGCGCGGGGACCCAGGCGCGGCGGCCGAGGGCAGGCATCGCTGCGCCCCTCACCAGTCCACGACCGTGCCGTCGGGCAGCACCGCGTCGCGCGAGGTGAAGGGCTCCTGCCGGAACGGATGCTTCGCGGCGACGCGCTCGTCGACCTCGATGCCGAGGCCCGGCGCCTGGGGCAGCTGCCAGCAGCCATCGACCATGCGGATCGGGCCCTGGACGATCTCGCCGTACCAGGGCACGGCGCCGACCATCTCCTCCTGGATCACGAAGTTCGGCGTCGCGACGTCGAAATGCAGCGCCGAGACGCCGGCGATGGGCCCAAGCGGGTTATGCGGCGCCACGCCCATCATCGCGGTCTCCGCCATCGCGGCGATCTTCCGCCCCTCCCAGATCCCGCCGCAATGGCAGAGGTCCGGCTGCACGATCGCGACCGCGCGCTGCATGCACAGCTCCTCGAAGTCGCGGCGGTCGATCAACCGCTCGCCCGTCGCGATCGGCACGCGCGTGCGGTCGGAGACCATGCGCATCGCGTTGGCGTCGCCGGGCTGCACCGGCTCCTCGGCGAACATCGGGCGATAGGGCGCCAGCGCCTCGATGCACTGCACCGCCAGCGCGACCGAGGCGGGCTTGCCGTGGAAGTCGACCATGATCTCGATGTCGTCGCCGGCCGCCTCGCGCAGCGTGCGCATCCAGCCATCGATCCCGGCGATCGCCTTCGAATCCGCGGTGTAGTGCATGAACAGCGGGAACAGGACCTTGAAGGCGCGATAGCCCTTGCCCAGCACTTCCTGCACGTAGTCGCGCAGCTGGCTGCGCTCCTTCTGGTCGTAGACCGCGCGCATGTTGCCGAGGCCGAGATGGGTGTAGACCGGCACGCGGTCGCGGGTCTTGCCGCCGAGCAGGCGCCAGACCGGCAGCCCCACCGACTTGCCGAAGATGTCCCACAGCGCCTGCTCGATGCCGGCGATGGCCGAGCGGCCGATCACGCCGAGCTTCCAGAACCCGTGCTTGGTCATGGTGCGCACGGCGTTCTCGATGTCGCGCGGGTCGAGCCCGACGACCAGCGGCGCCAGGTCCTCGACGCAGCCGACGACGGCGCGCGTCTTCCATTCGAGCGTCGCCTCGCCCCAGCCGAAGAGCCCGTCCTGGTCGGTCTCGACCTTGACGAACACCCAGTTGCGCATCTCCGCGTTCACGACGAGCGTGCGGATGGCCGTGATCTTCATGTCGCCCCTGCCTTGCCTTGACGACCGGGACCCTGTCGCGAAAGCCCCGGACGTGCAAGTTTCGCAGGCGATGCGCGAGCGCAGCCAAGCACGGGGCCGGGCGGACGGGGCCGCGCGTGGGTGGATCCGCGGCGCGGTGCTTGGCCTGCTGCTCGCGGGACTCGTCCCGGCGGCGGGGCCCGTGCGCGCGCTCCCCTACGAGGTCCATGTCGCGGGCAGCGGCGACGACGGCCTCGACCGCGCCGTGTCGTCGGTCTCGACGCTCGTCCGCCTCTCGCGCGACGGCGCGGCGGACGGGTTCTCGCTGGTCGCCCGCGCGCGCGAGGACGCGGAGCGGCTGGAGGATGCCGCCCGCAGCCTCGGCTTCTACGGCGCCACGGTCGACGTCCATCTCGCCGGGCGGCCGGCGCACGACGCCGGGCTCGCCGCCGCGCTCGAGGCGGGCGACCCCGCGGCGCGCGTCCCGGTCGACATCACCGTGGCGGCTGGACCTGTCTATCGCGTCAGGCGCATCGAGGTCGGCGGGCTGCCCGCGGGCAGCGCCGCGCGCGCGCGCCTCGAGCCCGGCCAGCAGGCGCGCGCCGCCGACATCCTCGCGGCCGAGGACGCGCTGCGCGAGGCGCTGCGCGCCGAGGGCCATGCCTTCGCGCGGATCGCGCGCCGCGAGCTCCTCGTCGACCACGACGCGCGCGCGATGGACGTCGCCTTCGTCGCCGAGCCGGGACCGCGCGTGGCCTTCGGCGCGATCTCGCTGGGCGGGCTCGGCCGCGCGGATCCGGGCTTCGTGCGCCGCAAGCTCGGCGTGGCCGAGGGCGAGGATTTCGACCCGCGGCGCCTGTCCGCGGGCCGCGACGCGCTGGCGCAGACCGGCGTCTTCTCCAGCGTGCGCGTGCGCCCCGCCGAGATGGCGGACGCCAGCGGGCGCGTGCCCGTGCATGTCGACGTCGTCGAGCGCCCGCCGCGCAGCATCGCCTTTGGCGCGGCCTGGTCGACCGACGAGGGCGGCATGCTCAACGCGCGCTGGCAGCATCGCAACCTGCTGGGCGGCGGCGAGCAGCTGCGCCTCTCGGCGGAGCTCTCGCATCTCTTCGTCAATAGCGTCGAGGACTTCGCCGGCCGCCTCGACGCGCAGCTGCGCCTGCCGGACCTGCTCTCGCCGGGCCTGTCGCTGCGCCTCGACGCCGGCGCGGTGCGCGAACGTCTCGACGCCTACGACCGCGACGCGGCCTTCGGCGGCGCGGCGGTGGAAAGGCGCGTCTCGCGCGAGCTGCTGGCGAGCCTCGGCGGCCTCGTCGAGCGCTCGCATGTCGTGCAGGGCGACGACGAGCGCTTCTACACGCTGGTCTCGATGCCCGGCACGATCGAGTGGGACAGCAGCGACGACAAGCTCGAGCCGACGCGCGGGCTGCGGCTCGGCGGCGCGCTCGTGCCCGCGAAGTCCTTCACCGACACGCAAGGCGGCTTCGTCTCCGGGCGCGGATCGGCACGCACCTATCTCGACCTCGGCGGCACGGGTGGGCGCAGCGTGCTCGCGCTGCGCGCCACCGCGGGCTCGATCCTCGCCGGCGCGCGCGGCGACGTGCCCGCGGATCGCCGCTTCTATGCCGGCGGCGGCGGATCGGTGCGCGGCCATGCCTACCAGTCGATCGGCCCGCACGATGCCCGCGGCCAGCCCGAGGGCGGGCTGTCGCTGCTCGAGGGATCGATCGAGTTCCGCCAGCGCTTCGGCGAGACCTGGGGCGCCGCGATCTTCGCCGATGGCGGCGGCGCCGCGGCCACGCGCACGCTGGGCTCGGCCGACCTGCGCATGGGCGTCGGCGGCGGCGTGCGCTACTACACGCCGATCGGCGCGATCCGCCTCGACCTCGGCCTGCCGGTCAGGCCAGAGCCCGGCGCCAGCCACTTCGCGCTCTATGTCGGCATCGGGCAGGCCTTCTGATGCGCAGGCTCGCCCTCCTCCTCCTCGCGCTCCTCGGCGCCCCGGCGCTGCTGGCGCTGCCCTTCGCGCTCGACAGCGACTGGGGCCGCGCGCGCCTCGCCGCGCTGGCCGAGCGCGCGACGCGCGGGAGCGACGCGGCGCTCGCGATCGAGGGCCTCTCGGGCGACCCGCTCTCGCGCCTCGCCGCGCGGCGCATCCTCGTCTCGGACCGCGACGGGCCATGGCTGGAGATCGAGCGCGCCGAGGTCGCCTGGTCGCCCGGCGCGCTGTGGCGGCGGCGCCTCGAGCTCTCCTCGCTGGAGGCCGCGCGCATCGCGCTGCTGCGCCTGCCGGCGCCTTCGGGCGATCCGGGGCCAGGCCGGCCCGCGGCGTCGCCACCCCTCGACATCGATGTCGCGCTGCTCGCGGTGGCGCGGCTCGAGGTCGCGCAGGCCATCGCCGGGGAGGCGCCCGCGCTCGCGCTGCGCGGCCGCGGGTCATGGACGCGCGACGGACGCAGCCTCGAGCTCGAGGCGCAGGACCAGGCCCGTCCCGCGGACCGGCTTTCCCTCTCGCTGCGCGACGGCATGGCCGGCATCGAGGCCCAGGCGACGATCGCGCAGGCAGCGGATGGCTGGGCGGCGCGGCGCCTCGGCATCGAGGGCGTGCCCGCGCTGGAACTGCGCGGCTCGGCGCGCGGGCCGCTTGCCGCGCTGCGCGTCGCGCTGGACGCCGAGGCCGGCGAGGCGCGCGCCCGGCTTGCCGGGACGCTGGACGTGCAGGCGCTGCGCGGCGAGGCCGAGGCGACGATCGCGACGGCGGGCATGGCCCCGGCGGCGGATGTCGCGTGGCGCAACCTGCGCGTCGAGGCGCGCCTCTCGGGTTCGCTGCGCGCGCCGCTGCTGCACGCGCGGATCGAGGCGCTCGGGCTGCGCGCGGGGCCTCTCGCCACGGCGCGGCTCGAGGCCTCCGCCGAGGGCGAGGCGCGCGAAGGCGCCACGACGCTCGAGCTGCGCGCACGCGCCGAGGCGCCGGAGCTGGAGGGCGACGCGACGGGCCTGCTCGCCTCCTCGCCGCTCGAGGCCTCCGCGCGCGTCGCGCTCGGCGCGGATGGCGCGCGGATCGAGTCGCTGCGCGTCTCGCACCGGCTGCTGGCCGCGCGCGGCGAGGCGACGCTCGGCGCGCGCGGCATCGATGCGCGCGTGGAGCTCGACATGGCGCAGGTCGCCGAGCCGCTCGCCGCGCTGGACATGGCCGCGCGCGGCACGCTCGCGGCCTCGGTCCATGTCACGGGGCGGCTCGACGCTCCGGAGATCGCCGTCGAGGCGAGGCTCTCGGGCTTCGAGGCGGCGGGGATCGCGGGCGCCCTCCTCGGCCCGACGCCGCGCGCCGAGGCGATGCTGCTGCCCGGCGATGGCGCGCTCGGCGTCGCCAGCCTCCTCGTCGAGGGCGCCACGCTGCGCGCCGAGGGATCGGGCCGCCTGGCCCGCGACGCGCTCGAGGCGCGAATCGATGCGCGGCTTGCCGATGTCGCGTCGCTAGGCGCCGGCGTCTCCGGCACGCTGCGCGCGCAGGCGCGCATCGAAGGCAGCACGGGCGACATCGCGCTCGACGTCGCGCTCGCCTCCGAGGGGTTTTGGCGCGACGGCTTCCGGCTCTCCGCGCCGCGCGCGCGCGCGACGCTGCGTGGCTTGCCCGCGATGCCCTCGGGCAGGATCGCGCTCGAGGCAAGGGTCGGCGAGGCGCCGGTCGCCGCAAGGCTGGCCGGTGCGCGCGACGGCGAGGGCGCGTGGCACCTGGCGCTGGAGACGCTCGAGTTTCCCGGCCTCGTCGCCACCGGCGAGGCGCGCGGCCGGGACCTGGCGCCGCAGGCGGCGCGGCTCGACGCCCGCGCGCGCGACCTCGCGCCGCTCGGCAGGCTTCTCGGCCTGTCGCTTGCGGGCGAGGCGCGGCTCGAGGCCGAGGCCCGCCCCGGCGACGCGGGCCATGTCGATGCGAGGCTCGGCCTCTCCGGCCGTGGCCTCGCGCTAGAGGGGCTGCGCGCGACGACGCTCGACCTGCAGGCGAGCCTCGCCGACGCGGCGGGCGCGGCCGTGCTGCGCGAGCTTCGCGCGGAGCTCGGCGGCGTCGCGCTCGCAGGCGAAGCCGCGACGCTGAGGCTGCAGGCCCAGGGTCCGCTCGCCGCGCCGCGCGCCACGCTGTCCATCGCCGCGCCCTCGTCGCGCGCCAGCCTGCAGGCGGCCCTCTCGACGCAGCCAGTCCCCGACGCGACGATCCAGGCGGCGGAATTCGTGCTACGCGGCGAGGCGTTCCGCCTGCGCGAGCCCGCGCGGCTGGCCTGGCGCGACGGCCTCGCCATCGAGCGGCTGCGCGTCGCGGCCGGCAGCGGCACGATCTCCGCCGATGGCAGGCTCGGCGCCGCGGCGAGCGAGCTGCGCGTCGCCGCGGCGCGCGTGCCGCTCGCGCTGCTCGCGCTCGTCGATCCCGCCCTGGCCATGGACGGCGCGTTCGATGGCGAGTTGCGCCTCTCCGGGCCCATCTCCGCGCCGACCGGGAGGCTCGGACTGCGTGCGGACGGGATGAGGTTGCGCGAGGGCCCGGCCGCCGGCCTCGCCCCGGCGCGGCTACGCATCGACGCGGACATCGCCCGCGGCGAAGCGCGCCTCGACGCCGAGGCGACGCTCGGCGCCGCGCCGGCGGGCGCTTCGCTGCGCGCGACCGGAACGGTGCAGCTCGATCCGGCTGGCGCGCTCGCGCTGCGTGTCGCCGGCACTGCCGATCTCGCCCTCGCCGACCCGCTCCTCTCGCCCGCCGGGCAGCGCGCGCGGCAGGCTGTCGCTCGACGCGATGCTGCGCGGCACGCCGGCGACGCCGCTCGCCTCGGGCCGCGTCACGCTCGCGGACGGCTCCTTCGAGGATGCGCTGCAGGGCCTGCGGATCGATCGCATCGCGGGCGAGGCGCGGCTCGACGGGCCGATGATCGAGGCGATCGCGCTGCGCGCGCGCATCGGCGAGGGCGAGGCGACGCTCTCGGGCCGCGCGCCGCTCGACCCGCGCGCCGGGCCCTTCGACCTGGCGCTCGCGCTGCGCAAGGCGCGGCTCGTCCAGTCGCGCAGCGCCACCATCGTCGGCGAGGCGACGCTGGCCCTCGCCGGGCGCCTGCCCGAGCAGCTCCTGCTCTCCGGCCGCGTCACGATACCACGCGCCGAGTTCCGCCTGTCGGAGCCGCTCCCCGCGACGCTGCCGCGCGTCGAGGTGCGCGAGACGGGCACGGGCCCGCGGCGCGTGCCGCGCCGCGCCCCGCGCGCCGTGGCCTCGACGGGACCCGCGCTGCCGGCTCTGCTGCGCCTCGACGTGTTGGTCGAGATGCCGGACAGCGTCTTCCTGCGCGGGCGCGGCGTCGACGCGCGCGCCGGCGGCGCGCTCGCGCTGCGCGGCAGCGCGGCGGCGCCCGAGGTCGCGGGCGAGATCGCGCTGCGGCGCGGGGACTTCACGCTGGTCGGCCAGCGCCTCGAGTTCACGCGCGGCGTCGCGACCTTCGACGGCGCCGCGCCGTCCGACCCCTCGCTCGACTTCGAGGCACGACGCGAGGCCAACGGCGTGACGGCGGTCCTGCGCGTGGGCGGCCGGCCCTCGGCGCCGCGCCTCGAGCTCGTCTCCGAGCCGGAGATGCCGCCCGACGAGATCCTCGCGCGGCTGGTCTTCGGGCGCTCGGTGGCGGATCTCTCACCCTACGAGCTGGCGGGGATCGCCGGCGGCGTCGCCAGCCTCTTCATGGGCGACCCGGGCAGCGGCGCGATCGACAAGGTGCGCGGCACGCTCGGCCTCGACCAGCTGCGCCTCTCCTCGACGCGCGACGGCGAGGGCGTGGGCGTCGAGGCCGGCCGCAACCTCGCGCCGGGGGTCTATGTCGGCGTGCGACCGGGCCGCGAGCCGGGCAGCTACGACGCCACGGTGCAGGTCGAGGTGGCGCCGCGCCTGCGCGTCGAGACGGATGTCGGCGCAGCCGCGACCGGGCGCGTCGGCGTGACCTGGGAGGTCGACTACTGAGGGCTCAGAGCCCTGGCTCGTTGCGCCCCGGCATGGCGCGGTCGACCAGGACGTGGTCGCGGCCGAGCTGGTCGATCGCGGTGCAGCCGAGATAGCCCAGCGTGCGGTCGATCTCGTCCCTGGTCAGCGCGACGAGGTGCGAAACGCCCGCCTCGCCTCCCGCCGCCACCGCGAAGGCCGCGGGCCGGCCCATCAGCACGCCCTCCGCGCCGAGCGCGAGCGCCTTCACCACGTCGGTGCCGCGGCGGAAGCCGCTGTCGAGCAGCACGTGCATGCGCTTGCCCACCGCGTCGACGACCTCCGGCAGCATCTCGAGCGGCGCGGCCGCGCTCTCGAGGTTGCGGCCGCCATGGTTGGACATGACGATTCCGTCGGCGCCGCATTCGAGGACCTGCATGGCCTCGTCGGGGCGCATCACGCCCTTAACGAGGAGCTTGCCCTTCCACATCCGGCGCATCACGCGCAGATGCGCGTAGTCGAAGCCGTAGCGGCGGTTCTGGGAGAAGAACTTCGTGGCCGAGAGGTTGTCGACGATCTCGGGCGCATGCACCGCGAGGTTCGGCATGGTCGGCAGGCCGGCCCCCACCAGCACGTCGCGGATCCAGCGCGGGCGCGACAGGACATGCATGATGTTTCGCGGCGTCTTGTCCAGCGAGAGCGAGAAGCCGTTGCGACGGTCGCGCTCGCGCTTCGGCGCGACATGGGTGTCGGTGGTCACGAGCAGGGCCTCGTAGCCGGCTTCCTGCGCGCGGCTGACCAGCGCCTCGTTGATGCGGTCGTCGCGGAAGACGTAGAGCTGGAACCAGAGCCGCGCCTCGGGCACGGCCGCGCGCAGGTCCTCCATCGAGATGCCGGCGGCGGTGCTGAGCCCGTAGGGGATGTTCGCCGCCGCGCAGGCGCGCGCCATCGCCAGCTCGGCGTTGGGCGAGAAGCTCGACAGGCCGCCCATGGGCGCGATGCCGATCGGCGCGCCGGCCGGCTTGCCGAGCAGCGTCGTCTCGATGCTGCGGACCTGCACGTCGGCCATGGTGCGCGGGCGGAAGCGCACGCGCTCGAAGACCGAGCGGTTGTTGCGCAGCGCGACCTCGTCCTCCGCCCCGCCATCGATGAAGTCGAAGACCGGCTTCGGCAGGTAGGCGGCGGCGGCGGCGCGCAGGTCCTCGACGTTGTGGATCTTCCTGAAATCCTGCATGGCGGCGCCCCTGTCCTGGTCCCGAGGATCGCGAGCCTAGCCGCAGGCACGTCGCGGCGTCACCGGTTTCGGCGGCGAGCCGCCATGCGGGCGGCGCAGGCTCAGAGCATCCGCGCGAGCGCGGCCGCGAGCGCCACCGCGCCGGCCATCATCGTGCCGAGCTTGATCGTCATGCGCATATCGAGCCGCGCGAGCTCGGCCTTCGTCTCCCGGCGCAAACCATCCAGGTCGTGGCGCAGGGATGCCATCTCCCCGCGCAGCTCGCCACGCAGGGACGCCATCTCGCCATGCATCTCCGCGCGCAGCAGCGCGAGGTCATGCCGCGTGGCGAGCTGGCCGACGAGCTCGCCGATCGCCTCCGCCGTCGCGACGGCGACGCCGGCGGCCTGGGCGGGGCCGAGCCCGGCCTCCGAGAGGCGCTGCGAGAAGCGGAGCGTGTCGAATGCCACCGATGCCATGCCCCCGAGGATCGGCCGCGCTGGCGGCGCGTCGCGGATGCAAACGGGGTGGAGGCTAGCGCGGACGGCTTGCTGCGTCGCGGGGCCGGGGGCCGGTTTTTCCGCGCCAGGCCGAAAAGCCGCGCTCGGCGAGCGCGAGCGCGACCAGCGCCGCATGGACCAGCGACTCGCGCGGCGGCAGGGCCCGCGACAGCAGGAAATGCGTCGCCGCGAGCACGGCGACGGGAAGCGCGAGGCGATGGAGCCGCGCCCAGGCCGCGCCGAGGCGCGCGCGCGCCCATGCATTCGACGTGGCGACCAGCGGCACGAGCAGCAGCAGCGCCGCGAGGCCGGCCAGCAGGTAGGGCCGCGGCAGCTCGCCGAGCAGGAAGCCCCAGTCGTAGCCGTATTGCCGGCACCAGGCCCAGCCATGCGCGAAGCCATAGGCGGCGGCAAAGAGTCCGACCATGCGCCGCGGCACGGCGGGGAGGTCGCTTGCGAGGAGGCGCGCGAGCGGCGAGAGCAGCAGCCCGAGCACCAGGAGCCGCATGGACCACAGCCCTGTCTCGTGCAGGATCGCGCGATAGGGCGTCGCCAGCGCGCCGGCGGCGAAGTCCAGCGCGAGGGCGGCGCCCGGCGCGGCGGCGAGGACGAAGGTCGCGACCCGCAGGAGCCGCGGCGCGTTCATCGCGCGCGCGACAGCGCGAAGGCGAGGGCCGCGAAGAGCGCGAGCGCGCCCAGCGACACCCAGGTCGCGGGCCAGATCATGGCAAGGCCAAGCACCGCCAGGGCGAGGCGCTGCGCGGGCGGCAGCGTGCGGCCGAGCCAGGACTCCGCAGCGGCGGCGAGCGCGATCGTCGCGGCGATCGCGGCGGCGACCTGGACGACGACCTGGACCGGCTCGCCGATCAGCAGGACGCCGGGCTGGTAGACGAAGGCGAAGGGCAGCAGGAAGGCCACGATGCCGATGCGGCAGGCGAGCAGGCCGATCTGCATCGGGTTGGCATTGGCGATCGAGGCCGCGGCGAAGGCGGCGACGGCGACGGGCGGCGTGATCGCCGACATCGACGCGAAGAAGACGATGAAGAGATGCGCGGGCAGCGTTTCGATGCCCAGCGAGACGATCGCCGGGCCGGCGAGCACGGCGGCGAGCGCGTAGACGGCCGGCGTCGGCATGCCCATGCCGAGCACGATCGTCACCAGCGCCGCGATGGCGAGGGTCAGCAGCAGGTTGCCCGGCGCCAGGGCGAAGAGCATCGAGCTGATCTTGCCCGTGAGGTCGGTCATCGACAGCGTGCCGACGACGAGGCCGGCGACGGCGCAGGCGACGCCCACGCCGCAGGCGCGGTGCAGCGCGTCGACCAGGCCGTCGCGCAGCCGCAGGACGGTGGCGCGCGGGTCGCGGCTGCGGACGAGCGCCACCACGCCGAGCGCCGCGATCGCGACCGCGGCGGAGAGGTCGGGCCGGTCGACCGAGAGCACGATCCAGACGATCAGCCCGATCGGCACGAGGAAGAGCCAGTTCTCGCGCAGCACCAGGAGCGCGCTCTCGCCGCGCCCCTCGACGGTGGGCTTGAGGCCGACGCGGCGGGAGTGGAAATGCACCGCGAGGAAGACCGCGAGGTAGTAGATGAAGGCCGGGATCACGGAGGCGGCGACGATCTTCGCGTAGGCGATGCCCGTGAAGTCGGACATCATGAAGGCCGCGGTGCCCATCACCGGCGGCATGATCGCGCCGCCGGTCGAGGCGACCGACTCGACCGCGCCCGCGTAGACGCGGCTGAAGCCGGTGCGGATCATCAGCGGGATGGTGATCGAGCCGGTCGTCACGACGTCGGCGGTGGGCGAGCCCGAGATCGAGCCGTACATGCCCGAGGAGATCACCGCGACCTTGGCCGGGCCGCCGACCTGGCGGCCGACCAGCGCCTCGGCAAGGCGGTGGAAGAACTCGCCGCCGCCGACGCGGTCGAGGATCGCGCCGAACAGCACGAAGACGTAGACGAGGAAGCAGGCGACCAGCAGCGGCGGCCCGAACAGCCCGTTGGTGGTGAAGACGAGGTGGTCGATGATCTCCTCGAGGCTGAGCCGGCGATGCGCGAAGGGCCCGTCCAGCAGGTGTCCGAGGAAGCCATAGGCGAGGAAGAGCAGGACCAGCGTGACCAGCGTCATGCCGATGGTCCGCCGCGTCGCCTCGAGCACCAGCAGCACGAGGACGATCGAGGCGAGGTGGTCGCCGGTGCTCAGCGAATCGATGATCGGCAGGCGCAGCTCGTGGCGCCCACGCATCGCCACGAAGTAGAGCGCCGCCATCCAGGCCAGCGCCACGCAGGCCCAGGCGATGGGGCTGGTGCCGCGCGGGCGCGTGGGGCCGCCGGTCGTGGTCAGGAAGGCGACCGACAGGATCGCCGCCAGGAACAGGTACATGACGACGCGCCGGTCGGCGTAGACGCCGAAGGCGATGGCCGTCAGGCCGAGCCCGGTGGCGAGGCCGAGGACGAGGATCGCGATGCGCTCCGCAGGGCCGCCGGCGCGCGCGGCGCCGGGAGCGAGAAGGGCAAGAAGGGACATGGCCTGGCTCGCTCCCGGCGGGTCGCCGTTCAGGCGACCAGGCCCGCGGCGCGATAGGCCTTGGCCGCGCCGGGATGCAGCGCGACCGGCGCCGTCACCGGCAGGTCCCTTGGCGCCATGCGCGCCATCGTGGCGTGCGCGGCCTTGAGGTAGTCGAAATGCTTGAGCATCGCGGCGACGACGGCCTCGGCCTGCGCCTCGGGCATCTCGGCCGAGGCGAGCAGCGCCACCGTGCCGGTCACGGTATGCACCGTCGCCGGCTGGAACGGATAGGTACCCCCGGGCACGTCGATCGGCTGGGTCCCGATGTCGCGGGTCATCCGGTCGATAACGTCCTTCTCGAGGCCGACCATGCGGACCGGCAGGTCGCGCGTCGCGTTGGCGAGCTGGCCCGAGGGGAAGGCGAGCATGTTGACCGACATGTCGACCTGGCCGGCCTTCATCATGTCGAGCGCGGTGTTGTAGTCGACGTAGTGCACGCGCCCGCCGAAGGACTCGAGTTCCTGGAAGGTCAGGCCCGCGGCCTTGAACGCCTCCTCGGTCGCGATCGCCATCATCGTGCCGCGCAGGTTGACCGCGAGCTTGAGCGGGATGCGCTCGCGCTTCACCTGCTCGAGCGACTGCACCGGCGTCGCGGCGCGCACCACGAATTGCAGCGCCGCCTGCGGGTCGATCAGCGCAAGGGCGCGGACGTTCGGGAAGGCGCGCTCGAACGGCGCCTCGCCCCTGAGCGCGCGCAGCGCCATCTGCGTGTGCGCAATGCCGAGCTGGACGCGGCCGGTGGCTACGAGCTGCACGTTCGCGGCGTCGCGGCCCGGCTCGTAGCTGAAGGCGGCGCCGGGCGACTCGCGGCGGATCGTCTCGCCGATCGCGTTGCCGATGGCGCTCCACGCGCCGCCGACCGATCCTCCGGCCATCGTGAGCTTGAGCGCCTGGGCGCGCGCCGGGGCGCCTGCGGCGAGGGCGGCGGAGGCGAGTCCGGCGGCGGCGAAGCCGCGGCGTGTGAGCCTTGTCATGCGAGGTCTCCCTTCCCTGTCTGTTCAGGCGACGCGCGGCTCGGCCGCGCGGGCGCCATGGCGCAGGGCCGCCGCCGGCATCTCGGCGACCGTGCTGATCCTGTCATAGGCGCCGCGCGCCGTGGCGCGCAGCATCCGCTGCCGGTCGAGATGGTCGAACACCGCGAGCACGGGTGTCCAGAACCCCTCGATGTCGAGGAAGACCGTGGCCTTCCGGTGCAGGCCGATGTCGTGCCAGGTGATCATCTCGAAGGCCTCGTCGAGCGTGCCGACGCCGCCCGGCAGGACGAAGAAGACGTCGGAGAGCTCGGCCATGACCTGCTTGCGCGCGGCGAGGCTGTCGACGATCCGCAGGTCGGCGAGGCGCGTCTCGGCGCGCTCGCGCTCGACGAGGTGGCGCGGCATCACGCCGACGACGTCTCCGCCGCCGTCGAGCGCGGCATGCGCCGCCGCGCCCATCAGGCCGCGGCCCGAGCCGCCATAGACGAGGCGGAAGCCGCGCGCGGCGCAGAGCCGGCCGAACTCCGCAGCGGCCGCGCGATACGCGTCCGGCAGCCCGTCCGAGGCCGAGCAGAAGAGGCCGATCGCGAGCCCGGCGGCCAAGCGCTCAGCCCCGCGCCACCGGCTCGAACTCGACGTCGAGGCCGATGTCGACCGCGACCGCGCCCTGGGTGATGCGGCCGACCGAGATGAAGTCGACGCCGGTCTCTGCGATCGGGCGGATCGTGTCGAGGTTGACGCCGCCCGAGGCCTCGGTGAGGCATCGTCCCGCGACGATGGCGAGCGCCTCGCGCAGGACCGGCGGCTTCATGTTGTCGAGCAGCAGGATGTCGGCGCCGGCATCGGTGGCCTCGCGCACCTGGTCGAGCGTGTCGCATTCCACCTCGACCTTGGTCAGCAGCGGCACCACAGCCTTGGCGCGCGCGATCGCGGCGGAAAGGCTGCCGAAGACCGCGATGTGGTTGTCCTTGACCAGGATGCCGCCATCGAGGCGCAGGCGGTGGTTGCGCGCGCCGCCGATCGTGGTCGCGTGCTTCTCGAACATGCGCAGGCCGGGCGTGGTCTTGCGCGTGTCGACCAGCACCGCCTTCGTGCCGGCGATCGCGTCGACGTAGCGGCGCGTCAGCGTCGCGATGCCCGACATGTGCTGCATCAGGTTGAGGGCCGTGCGCTCGGCGGTGAGGATCCCGCGCGCGCGTCCCTTGATCGCGCAGATCACGTCGCCCCTGGACATGCGCTGGCCGTCGCGCGCGTTCACCTCGATCTCGCCATCGGGGGCGTAGCGGCGCAGCGCCGCGAGCGCGGGCTCGACGCCGGCGAGCACGAAGGCCTCGCGCGCGCGGAACTCGAAGCGGCCGCGTGCGTCCTCCGGGATCAGCCAGTTCGAGGTGAGGTCGAAGAGCCCGACATCCTCCGCGAGGAAACGGTCCACGCTCTCCTGCATGCGGATCGGATCGAGCATCGCGGCATTCTCCCCGTCGCGGTCCCTGCGCCGGACGTCCCGGCGGGGCTCGGGGGAGATTGTTAGTGTACGTGCGACCGGATGCAAGCGGATCCGGCGGGACGGCCGGCGGCATGGCGGGCGGGCCGGGTTCCGGCTAGTTTCCGGCGCGTCCGCCCGGCGGCGGGAATCGATCGAGACCAGAGGAGAAGAGCGATGGCGAAGGCGATGCGGATGCACGAGGTCGGCGGTCCCGAGGTGCTGCGCTGGGAGGACGTCGACGTCCCCGCGCCGAAGCAGGGCGAGGCGCTGGTCCGCCACACCGCGGTCGGCCTCAACTACATCGACACCTACCACCGCTCCGGCCTCTACCCCGTGCCGATGCCAGCGATCATCGGCAGCGAGGGCGCCGGCATGGTCGAGGCGGTGGGCCCGGGCGTCACCGAGGTCGCGGTCGGCGACCGCGTCGCCTACGGCAACGCCCCGATCGGCGCCTACGCGCAGAAGCGCACGCTGCCCGCCCATCGCCTCCTGAAGCTCCCGGCCGGCATCTCCGACCAGCAGGCCGCGTCGATGATGCTCAAGGGCATGACCGCGCAGTACCTCGTCCGCCGCACCTACCGCGTGAAGGCCGGCGAGACCGTGCTGGTCCACGCCGCGGCGGGCGGCGTCGGCCTCATCATGTGCCAGTGGCTGCGCCATCTCGGCGCGACGGTGATCGGCACGGTGGGCGACAAGGCCAAGGGCGAGCTCGCGCGCAAGCACGGCGCCGACCACGTGATCCTCTACCGCGAGGAGGATTTCGCGGCGCGGGTGAAGGAGATCACCGGCGGCAGGATGGTCCCCGTCGTGTACGACGGCGTCGGCAAGGACACCTGGGACAAGTCGCTCGACTGCCTCCAGCCGCGCGGACTGATGGTGAGCTACGGCAACGCCTCGGGCGCGGTGCCGCCGATCAACATCGGCGTCCTCAACGCCAAGGGATCGCTCTACGTCACGCGGCCGTCGCTCAACGGCTATGTGTCGAAGCGCGACGAACTGGTGGAGACGGCGAACGACCTGTTCGACGTCGTGCTCAAGGGCGCGGTGCGGATCGAGATCAACCAGTCCTACGCGCTCAGCGACGCCGCGCAGGCGCATCGCGACCTCGAGGGGCGCAAGACTACCGGCTCGACGGTGCTGACGCCGTGAGCGACGAGGCGGCGCGCGGGCCGAGGGCGCCCGCCTTCGACCCGCGCGCGCTTCCGGAGAGCAACGCGACGGCCTACCCGCCGCCCCTGCGCGACGCCAACATGATGCGCTGGAACCGCAGGATCTCGCGCCATGCGGGGCTGCGGAACTTCGCGGTCAACCTCACGCGCATCGCGCCGGGCGGGCAGTCCTCCTACCGCCACGCGCATTCGCGCCACGACGAGTTCGTCTATGTCCTGCGCGGCGAGGCGGTGCTCGAGACCGATGCCGGCGAGCAGCTGCTCTCGGCGGGCATGTGCGCGGGGTTCCCCGCGGGCAGCGGCGACGCGCATCGCTTCCTCAATCGCTCGGCCGAGGACGTCGAGCTGCTGGTGGTGGGCGACGTCTTCCCTGGCGACGAGGTCAGCTACCCGGACGTCGACATGCAGGGGCGGCTGCAGGAGGACGGCTCGTTCCGCGTCCTGCACAAGGACGGCAGGCCCTACTGAGCCCTCGCCCGGCGATTCCGGGCCCAGGAAAACGAAGGGCCCGCTCCCGCCTCTGGCGGGAGCGGGCCCTTTGCCCGTCGGTGCGGCGCCGCGACCCTACATCGCGGCCCCGTCCCGGCGCGGAGGCGTCAGACCGCCTCCTTGAGCTCCTTGGCGGCGCGGAAGGCAACCTTCTTGCTCGCCTTGATCTTGATCTCCGCGCCGGTGGCCGGGTTGCGGCCCATGCGCGCGGCGCGCTTGCGCACCGAGAAGATGCCGAGGCCCGGGATGCGGACCTTCGTGCCCTTCGTGATGTGCTTGGTCAGCGAGGCCAGAAACGCGTCGAGCGTCTCGGCCATCTCCTTCTTCGACTTGCCGTGCTTGTCGGCGAGGTCGGCGGAGATCTGCTTCAGGGAAACCGTGGGGATCTTGGCAGCGGCCATGGGCGCTCCTTTTCGATGAGTTTTCAGGACCGAGCGAATCGATCCTTTCGCCGGTGTGCGCGAGTTCGCCGCGGTTTTCAAGCCCTTTTCGGGACGCGACAGCCGGAAAGCACCGTCGAATCGGGCTTCCCGGCGCATGCCGCGGATCAGACGCCGGCGAGCCGGCGCATCGCGTCCGCGACGCCAGGCGCGGCGACGAGCACGGGATTGCCCTTCGCGAGGCCATCGCCCGCGAAGAAGTCGTTCGTCCACGCGCCGGCCTCGCGCGCGATCACGAGGCCTGCCGCGACGTCCCAGCTGTTGATGTGCGCCTCGCAATAGGCATCGGTGCGGCCATCGGCGACATAGGCGATGCCGAGCGCGCCCGAGGCGGCGCGCTTGGCGTTGGCGCCCGCCTCCATCACGCCGCGCACGACGTCGATATAGTCCGACGCGGGGCGGCGCGACGACCAGCCGACCTCGATCGTGGCCCTGCGCATGTCCGCGGTGTCGCTGGCGCGGATCGCGCGGCCGTTGCGCGTCGCGCCACCGCCGCGCCGCGCGAGGTAGAGCTCGTCGGCCACCGGCATGTAGATCGCGCCGATCTCCGGCACGCCCGCGCGCATGAAGCCGATCGACACGCACCAGTGCGGCTCGCCGCGCGCGAAATTGGCCGTGCCGTCGATCGGGTCGACGATCCACAGCCGCTCCGCGGCCTCGCCGCCGCCCTCCTCGCCCAGCACCGCGTCGCCGGGGAAGGCCTCGGCGACGCGCTTGCGCAGCAGCGCCTCGACCGCGCCGTCGGCGACGGTGAGGAAGTCCTGCGCGCCCTTCATGGTGACGCCCAGCGAGTCGCGGTCCTCGAAGTGGCGCAGGGCGAGCGCGCCCGCCTCGAGCGCGAGCCCGCCCATGGCGAGGAAGCGCTGCGCGATCTCGGTGTCGGTGTCGACCATGTCCTGTCTCCGCCTCGTGTGCGTGGGCCGCCCTTATGCACCATGGCGGCGACGCGGGGGAGCGGGATCAGGCGGCGTGCGAGCCCTCGGCGCGCAGGCAGCGCGCGGCGTGGCCGCCGCCGAGCGCGCGCGGCGGCGGCACGGCCTCCCCGCATTCGGCCATCGCCTGCGCGCAACGTGGCGCGAAGGCGCAGCCGGCGGGCAGGCGCGCGAGGTCGGGCGGCGCGCCGGGGATCGCGTCGAGCCGCGTGCCCCGCGGCGCGCCGCGCGCGCGGCTGGCGAGCAGCCCGGCGGTATAGGGATGGCGCGGCGTGCGCACGACGTCGCGCGCCGTGCCCTCCTCGACGACGCGGCCCGCGTACATCACGGCGATGCGGTCCGAGGTCTCCACCGCGACGCCGATGTCGTGGGTGACGAAGATCATCGCCATGCCCAGCTCCGCCTGCAGCTCGCGCAGCAGCAGCAGGATCTGGATCTGCACCGTGGCGTCGAGCGCGGTCGTCGGCTCGTCGGCGAGCAGCAGCCGCGGCCGGCAGGACAGCGCGAGCGCGATCATCGCGCGCTGGCGCATGCCGCCGGACATCTCGTGCGGGTAGGCGTCGAGCCGCCGCGCCGCGCCCGGGATGCGCACGCGCTCGAGCATCTCCAGCGCGCGGCGGCGCGCGCCGGCGCGGTCAACGCCCTCGTGGCGGCGCACCGTCTCGGCGATCTGCTCGCCGATGGTGAAGACCGGGTCGAAGGCGAGCATCGGCTCCTGGAAGACCATCGCCACGCTGCGGCCGCGATGGTCCTCGAGCCGGCGCGCGTCCATCGCCAGCACGTCCTCGCCCGCGAAGAGGATGCGCCCGCCGATGCGCGCGCGGCGCGGCGGCAGCAGGCGCATGAGGCTGCGCAGCGTCACGCTCTTGCCCGAGCCGGACTCGCCGAGCAGCCCCAGCGTCTCGCCCTCGGCGAGCGCGAGGTCGACGCCGTTGACGGCGTGGACGACGCGCTCGCGCGCCTCGAACCGGACGGTCAGGTCCTCGACGCGGACGAGGGCGGGCTTCATCCGGGGACCCGGCGGTGCCAGTCCGTCGCCTGCTGGTAGGCGTGGCCCGCGGCGAAGAGCGTCGCCTCGTCGAAGGCGCGGCCGACCAGCTGGAACCCGACCGGCAGCCCGTTGGCCGCGAAGCCCGCGGGCACGGAGAGTCCGGGCAGGCCGAGATAGTTGATGCAGCGCGTGAACTTCGTGAAGCGGCCGAGCCTGGCGCCGAGGTCCGGGCCCGGGCCGAAGGCGGTCTCGTCGATGGTCGGCGCGGCGCTGTCGGTCACCGGCGCCAGCATCATGTCGCACTGGCCGAAGACCTTCGCCGAGAAGTCGTCGAGCATCGGGCCGCGCGCGCGCATCGCGTCGAGGTAGTAGGCGGCGGGGATCATCAGCCCCGCCTCCAGCCGCGCGCGCACCTGGTCGCCATAGTCCTGCGGGCGCGTGCGCAGCCATTCGCGATGGATCGTCACCGCCTCGCAGGAGATGACCATCGAGCAGAAGGCGTTGAGCCGGTCCATGTCCGGCGGGTCGAACTTCACCACCAGCGCGCCCAGCGAGGCGAAGACGCGCTCGACGTCGGCGAGCAGGCGCCTCGTGTCGTCGTCGCAGTCGGTGAAGAATCGCGTCGGCACGCCGATGCGCAGGCCCTTCGCGCAGCGCGCGAGGCACGCGACGTAGTCCGGCACCGGGACGTCCGCGGCGGTGGGGTCGGCGGGGTCGGCGCCCGCGACCAGGCCGAGGACGAGCGCGGCGTCCTCGACGCTGCGCGCCAGCGGCCCGACCGTGTCGAGGCTCCAGGACAGCGGCATCGCGCCGGCGCGGCTGACGCGGCCCCAGGTCGGCTTGATGCCGACCACGCCGCAGAAATGCGCGGGCACGCGGATCGAGGCGCCGGTGTCGGAGCCCAGCGCTGCGTGGAACATGCGCGCGGCGACGCCCGTGGCCGAGCCCGAGGACGAGCCGCCGGTGATGTGCGCGGCGTTCCAGGCGTTGCGCGCGTGGCCGATGCACCAGTTGTGGCCGGTCGGCCCGAAGGCGAACTCCGCCATGTTGAGCGTGCCGAGGTCGAGCGCGCCGGCGGCGTCGAGGCGGCGCAGCGCGGTCGCCGTGGTCGGCGCGACCCAGTGGCGGCGCAGGTTGGATCCGCAGGTCGCGACGCGGCCCTCGCGGTAGTACATGTCCTTGTGCGCGAGCGGCACGCCGTGGAGCGGGCCGTGGAAGCGGCCGCGGCGCGCCTCGGAATCGGCGAGGTCGGCGGCGGCGCGCGCATGCGCGGCGTCGAGCGCGACGAAGACGTTGAGCTCGGCGTTGCGCGCCTCGATGCGCGCGAGGTTGTCCTCCACCGCCTGGCGCGCGGTCGCGCCGCCGGCGCGGATGGCGCGGGCGAGGTCGCTGGCGGTGAGGAGCGAGAGGTCGCGGCTCACGCGCGGCTCCGGCGCTGCGCGGCGGGATAGGAGCCCGGCTCCATCTCGAAGGCGAGGCCGCGCATGTGCGCGTCCGCCGCGTCCAGCAGCCCGGCCATGGACTGCGCCGCGGCGTGCGCTTCCTGCTCGCCGAGTTCGACGCCAAGGCGCGCCGCAAGCACCCTGGCCGCGGCGGGATCGAGTTTCGTGCTCATGCTGCTTCCCCTTGCCTGCCCGCCCGGGAATGCCCCGAGGACGGATCGTTCACGTGACAGGCCACCTGACGACGATCGCCGGCGGGATTCAAGCCCGGCTCGGCGCGCTGGCACGGCTCCTCGGCGAAGGGGCAGCGCGTGTGGAAGCGGCATCCCGGCGGCGGGTCGATCGGGTTGGGAGGGTCGCCCGCCAGCGGCGCCTCCTCGGTGCGGCGGTCGGGATCGGCGGAGGGCATCGCGGAGAGCAGCGCCGCCGTGTAGGGGTGCCGCGGGTTGGCGTAGATCGCCTCGACGTCGCCGATCTCCACCACCTTGCCGAGATACATGACCATCACGCGGTCGGACATGAAGCGCACGACGTCGAGGTCGTGGCTGATGAAGACATAGGTGAGGCCGAGCTCCGCCTTGAGGTCGCCGAGCAGGTTGAGCACCTGCGCCTCGACCGACTTGTCGAGCGCCGACACCGCCTCGTCGAGGATCAGCAGCCGCGGCGACAGCGCCAGGGCGCGCGCGATGTTGACGCGCTGGCGCTGGCCGCCGGAGAGCTCGTGCGGGTAGCGCCCCGCGAAGAGCGCGGGGTCGAGGCCGACGCGACGCAGCAGGTCGTCGGCGCGCGCGCGCGCCTGCGCGGGCTTCATCCCGTGGACGCGCGGGCCGAAGGCGATCGACTCCCCCGCGGTCAGGCGCGGGTTGAGCGAGGCGTAGGAATCCTGGAACACCATCTGCACCTGGCGGCGCAGCTCCGCGAGCTCCAGCCCGTCGCCGAGGCCCAGCCCGTCGAAGACGATCTCGCCCGCGTCCGGCTCGACCAGCCGGACCAGCAGCCGCGCCGTGGTCGACTTGCCGCATCCCGACTCGCCGACGATGCCGAGCGTCTCGCCGCGCGCCACCTCGAAGGAGACGCCGTCCACGGCCTGCACGTCGGCGACCTTGCGGCCGAGCAGGCCGCCACGCACCGGGAAGAACTTGCGCAGCCCGGTGACGCGCAGGAGCGGCTGCGCGCTCACAGCTTGACGTCCATGGCGCTGCGCAGACCGTCGCTGAGCAGGTTGAAGCAGATCGAGACGACGAAGATCATCGCGCCGGGCAGCGCCGCCACCAGCGGCTGGCTGTAGATCGCGGTGCGCAGCGTGTTGAGCATCAGCCCCCATTCCGGCTCGGGCGGCTTCGTGCCGAGGCCGAGGAAGGACAGGCCGGAGGCGAGGATCATCGCGACGCTCACCAGCCCGGTCGCGTAGACGAAGACCGGGCCCAGCACGTTGCCCAGGACATGGACGCGGATGATGGTGAAGGCGCCTGCGCCCGAGGCGCGCGCGGCATCGACGAAGTCGAGCGCGCGCACCGAGGTGGTCACGCTCTCCGCCACGCGCGCGATCGGCGGCACGAAGACGATGGTGAGCGACAGCAGCGAGTTCGAGATCCCCGCGCCGAGCGCGCCCGAGATGGCGATGGCGAGCAGCACCGAGGGGAAGGCGTAGAACACGTCGATCGTGCGCATGATCGCCATGTTCACCTTGCCGCCCGCGTAGCCCGCGAGGATGCCGAGCGCCGAGCCGATGACGAAGGCATTGACCACCGGCACGACGCCGAGGAAGAGCGACAGCCGCGCGCCATGGACGAGGCGCGCGAGCATGTCGCGGCCCTGCTCGTCGGTGCCCAGCCAGTGCACGAAGCCCTGCGGGGTCGTGAAGCCCGGGGGTCTCAGGCGGCGCGCGATCGAGCCGCGATAGGGATCGGCCAGGCCGAGCCACGGCGCGAGCAGCGCGGCCAGCAGGATCGCCAGCAGGATGGCCGCGCAGGCCATCGCCACGCGGTCGCGCAGCAGGCGGCTGCCGACGCCCGCCCAGTAGCCGCGATGGCGCGGCGCCGGCGGCGACGGCGTCCCGGTGGCGGCGGGGGCGGCCATGCGCTCAGGCCCGGCGGATGCGCGGGTCGAGCGCGGCCTGCGCCACGTCGACCAGCAGGTTGAGGGCGACGAAGAAGATCCCCAGAACGAGGATCGTCCCCTGGAGCAGCGGCAGGTCGCGCTGGAAGATAGCGGCGTTGAGCAGGAAGCCGGTGCCCGGCCAGGAGAACACAGTCTCGATCAGGATCGAGCCGCCGAGAAGGTAGCCGAGCTGCAGCCCCATCACCGCGAGCGCGGTGGGCGCCGCGTTCTTGACGACGTGCAGGAAGATCGCGCCGTCGCGCATCCCCTTGGCGCGCAGCGCGTCGACGAATTCCTGGCCGAGGATGTCGCCGACCAGCGCGCGCAGCGTGCGCGTGACGATGCCCATCGGGATGACCGACATCGTCGCCGCAGGCAGGAGCAGGTACTTCACGTGCTCCCAGTCCCAGGCCCAGAGCGAGGAGCCGCCCGGCCCCGCGCCGGAGGCCGGCAGCCAGTTCAGCGTCACGGCGAAGACGATGACGAGGACCATGCCGAGCCAGTAATGCGGCACCGACACGCCGACGATCGACAGGATGGTGGCGACGCGGTCGATCCAGGAATCGCGGAAATACCCGGCGACGAAGCCCAGCACGCCGCCGAGCACGAAGCCGAGCAGCGTCGCCGCCATGGCCAGCATGAAGGTATTGGCGACGGCCTTCATCACCTCGCCCGCGACCGGCCGGCCGGTGGCGATCGAGGTGCCGAGGTCGCCGCCCAGCGCGCGGCCGAGCCAGATCGCGAACTGCACGGGCAGGGGCCGGTCGAAGCCGTAG
>Ga0169931_10003428_pt1 | contig 25147 bp, 18 predicted proteins | sample Kivu_15m_20L_FD_129675 | JGI IMG/M metagenome (GOLD analysis project Ga0169931, IMG submission 129675) | Freshwater microbial communities from Lake Kivu, Western Province, Rwanda to study Microbial Dark Matter (Phase II) - Kivu_15m_20L... | ecosystem: Environmental > Aquatic > Freshwater > Lake...
ATGAAGCGCACGATGAGCATCATGAAGATGAAATTGACCGCGAAGCGCACAATCAGCACCACCAAGTCCGGTCCGTTGAACCATCGCATGCCGAAAAGAGCCGATTTGGCCGACTTTTTCTTTTCAGGGTCGGCCACTTCGGGTTCGGGTTCGAATAGGGTCCAGTCTGTTTGGCCTTCGGCATCCTCAGATACTGTCGTTTGAGTGGTATCCTCTTCGGCTTGCGCTCCGGTTTGTGCGGTGACAAACAAGGATGACATCAAGGCCAAGAACAAAATGGGCAAAAAGCGGAGGTGATTAAGCTGCATGTTCATTTTCTATTCGTTGAAGTTTCAAAATTTTCTGCTTGAAATTGTTGGTTTTTACATCTGTGCGCATCAGGTAGCACCCTGCGCAATACTTGCTCATTCCTTCGGGTCGAATGAGTCTTTGTTTCAAGATTTTTACAAAAGCCGTCTCTTGCAAGTATTTCTCTTGCTTTACCTCTGCAATGACCAAATAGGGCGCTTCCGCGCTGTGATTGGCATCTTTGAAAGAAATACCCAAATCAATAGTGACCCGCTCCGGAGTATATCGATTGACGAGTGTAATGCGGTTGAATCGGTTGGTGAGCACATAGTGCAGTTCGAACTCGATACCCGCTATATCGCGCAGAAACCGGACGGACTCTTCACTCAGTTTGTCTTCAAAACCCGGTACCACCATTCGGTTTTTGATGGTTCGGTCTTTATTGGTTTTGAATTTTACCTCCAAAAAACAAAGATTGGACTCAATATAATTTCTGAATCTCACCTTGTGCCGGTTCAGCTTTTCATTGTGGTGCTGTGTGTAGAAGCGCAAGTCCTTTGTGTCAAAATAGCGCGTTTCATAGCTGGATTGTCGGTTGCCATTAACGCTGAGCACGCGGTATTCATTGCGCACCATTTCCAACAATTCCGGCAATAAATCAATGTGAAAAATATACTTTGTGTCCGTCCTGTTCATCAGGCGCACAGCATCCATTTCAGCCAAGCTGATCGGATCAAACGTGTCGAGTATTTCTTGCAGGTGGTTCACGTCAGGGGCAAATGTATCATTCAGCATCGCATTAAGTTTATTTTAGGCCGATTTTAATTCATCATCAATTCAATGGAAAGAAACGTTCAGATAAAATACTCCGAGCATCCCGACCCCTCGAGCCTTTCGCCCGCTCAGATCCAACTGCTGCAGCGAGCCAAAGACCATCTGACATCAGCCTATGCGCCCTACTCGGGATTCAGAGTGGCTGCTGCAGTGCTGATGGAAGATGGTCAAATCATTTGCGGCACGAACCAAGAAAACATGGCTTACCCTTCGGGCCTTTGTGCCGAACGGGTGGCCCTATTTGCAGCATCATCGGCTCGGCCCGGTGTGGTTATGCGTGCCATAGCCCTCACCGTCAGCACAGACAAAGCCGAGATGAATCATCCTGTTGCACCATGCGGAGCTTGCCGGCAAGTGATGTTGGAATATGAGTTGAAACAAGAATCAAGCATGCAAGTCATCATGCAAGGCAGCAGCGGACCCGTTTTGGTTTTTGACAATGTGAAATCCTTGCTTCCTCTGCACTTCTTTGAGGCTGTTTTGAAAAGCCGTCCATAGCCCGCTTGTTGTGCGTTTGCGCCTATATTTGCACCCGCTCCCAACAAAAAAAAGAAAGGAAAAATGGCTATCACCACTGCCCCCGGAAAGAAAAAAGCAGCGACCACAGGCACTGCCCCCAAATCAAATAATCGATTTACCAAAGAGACCTATGTGCGTTGGTACAAGGAAATGTTGCTTTGGAGAAAATTTGAAGAAAAATGCGGCCAACTCTATACCGAGCAAAAATTTGGAGGATTCTGCCACCTCTATATTGGCCAAGAGGCTGTAATGGCCGGTGTTATAGAAGCCATCCGCCCCGATGACAAAATGGTAACAGGGTACCGTGACCACGTACATCCCATAGCATTGGGTATCCACCCCAAATATGTGATGGCCGAGCTCTACGGTAAATCCACCGGAACCGGCAAAGGAAAAGGCGGTTCGATGCACTATTTCTCCAAAGAAAAAGGCCTGTTTGGTGGTCACGGCATCGTGGGTGGCCAGATAGGGCTGGGAGCGGGCATCGCCTTTGCCGACAAATACAAAGGCAATGACGCGGTGACGCTTTGCTTCTTCGGAGACGGAGCCGCGCGCCAAGGAATCCTTCACGAAACCTTCAATATGGCCATGACCCTCAAGCTGCCCGTCATTTTCATCATCGAAAACAACTTCTATGCGATGGGCACCTCGGTGGAACGCACTTCCAACGTGACCGACCTCACTAAGTTGGCCTTGGCCTATGAAATGCCTGCTGAAAGCGTGGACGGCATGAAACCCGAAGACGTGTGTCTGGCCATAGAGCGCGCTGCTGCCCGCGGCCGCAAAGGCGATGGCCCCACCCTGCTGGACATCCAAACATACAGATACAAGGGCCACTCTATGAGCGATCCGCAGAAATACCGCACCAAAGAAGAGGTGAAATCCTATCAGGAAAAAGACCCAATAGACCACGTATTGACCTTGATAGAAAAGAACAAATGGCTCAGCGAAAAACAACTTGATGCCATCAGAGATGAAGTGGCCATGCTGGTGGCCGAGTCGGTGACGTTTGCCGAAGAATCACCCCTGCCGACAGCCGAAGACCTATACAAAGACGTGTATATGCAAGAGGATTACCCCTACGTAAAAGACTAAACCCAAAGAAGAAAAAGAACCATGGCAGAAATAGTAAGAATGCCCAAATTGAGCGACACCATGACCGAAGGTGTGGTGGCCGAATGGCACAAGAAAAAGGGCGACCGTGTGAAAAGCGGTGAACTGCTGGCCGAAATAGAAACCGACAAAGCCACCATGGAATTTGAATCATTCCAAGATGGTGTACTGCTCCACATCGGGGTGGAAAAAGGCAAAACCGCCCCTGTGGATAGCATTCTGGCCATATTGGGCAAAGAAGGCGAAGACATCAGCGCCCTGCTGGGCGGAAATCCTGCACCTGCTGCCTCGACTGCGGCATCTGTGCCATCTTCTGCACCCGTTTCACAGACTGCCCCTACTTCTGCACCCCAACCCGTTGCTGCCGCCCCGGTTCTCGTTGCAGCCCCCTCGCCCTCGGACAATGGCCGTCTGAAATCATCGCCTTTGGCGCGCAGACTGGCTGCCGAAAAAGGAATAGACCTGCATGCCGTGGCAGGCTCGGGCCCCGGAGGCCGCATTGTAAAAGACGATGTGGAAAACGCACGTACCTCGAGCCCCGGCCCCGCTACTACCATAGCGGTTGGAACGGAAGCCTACACCGAAGAGACCGTGAGCCAAATGCGCAAAACCATTTCTCGCAGACTGAGCGAGAGCAAATTCAGCGCTCCGCATTTTTACCTCACCATCAGCATCGACATGGACAACGCCATGGCTGCGCGCAAAGCCATCAACGAAAAAGCCGAGACCAAAATCTCGTTCAACGACTTGGTCATCAAGGCCGCAGCAGTGGCCCTCAAGAAACACCCCAAGGTGAACAGCTCATGGTTGGGCGACCGTATTCGCTATAACCAACATGTTCACGTAGGCGTGGCCGTAGCCGTGGAAGACGGCCTGCTGGTCCCCGTGGTGCGCCATGCCGATGCCCAATCCCTGAGCACCATCAATGCGCTGGTGAAAGAATATGCCGAAAAAGCCAAAACCAAAAAACTGCAACCCGCAGACTGGGAAGGCAACACATTCACGATTTCCAATCTGGGCATGTTCGGCATCGAAGAATTTACGGCCATCATCAATCCGCCCGATGCGTGCATCATGGCTGTGGGCGGCATCAGCCAAGTGCCCGTGGTGCGAGGCGGCCAAGTGGTGCCCGGCAACGTGATGAAAGTGACCCTCAGCTGCGACCACCGGGTAGTTGATGGAGCCACCGGAGCGGCATTCTTGCAAACCTTCAAAGGCATGCTGGAAAACCCCGTGATGATGCTGGTCTAAGTATCAGAACATATAGACTCATTGAAAACCACTTCCTTCGGGTAGTGGTTTTTTTTGGTTCTAATTCTGAAGTTGTCAAGAAGCCGCATGAATTTACCTTCGTCCCCATGCAGGGTGTCATGCTACAAATCAAAAACCTCACAATTCGATTGCCGCGGCAAGGCGGTGAGGTGGCCGTGGTGCGGGATATTTCGCTGGACATCATGCCCGGCCAAGTGTTGGCCTTGGTGGGCGAAAGCGGATCGGGCAAGACAGTGACCTCGCTGGCCGTGATGGGCCTGCTGCCCCTGCCTTTGGGCCAAATAGCCTCGGGCCAAATCCTGTTTGAAGGAAAAAACCTCATCAACCTGACACCCGAAGAACATCGCCTGCTGCGCGGCAAACGGATGGCCATGGTGTTTCAAGAACCCATGACCAGCCTCAATCCCCTGATGCGATGCGGCCGCCAAGTGGCCGAAAGCCTCCGCCACCACATGGGCCTCTCTGCCGCCCAAGCACGTGCGGAAACGATGGAATGGTTTGGCAAAGTGAAACTGCCCAATCCCGAGCGCATCTATGATGCCTATCCGCACCAATTGTCGGGCGGACAGAAACAACGTGTGATGATAGCCATGGCACTGGCCTGTCGGCCCTCTCTGCTCATAGCCGATGAGCCCACCACCGCGCTGGACGTGACTGTGCAGGCCGAAATACTGCATCTGTTGCGCGATTTGCAGCGCGAATATGCCTTCAGCATTTTGTTTATCACCCATGATTTGGCCGTGGCACGCGCTTTTGCCCACCACACCGCGGTGATGTATCAAGGCCAAGTGGTGGAAACGGGCCCTTCGGACCAAGTGCTCAGCCGGCCAACACACCCGTACACGCGTGGACTGGTGGCCTGCTTGCCAAAAGCCGGCACCCGCTGGGAGCGCCTGCCCGAGTTGAGCGATTTTTTAGAAGAAGACAAAGAGTTTGCCCCTATGCCTGCAGGACCCATACCTGCGATCACCCACACCCTCATCCGAGTAGAGGATGTGAGCGTCACTTATGGGCAAAAACGGTGGCCCGGCAAGTCCATCGAGGTGCATGCCTTGCGTGGTGTTTCGCTGGAGATTAAAAAAGGCGAAACCCTGGGCTTGGTGGGAGAAAGCGGCTCGGGCAAAAGCACTTTGGGTAGGGCTATTTTGGGCCTCACACCCATAGCCCAAGGCAGCATCACATATGAAGACCGGGCAATCTCTGGACTGTCGGCCGGCCAAATGAAACCGTGGCGCAGCATCATGCAATTGGTATTTCAAGACCCTTATTCGAGCCTCAATCCGCGAATGACCGTGGGCACCGCCATAGCGGAGGCCGTGCGGACGGGCAATGCCCGCGACCAAGCCATTGACTTGCTGGAAAAAGTGGGCCTCGGGGCTGAACACTACGGTCGCTATCCGCACCAATTCAGCGGTGGCCAACGCCAACGCATCGTGATCGCTCGGGCTTTGGCCACAAGGCCCCGTTTTTTAGTTTGTGATGAAAGTGTGGCCGCTCTTGATGTGAGCGTAAGGGCGCGGGTGCTCAATTTGCTTAATGATTTGAAAGCTGAATTTGACCTTACACTGCTTTTTATCAGCCACGATTTGGGTGTCATCTATCAGATGTGCGACCGCATAGCCGTATTGCACCATGGCGAGTTGAAAGAGATTGGCCCGGCCCGCGAAGTGTTTTTCCATCCCGCGGACCCATACACCCGCAAACTGATAGACGCCATTGCCGATTAAGAAAAAATGTCTGCCTCTGTGGTTTGATTTACGCGTGCATGACAGTCGTTTGGCTACATTTACTTTTCCTTTGGGCACTGAGAAATTGATGAAGCACATCCTGTTGGTTTGGCTACTCCTAATGGCGAGCGCGGTGGTCCGCGGTCAGTTTTACAATGGCTCGCATCAAGAATTTGGCAAAAACCGCGTGCAATACCGCGATTTCATTTGGCTCAAATATCCCACCGATCGTTTCGAAGTCTATTATTATCAGGGTGGTGACGCCACTGCCCAATACATCGTGCGCACTGTGGGCACACGGCTGGCTGAAATTGAAGCTTTCTATGATTTTGTGTTGGACGATCAGATTCAAATCATCGTGTACAACAAGCAGTCAGAGTTCAGGCAAAGCAATGTGGGCCTATCAGCCGATGACCAAACGAACATCGGAGGCTCCACGCGCATTGTGGGTTCCAAGATTTTTGTCTTTTGCGAAGGCGACCACCGTCAATTGGATCGCCAACTGAAGTTAGGCATTTCCCAAGTACTCTACAACCAAATGATGTATGGCGGAGACTGGAAAAACACAGTGAAAAACAACACCCTGCTCACCACACCCGAATGGTTCAGCGAGGGTATCATCAGTTTTGCGGCCGGTGGATTGGACGTGGCATCAGAGGCGCGCATCAGAGACATGCTGCTCTCGGGCCGCATGGCCAAATTCAACCGTCTGCGCGGTGAAGAAGCTCGATTGGCGGGCCATGCATTTTGGCAATTTGTGATGGACCGTTATGGCCAAGGTGTGATACCTAACATCCTTTACATGACCCGCGTGAGCCGGCAAATCGAAAATGGATTTGTCTACGTGTTGCAAAATTCGACCAACGGTCTGCACCAAGAGTTTTTGGCCTATTACCAAGGAAAATACCTGCGTGAGCAAAACCGAAGATGGTTGCCTCAAATCAGACCACGTTACACTGAGAATGTTTTGGCCGAGAAAGAAAAAATAGCGGCCTTGCCCGAAGGCAAAAAGGAAAAAGCCGAAAAGAAATTCAACAAAAAACACCGCCACGAATTGGGCGACTTGGTGGTGAAAGGCAAACGCAAATACACCTATTCGCAATTCAAGCAAAGTCCCGATGGAAACAAAATGGCCTTCGTGACCAATGAAATGGGACAAATCAAAGTGTGGATTCACGACATGGAATCCGGCAAGACCAAGCGCATTTTCAAAAAAGAGTATCGTCTGGATCGCATCGTGGACCATTCGTTTCCGGTGGTGGCATGGCACCCTACCGGCCAAATACTCACCTTCACCACCGAGCGCCAAGGTGAGCTGCTGATGCACAACTACAACTTAGACGAGAAAAAAATCACCACCAAGGAACTCACCCGCATAGACAAAGTCCTGAGCATGGACTATCACCCATCGGGCAGGCAAATCGCCATGAGCGGGGTGAAAGACGGGCACACCGATTTGTTTGTCTATTTCGTGATCGGCAACAACCAAGAGCAAGTGACCAACGATGAATATGACGACCTCGACCCGCGCTATGTGCGCAATGGCGAGGCACTCATCTTTGTGAGCAACCGCCCCGATGACACACTGCGCACGGGCAAGAATTTGCCCCCGGCATCGGCCCACACAGATGTCTTTTTGCTCAATATGGACCGAAAGATTGGCCGCAAATTGGAGCAAGTGACCAACACACCGGAAGTGAGCGAGAAAAAAGCGGGGCCCTATTTCGGAAACAACTACTCCTACTTAGCCCCCGCAGAAGGCATTTACAATCGCTATGTAGCGCGCATAGACTCCACAGTGAGCTCGGTGGACACCATCATCCACTATCGCTATTTCACGGTGAGCCATCCGGTGGCCAATTATCCTGTGCATGCCTTGGACTATCAGGTGAATGCCAAAGCCAAGCAATTTCACACCCTCACGATGCTCAATGGCAAGCCTGCCCTATTGTTTGGTGGGCAAGAAGATGATATGATCTTCCCCGGCCTTGGCTATTTGGCACCTATTGATACCGAAGCTCTCGGTCCCGTAGTGAAGGGAACCGGCAAAAAAGATAGTCTGGGTCCGGATGATATAGACATCAACAACTATGTATTTGACGATGAAAAGCGCGACTATAAATTCGAGCGCGAAGTCGTCAAAATAGAAGAGAAAAAACCCGAAACGCCTGCAGCTGACTCGGCTGCTGTGGCCGGAGAATTCAAAATGCCGCGGTCCGGCAATTACAGACTCAACTTCGCCATCGACTATGTGCTGAGCCAAGTGGACAACAGTTTCACTTCGCAATTTTACCAACCCCTCACGGGCCCCAACAGCATCAATCCGGGTATCAGCGGTCTGATCAAAATGGGCATCAGCGACCTTTTTGAAGACTACAAAATGGTGGGCGGTGTGCGCCTCAGCGGCAATCTGACCAACAATGACTACGGCATCATGGCCGAAAACCTGACCAAGCGATTGGACAAGCGCATCACCCTGCAACGCCAAGGACAAAGACGCATTGAGGGATTCAGCATCAGGCAAATCCACACCCACTTGGCCGAGTACCGGGTCAGTTGGCCATTTAACGAGTTGACAAGTCTTCGCGCTACAGCCATTTATCGCATGGACAGATTCGTTGCGCTCAGCACAGACCTAATCAATCTTGGGCGTCCGACTACCATGCGCCACAATGCCGGTGTGCGTCTGGAATTGGTATTTGACAACACTATCAATCGCGGACTCAATTTATTTAACGGTACGCGGGCCAAAGCCTTTGCCGAGTATTATCGAATTCCTGACACCGATGGAACAGATTTGGGGGTTTTGGGTTTTGATTTCAGGCATTACCAAAAAATCCACCGCTTCCTCATTTATGCTTTCCGTTTTGGCGCCAACACTTCGTTTGGCAGTCGCAAACTTTTACACTTTTTGGGCGGAGTGGACAATTGGCTCTTCCAAAGGATAGACGAAACTTTGCCTGTAGATCCCGACCAAGGGTACGCCTATCAGACGTTGGCTTCTCCCATGCGCGGATTTTGGCTCAATAGCCGCAATGGCAGCACTTTTGGCATCATCAACCAAGAAATAAGGTTCCCGGTGTTCAAGTACGCACTAAACAAGCCCATACGATCGGATTTTATTGAAAATTTCCAGATGGTCGCATTTAACGACATCGGTTCCGCATGGACAGGGTTAAATCCGTACAGTGATGATAATACATTCAACATCACTGAGTACGAAGGCAATCCCATCACAGTGCGCATTCAAAACAACCGCGACCCTGTCATTTACAGCTATGGCTTCGGTCTCCGTTCGCGCGTGTTGGGCTACTTTGTGCGAGCTGACTGGGCATGGGGTGTGGATGACGGAGTGTTGTTGCCACGCGTTTTTCACCTATCGTTGAATCTGGATTTTTAAGCCCTCGCGTAAAATTTGCGTAGTCTTGTGCGGCCAAACTCCAATGCCTTGAACATGTCCATCAGCACGCTGCTTATTCTCATTGCCATCGGACTGGTCGCGGGTATCATCAGTGGCTTTGTCGGTGTAGGAGGCGGGGTGGTCATTATTCCGGCACTTATCTATTTTTTAGGTCTCAATCAGTTGGAAGCTCAAGGAACCAGCTTAGCCGTCATGCTGCCTCCCATAGGGATATTGGCAGTGATGAATTATCACAAGACCGGCAATATCAACTTGACATACGGAATTATTATAGCCCTCACATTCATTATTGGCGGTTGGGTCGGAAGCAAGATGGCCCTCAAGATACCCGTGGTGAAAGTGAAGTTAATATTTGGACTTTTTCTCCTCTATGTAGGCGTTCGCATGGTGTGGGCGTCTGCCAAAACCCTTATTGCCGAAAATGCAGCTTAGCGAAAAAATCAAATCCCTGTCAAATGACCTTTTTGAAGAAGTGCGCTCTGTAAGGCGCCATCTCCACAGGCATCCCGAACTGAGCTTTAGGGAGTTTGAAACATCCAAATATATCCAAAGCCAACTGGACGCTTGGGGCATTTCCTACCGAAGCGGCTATGTCAAAACCGGACTGGTAGCCACTATCGAAGGGCGAAACCCAAACAAGCGTACAGTAGCCTTACGTGGCGATATGGATGCTCTGCCCATTTCGGAAAAATCGGGAGCCGAATACGCCTCACTCAATCCCGGTGTAATGCACGCCTGCGGACACGATGTGCACACAGCCTGTCTGTTGGGAGCAGGAAAGATTTTACATCAACTGCGCGATGAGTGGGAAGGACGGGTGTTACTGGTTTTTCAGCCGGGAGAAGAGCTTAATCCGGGTGGTGCCTCACTTATGATCAAAGAAGGCGCACTCGCCAATCCCGCACCGGGAGCCATTTGGGGCCAGCATGTTTTTCCCGAATTGGAAGTGGGAAAAGTGGGCTTCCGACCAGGACTTATGATGGCAGCTGCAGACGAAATACACATCACCGTGCGCGGGCGTGGAGGACATGGAGCCCTTCCGCACAAATGCATTGACCCTATAGTGATCGCCTCACATGTGGTGATAGCGCTGCAACAACTGGTCAGCCGCATGACCCACCCATTGAAGCCCACTGTGCTTACCATTGGTAAAATGATTGGTGAAGGGGCGAATAATGTAATTCCATTTGAGGTGAAAATGGAGGGCACCTTGCGCACATTTGACGAGAAATGGCGATTTGAAGCGCATGATCTTATAGAGCGCATTGCCAAGCACACAGCGCTGGCCTTTGGAGGAGAGGCAGACGTGCATATAGATGTGGGATACCCATGCCTCAGCAATGACGAAACGCTCACCCTACAAAGCATTGAAAAGGCTAAGCAGTACTTGGGTGCTGATAACGTGGTGGACCTCGAATTGCGTATGACTGCCGAAGACTTTGCCTACTATACCCATTACATGCCGGGCTGCTTTTTCAGGCTCGGAACAGCAGACCCTGCTATGGCAGGCAATACTTTTCCCGTGCATCACAACCAATTTGATATCAACGAGCAAGCCATCAAAACAGGCATGGGCTTGATGGCGTGGATGGCAATGCAATAGTTTTCAATCCATTGTGTAGATTAATTTTAATGACAGCTGTAATTCCGGCCGGATTATTCGTTAGCTTTCGCTTTCGAAAGTCCAAAAAACCGACACTATGGCACCACCTCCCGCTTGCGAATTAGACGGTTTGGAGGTGTATGTACCCACTGCCGCCAAGCCTTGGAACCAAATCCGCGCCCATCATTTGTACAGACGCTTGTCCCACGGGGCATCGCTCAGCACCGTTAATTCAGCACTTGGCCAAAATCCTGCGACACTCATTGATACGCTGGTAGACGAAGCAGTGGCACTGCCCACCACACCCGCTCCGACATGGGGATATTGGACACTTTCTGATTATGCAGACCCCGACACAGAAGCTCCTCTTCAAATTGTGGAGTGGTCCAAGCAGTTTGTTGTTGACCTGGTGAATAATGGCCTGAGGGAGAAGATGGTTTTGTTCTGGCACAACCATTTTGTCACCCAGAATGACGTTTACATCTGTCCATCTCACCTCTTTCAATACTACCACCTGTTGCAAACCCACTCGTTGGGTAATTTCCGTGACTTTGTCCATGCCATGGGTATCGAACCGGCCATGATCGTGTTTTTAAATGCATATGAAAACACAGCTGTCAGTCCCAACGAAAACTACGCACGCGAGCTTTATGAACTTTTTACCCTGGGTGTCAACAACGGCTACACAGAGCAAGACATCGTTGAAACAGCCAAAGCCCTCACGGGCTGGAACGGATTCACCGATTTCTGCGGTCCAATCACGTTTGTTCCCGAAAACCACTCAGAAGCAGACAAAACCATTTTTGGACAAACGGGCAACTGGGGCTATGACGATGTCATTGAGATACTCTTCACCCAACGCACTTCTGAAATAGCTTATTTCATAAGTCAAAAACTCTACAGATTCTTCGTTTCACCGACAGCCAATGACGAAATGGTACAGGCCATGGCCGATGAAATGATTGCCAACGATTTTGACATTGCACCTATGTTAAAATTGATGTTCAAAAGCGAGCACTTCTTTGATGAAGACATCATCGGTGTGAGAATCAAAAGCCCGATGGACATGGTCGTATCACTGGTCAATGATGGCAACATGCCATTTGATGACGAAGTGGCCGAGGCAATGCATTATTTCGGAAGCATACTGGGACAGCGCCTTTTCAATCCGGTGGACGTAGCCGGATGGCAAGAAGACCATGACTGGGTGAATTCCGAAACGCTCACCGCCCGTTGGTTGGTATGTGACTACTATTTGGGCTGGGTGTTTCTCAATTATCCCGATGCCTTGAGTCAATTGGCTCTTAGCATTGTGGGACCCACCACCGACCCTGCTTTGGCTACACAAAAAATAGTGGACTATTTCATTCCGAGAGGCTTACAAACGATGGCTGAGTACGACCAAGCCACCACAGTATTCAAATGGGAAATCCCTCAAAACTATTTCGACCTCAATATCTGGAATATGGGTTTTGAAACAATTCCTGCCCAAATGGCCGTCCTGATGCAGCACATTTTCCGTATGCCCGAATTTCAACTAACCTAATCACGCAACCGACATGAAAGACCACAAAGAATTGCTTGGTTCGGTTTTTTACGGCAAGAAAAAAACCACCCATACACACGAGAACTGTAACCACGAAGAACATCGAAATTGGGACAGGCGCTCGTTTTTGCAAGCATTGGGACTGGCCGGTGGCGGCACCATGATGCTGGGCGGATTTGGCTTGGCAGCTCAGGCGGCTTCTCCATTGGCCCCCGCATTGGCAGCCTCCGAAACCGACAGAATATTGGTCATCATTCGCCTCAAAGGAGGCAATGACGGGCTCAACACCATCATTCCGCTCAACCAATATTCACTCTATGCCAATGCGCGTCCCACGCTGAAAGTGGCGCAATCTGCTGCGTTCAACCTCAATGCCGAGTACGCCATCCCGAGCTATTTGACCCCATTCCAAAACCTTTGGAACACAGGCAAAATGAAAGTCGTCCACGGTGTGGGCTATCCCGACCAAAATTTGTCTCACTTCCGCTCTTCAGACATTTGGGCCACAGCCTCTGATGAAAATGTGGTGGTGGGAGCCGGTGTTTTCGGCCGCTATTTCGAAACGCATTTCCCAGATTTTCTGAACAATCCACCCGAGCATCCGCTGGCCATCCAGACCGGCAGTTTGGGCAATTTGCTCTTCACCGGTTCGGACAATACCAACTACGCTTTTTCGGTGGCAGACCCACAACAACTATACGAATTGGCCCAAAACGGATGGCTGCACGACCTTCAAAATCTGCCCGAGTGTCTCTATGGAGAGCAATTGGGATATATCCGGGCCATTGCCAACGGAACATTCATTTATGCCGGAGTCATCAATGAAGCCTTCAATGCTTCGACTAATTCTGTTTCATACACCAATACAACGCTGTCCAATCAATTGGCCTTGATAGCACGCCTGATCAAAGGCGGTTTGCAAACCAAAGTGTTCATGGTGTCGCTGGACGGATTTGACACCCATGCCGAGCAAGCCGATGCACATCAAAGCCTTCTGCTCGATGTGGCCAATGGCGTCAAAAGTTTCTATGACGACCTCAGCACCGCAGGCCTGAGCCACAAAGTGCTCACCATGTCTATTTCGGAGTTTGGCAGACGCGTTGAGGAAAATGGATCCTTGGGCACCGACCACGGGGCTGCTGCACCCGTTCTGCTGTTCGGTCCGGGATTGGAGGGAAATGGCTTAGTGGGCACCCACCCTGCGCTCAATGACTTGGACAGCGAAGGCAATATGCTGCCCACCACCGATTTCAGGCAAGTCTATGCCACCGTGCTCGAAGACTGGCTCTGTATAGACCCCCAGGCTGTGGACGAAGCGCTGCTCAGCGTGAATTATGAGCGCTTGGAACTTGGATTCGAGTGCAACACATCTGTGAAAGAAACCACGCGCGAAACTCTCCAACACAGACCGCTCTATCAAACGGACGGAGACGTGATTGTGGAATTTGTGCTGCCCCTTTACAGCCACACCATCGTTCAATTGTTTGACATCATGGGGCGCAAAATAGCCGACCTGCACAATGGGTATTTGGCCCCCGGCACCCATCGTTTCTCGGTGCGCGGCCAATCGGGCATCCATCTTTCGGCCGGACAATATGTCTATCGAATCATCACCGGTGGCCAAGCCCACAGCCGCTCCATAGTCATGACCCGATGACAAAATCCTCGGTCAGCATAGCAAGCAACCACGCTTTTTCGACCGCATCGGGCTCATTGACCATGCCTTACATTTGCATCCACGGATGAAAAAACTTTTCATCATATCATTTCTCTTCATCTATGGCTTGCTGTCTCTGGGGCTGCGCGCCACGCTGCACACATGCTGCGGTGAGCTTACGGGTTTTGGATTGGTGGAAATGACGCACACCTGCACCCATGCCGAGGAAGTCACGGTGTGTCAGGCCGCTCACTCGGGTTGCTGCGCTGAGAAAAAAGCTCCGGTGCGCGAAAGCACTTGCGACCACGACAAAAAGTGCTGTGGCGAAGAAGAACTCTTCATCCTTTTTGACCAAGTCCAAACCCAACCCAAGGAGCAAAGTCCACTGATTTTTTGGGCGCTGTTGCCCGCTCGGGTACGCCCATTGGGTGTTTTGCCCGTTGCATTTTTTTCAAGAGAAAAAGAAAAGCCGCAGGTGAACGATCCGCCTCCCGATCCGGAGCGGCTCTATGTGTTGCATTCTGCGTTGATTGTCTATGGCTGATATGGAATCAGGTGCCAAGGAGCATCTCATTCATTCCATTTATTCAACCACATTCAAATCAATTCAGTCATGAATAACATCATTCGAATTTCAACCCTTTCTCTTTTTCTTTTCATTATCTCCCTTTCAGCATCAGCCCAGAAATCAAAGGCCACAGCCACATTTTGGGTAGGTGGTGTGTGCGAGATGTGCGAAAAACGCATTGAAAAAATCATGGACACCAAAGGCGTCATCAATGCGGATTACAACCTTGACAACCACCAATTGACATTGGTTTTTAACCCCAAAAAAATCAGCTTGGACCAAATCCACCAAAAGCTGAATGAAGTGGGCCACGACACTGCCAAGTCCACGGCCTCGGACGAGCAGTATGGCAAAATCCACGGCTGCTGCAAGTATCGCGAGCACGAGCATAACCACTAAACGCAGCGGTCATGAATCAATGGAAAATCACATGCGGGCTGATGCTCGCGGGCATGCTGATGTGCCAAAAAACTGCCCAAAGCCAAACCATCACGGGTGCGGTTTATGGGGCTGATGCCGGAGGCGCTGCCAAAGAAGTGTTGGTGGGTGCCAATGTCTATTGGGCCATTGGCAAAAAAGGCACAAGCACCGATGCTTTGGGGACATTCGCAATCGATCTGCCGGAAGGCGAAACCCAATTGGTCATTTCATACATCGGATATGCAACGGACACAATGACAATGAATGGAAGTGCATTCTATTCCATCACCCTCAAACCAACCATCGTATTGGGCGGAGCCGAAGTGACTGCAGAGGGAAAAAGCACCGATATCTCGCTGATGAACCCGCTCAATGTGCAGGTGCTCAACGAGCGAGAGCTGCGCAAAGCCGCGTGTTGCAATTTGAGCGAAAGTTTCGAAACCAACGCCTCCGTGGATGCTGCTTATGCTGATGCCGTAACAGGCACTCGCGCGATCCGCATGCTGGGTTTGGACGGAAAATACAGCCAGATTCTTAAGGATAATATTCCGAGCATACGGGGACTGACGACACTCTTTGGGTTAAAGTACATTCCCGGTGCATGGATTCACGCCATCCACGTGGCCAAAGGGGCAGGACCTGTTACCTCGGGGTTTGAGAGCATGACCGGTGAAATCAACGTGGTGATGAAAAACCCGATGAACGCAGAGCGCCTCTCACTCAATCTTTATCAAAACAACGGTGGGCGCACTGAGGCCAATCTGAATCTGTGGCAGAAAGTGAATAGCAACTGGCAAACCACACTGTTGACCCATGTCGAGCAAAACAGTCTGGTGGCCGATCACAACCGAGATGGCTTCATGGACAATCCGCTACTGCGCGATTATGTTTTGCGCAACGAGTGGAAATGGCAGAGCGATAACGGTTGGGAAGGAGAATACCAATTGACAGTGTTGGGTCAAGACGATGCAGCGGGCCAAATCAACTTTGCCCGGGATATGGGGCCAAATGACAGCATTTGGGGCGTGAAGATGATGGCCCAAAGGCAGGAGTTCACTGCCAAGACAGGTTATGTTTTCGCTGATAAAACATGGAGGAGCTTCGGCACCCAAATCTCGGGAGTCAATCACCGACAGGACAATGTTTTTGGCAGGGATGAATATGTGGGAATCCAGCAGTCAGCTCGTGTCAATTTGCTTTATATGTCTCGATTCGGGGGCAACGAGCACCACACATTCACCACAGGAGTAGGTTTTTTGCACGATGTCTATATAGAGCGATTGGACACACTCAAGTTCAATCGGACAGAGCAATTGCCGGGGGCCTTCTTCGAGTATACATGGAAAGAAGAAGAGCAATTCACTTTAGTGGCGGGAGTGCGGGTGGACCATCACCTCACCTTTGGCACTTTTGTGTCACCACGGCTCCATTTCCGCTATTCGCTGGACGAATTCACGGCAATCAAATTGGCTGCGGGCAAGGGGTTCAGAAGTGCCAATCTCATTATGGAAAATGCCGGCACTTTGGCCTCATCGCGCCAATGGATATTTGAGGGTAATGCTGCCCGCGGTGGATTTGGGTTTAGGCCCGAAGAGGCATGGAACATGGGAGTCAATCTCACACGCAAATTCCAAATCTTACACCGAGATGCCAATCTGGCTGTAGACTATTACTACACCCACTTCACACAGCGCGTGGTGGCTGATTTTGACCAATCGGCACAGGCAGTCCACTTCTACCAACTAAGCGGCCTCAGTTATTCTCAAACCGCTCAGGCCGAGTTTGACTGGAGCCCGGTGCGCAGGACCAACTTGCGGCTGGCTTATCGCTGGGTAGAGGCGCGCACCCAATACAACCAAGGACTGCTTCTCAATCCGCTCACCTCGCGCCACCGGGCATTTGCCAATGCGGCCTACGAAACCAAATCCAACGATCGAGGCGGTAAATGGCAGTTTGATATGACCGCCAATTTGATTGGTAGCCAGCGCTTGCCCGACACATCTACCAATCCCGATGGCTATCGCCTGGAGGCCATGGCGCCTGCCTATTTGCTTATGAATGCCCAGGTTACCAAAGTTTTCAGCGAACGATTCGACATCTATGTGGGCTGTGAGAATCTGAACAACTTCATTCAGCATCACGCTATAATTGCGCCTGAAGCGCCTTTTGGGCCCTACTTTGACGCGTCCATGCTGTGGGGACCTGTTTTTGGACGGATGTACTATGTTGGCCTTCGATGGAACATTGCACGCAAGTGCGACTGACCAAAGAAGTTTTGAAATGAAAACGCCCTTCACTTGCTGATTTGCTCAGCGTGAAGGGCGTTTTTTATGAAGTCAATTTTGATTGCTTGGTAATGTTTGGTCAGGGGCGCAACAATCGAGGAATTTTGAAAACAACTTGTGGGCAGACCACTTCAAATGCTTTCAGCGTGTTTTTTGAAATTGTCCAAAATGGCTTGCCACCCGGCACGTTGCATTTCCACCGGGTGCAAATGCTCCGCATCAAACACCTCGGTCACAAGGGTTCCTGCGGGTATTTGGTCAAATTGGATCAGCACTTTTCTGTCATCGGCCAAGCTATAGCTGAGACATTTGCGCGGCTCCACCCTGTTATACACCACTTCGAAGTCAAAACTGAAGCTGCCATCTTTGGCCATGGTAGCTGAAAAAGTGCCTGCCACGCGCAAGTCATTGGACGCTTTGGGGCAATACCAATCATCAGAAGCATGGTTCCAAGCCACGATGTGGGCCGGATTGGTCCAAGCCTCCCATGCCATGTCCACCGACACAAGCACCTCGGTGGAAATGGTGATTTGCACCGTTTGCGATTCATTTTTGCCTTGACCGGCCAACAGGTCTGTGATTTTCCGGTGATGCAAAGTCAATGCGCGTTCTTTGAGCAACTCCAGAGCTGAAGGCCAGCGCTTTTCCATCATTTCTCAGTATTCTTCCATGGTGTCAGCCTCGATGAGCAGGCGCACGCCATTGTCGGTAGTTTCCAAGCGGTAAGATTCTTTATATCCTTCAAACGCCCCGGAGGGTTGTTCCGCAACATTTTCGATGTCAACGTGGTGATTAAATTCCATCAGGTGATTGGTTTCAAGTTGGCTGATAGAAGAACACATACCGCGGCCCTGTCCATCCAAAAAGTGGATTTTGCCGCCTTTCTTCCATTCTCCCACCGCATGAGAGCCTTCGCAAAAAGCCGCGGTCCAATGGCGAAAATGCTCGTCCGTCCATAGCGCTTCCCACACGGATGCGGGCGCAGCGTCCAATTCAATGCTGTATTTGGGTGTAATCATGATTGTAGATTTTGAGTGGTTTTACAGGCGAAGATGCATGGAAAAATGGGGAGAAGCGAAATTCAATTCAGCTTCCCCTCAAGTGCGAATGCGCCTGAGAAAAAATGGCCCGTCTCTTCAGGAGACGGGCCGGTACAAATGAATCTAATGGAACAATCTTTTCTGAAACTATCAGCTCAGTTCTTCTCAATAATCTCGAAAAGCGAATCTAATCTGGGTGAGAGGATGATTTCGATTCTGCGGTTTTTGGCCTTGTCATTGGGATCCACGGGGTAATATTCAGACCGGCCCGCAGCAGAGAGAATGGTGGGTTTGACTGCTGAATTGGACGTCATCAATTCCACAACCGCAGTGGCGCGCAGCACAGAGAGTTCCCAGTTATTGCGCGGTATGGCCGATGAGTTGATTTTGTCCGTGTCGGTATGGCCTTCGACCACAATTTCCAATTCGGTTTCGTTTTCGATGGCTTTGGCCAAGTCTATGAGTGCTTTTCGGCCTTCAGGTTCTATTTTGGTGCTGCCCGATGGGAATAGCAATTTTGCTTCCATGCTCACATATACTTTTCCGTTTTTCTCCACCACGTTCAAGCCTTTGTCCTTGAATCCCAGCAGTGCATCGCTCACTTTTTTGCGCAGCTTTTCTGCATTTTCGCTTTGTTTGGCCAGAAGTTCTTCCAGCTCTTTAAGGCGTTGCTCACGGTTTTGGAGTTCGGCTGTCATGTTGTCAAGCGTTGTTTGCTTGCCGTTGATTTGCTGTTCGAGCAAAATGAGTGCGTCTTCACGTTTTTGCAAATCGAGTCGGGCAGCATCAAGCTCTTTGAGCAGTTTGCGGTTTTCCTCATTTGCGTTGCCCAACAGCTGGCTGTTTTTGCTGCTTAGCAACTCATTCAGCTCATTGATTTTGTCATATTGGGTTCGCAAATGGCGCAGCGAGTTGCCCAAAATTGTGGTGTCTTTGACCAACGCCTCATTTGACTTTTTCAATTCTTCCAGATTCGAATCTCGCTCCTTGGCTTGAGCTTCCAGTTGTTGGTTTTGCTTTCGCAGCGATTCATTTGAAGCTTCGAGGTCATTTTTGCGCGCTTGCATGTCTTCGAACTTGCGGGCGGGCACACAGGCAAAAATGTTGATGGCCAAAAGTGATGCGGTGAGGATGTGTTTTGTATGCATAAATGCGGGCTTAGACCGGTTTTGTACAAAGTTGCTGCCGGACAGAGAAGTAAAAGCCCCGACTCAGGTATTTTTTTGCACAACCTGATGTAGAAGTGGCGGGGCACAATAAAGGCACGAAATGTGAGTTTAACGTATTGATGAACTATCCTTCTATGGCAACTATTCTGAGACAGCTTTCGCGATTTGAAAAATGGATCAATCGCAACTTGGCCTGGTTTTTTACCAATGGCAACAAACGCGACAGGCGCTAACCAAAATGATTAAGACTAAAAAACCCGCCTTTGGAGCGGGTTTTTTATTTAGGATTTCCTCAAAAAATCAGACTACGCCTTGGTCGAGCATGGCGTCAGCCACCTTGACAAATCCGGCAATGTTGGCGCCTTTGACGTAGTTGACGTGGTCGCCTTCTCGGCCATACTTCAGACAAGCCTCGTGGATAGAGACCATGATGCCATGGAGGCGCTGGTCCACTTCTTCACGGGTCCATGAAAGGCGCAAAGAGTTTTGCGACATTTCCAATCCGGAAGTGGCCACACCACCCGCATTGGATGCCTTACCGGGGGCGAACAACACTTTGGCCTTAGCAAATTGCTCGATAGCTTCGGGCGTTGAGGGCATGTTGGCACCTTCTGCTACACATGTCACACCATTCGCGATGAGCGCTTGGGCATCAGCACCGTGCAGTTCGTTTTGTGTAGCGCAAGGCAGTGCTATATCGCACTTCACACCCCAAGGTGTTTTACCTTCGTGGTATGAACTGCCGGGATATTGGGCGGTGTATTCGCTGATACGACCGCGTTTTACGTTCTTCAAATCCATTACCCAAGCCAGCTTGGCTGCATCGATACCTGCAGGATCATGAATGAAACCTGCTGAGTCAGACATGGTGACCACTTTGGCACCCAACTCAGTCGCTTTCTCAACTGCGTACTGAGCAACGTTGCCCGAACCCGATACCACAACAGTTTTTCCGTTGAAAGTTTGTCCTTTGGTTTTGAGCATTTCACGCGCAAAATATACCGTACCATAGCCTGTAGCCTCAGGACGGATGAGCGATCCACCCCATGTTCGGCCTTTGCCTGTCAAAACACCGGTAAATTCATTGGCCAAGCGCTTGTATTGGCCAAACATGAAGCCGATTTCGCGGCCACCCACTCCGATGTCACCGGCAGGGACATCAGTGTCAGCACCGATATGGCGGAACAATTCGGTCATGAAGCTTTGGCAAAAACGCATTACTTCGTTGTCAGATTTGCCCTTGGGGTCAAAGTCCGATCCTCCCTTTCCACCGCCCATGGGCAGTGTGGTGAGGCTGTTCTTGAAGATTTGCTCATAGCCCAAGAATTTCAACACCGAAAGATTCACTGTCGGATGGAAGCGGATACCGCCTTTATACGGACCGATGGCTGAGTTGAATTGTACACGGAAACCGCGGTTTACTTGGATTTCGCCTTTGTCATCAACCCATGGCACACGAAACATGATGACGCGCTCGGGCTCCGTGATACGCTCGAGCACTTTGGCTTTTTTGTACTTGGTGTTTTCTTCGGTAAAAGGAATGATGGCCTCGGCCACTTCTTGAACCGCTTGCAGGAATTCGGGCTCTTGGCCGTTTCTGGCTTTGACACCCGCCATAAACTCATCAATTTGAGCTTGATACTTGTGACTCATTTTCTTTTTTTGTTTTGAATGAATTGGCGGCAAATTTATTCGAAAAACCATGCTACGTGCGGCTGAAAAGCGACAGATTATGAACCGAAGAATGAAAAAAAGCCCAATTTTATTTCCTTCATACACTGTTTTTTATAAAATATTTTTCTATTTTAATGCAACCTCCGAGGCTTTTCCGGTAATAGTATCATCTCCCGGGACTCGGACTTTTTTACATGGTTTCGAATCTGAGTCGAACTTCAGGGCGAAAGTGAAAAAACCGACCGCGGCTGTCCCCTAAGCAAGCCATTTGATGCGGTCGGTTTTTCTTTGTCAACTGTCATCAGGCATAATGAGAATACCTATGCAACCAATTGGTCGGCAAGTCAGGTTTTGTCTATTGAATTTTCAGCTATATTGTGGCGCCTTAACCAAGAAGATAAAATGTATGATTCGACCTCTACAGCTGTAATAAAGACCTATATTTCAAGTTCAAAGCCTCCCAAATCTAAGGCACACGCCTTTGGTCGGTTGGTTGTTTTGTGCTTGTTTTTGGCATTTTTTGCAGAAAATGCACAAGGTCAATTGACGGTGTCACCTGCCGGAACAGCCGCGAATGCGGCTAATAACATTTTGGGACCCGGTATTGTTCTGCAGAATGCCACTTGGGTAAACGTGGGCAATCAAATCGGATTTTTCAACGGAGCCAACAGCAATATAGGATTAGCCGGAGGGATTATTATTTCTACAGGCAACATTACAAATGCACCGGGCCCCAACAACAGCGGAAGCGCAGGCTCATGTGCGGGCAATCAGCTGACTACTCCCCTGATAGGGATTGTACCCACTGCCAATCAAGATGTGGCCATGCTCACTTTGACCATTGTGCCGGAGTGTTCCAACATTTCTTTCAATTATGTTTTTGCATCGGAGGAATATCCGGAATACGCGGGATCCACGTTCAATGACGCATTTGGTTTTTTCCTTAGCGGCCCCAATCCACTGGGAGGTAACTACGTGAACACCAATTTGGCAACGATTCCCGGAATTGGCGCACCTGTGACCATCAACAGTGTGAATGCAGGCAGCAATCCTCAGTTTTATGTGAATAATGCGGGCGGAACAACGGTTCAATATGACGCTTTCACTACCGTTTTGACCGCAACTTTCAACACTGTTCCCTGTCAGCCTTATACATTGCAGTTAGTGATAGCCGATGCGGGTGATTGTATTTACGATTCTGCTGTGTTCGTTCAGTTCGGGTCGGTGGATTGTAACACCAACCAAATCACTGCACAGAGTTTGGGTCCCTCCATGATTGAAGGCTGTGTGAATTCGGGCTTGACAATCAATCAAACCAACCCTTCTCAACCTCTCAACATCACGGTAACTACTGCAGGAACTGCAACTGCTGTGGCTGACTATAACGCGATCGCGGGCAGCTATACCATTCCGGCAGGGCAATTGAGTTTTACCATACCTATAACCCCTGTGGCAGATGGTGTGACTGAACCTATAGAAAACTTGGCAGTGACGGTGACCTGGACTATCTGTGGTATCCCGACAAGTCAAACGCTCAACTACACCATAAATAACCAGATAAACCCGCTCAATGTGACCATTCCATTGCAGTTGTGCAATGTGGGGCCTCCTGTCAATCTGAACACCCTGCTGCCGGCAGGCGTGGCCACAAATGGGGTTTGGACAAGTCCGTCCGGAACCACCGTCAGTCCTATCATTTTCCCTGCAACCTCGCCCCAAGGCGCATACACCTACACGGTCACGGGGCCTCCCGGATGCGGCAATCAGACGGTTATTATCAATTTTTCGACTATCACTCCCCCTCCAATAAGCATTACCGGAAACACGACAATTTGTGCCGGAGGCAACACCATGCTGACCGCCACCCCGGGGTTTGACAGTTACACTTGGAGCAACGGGTGCACCGGGCCGACTTGCGAGGTTTTCACCACAGGCACTTTTACGGTTACCGGATCTATCGGAGGATGCACTGTAACCTCGACCATTTCGGTAACACAATTGCCTCCCAACTTCGTGCCCGCCATTACCGCAGGTGCAACTGCTTTGTGCCCAAATCAGACCACTACGTTAACGGCCACAGCAGGATTAGGGACCTACACATGGCAAGTAGCTCCCGGCTTCACAGGAAATTTGGTTTCCTCATCGGGCAACACGGCTGTGGTGGGTGTAGGCACTTATCAACTGACTGTGCTCACTCCTCAGGGATGTATTGGAACGACAACCATCACCATTAATTCAACCAACAATATTCCGCCCAATACTTTCTCCGGGACTTATTGTGGGTTAACACCGGTTCCATTCTGCTGCGCTACCTCTGCAGGATCGGGCATCATGCTTTTGAATGTGGGAAACAGCGCTTTGTGGGGTAGTTCGACCATCACGGTTCTGATCAATGGTGTTCCGGGGGTGACCACCGGAGGTGTGGTTATCCAAAACTTTGCTCCAAGCGGCACCAACGTCATTTTGCAGTTTAACGTAACCGCAGGCGCTTCAATTCAGCTTATTTACAACCAAGGAGCAGGGGCGACCATTACACAAGTCGGTATCATCACTTGTAACCCTCCGCAAAACACATTTGTGAATATTCCTTTGTCAAATGGAACTTTTTGGACGGGTACTGCCGGATGTAATCAGTCCCCTACCACGGGCACCTGGACCATTGTTTCAGGTCCGGGCGGTGGTTCATTCTCGGTGACCAATATTTTCAACACCACTTTCACCCCAACTAACTTTGGCACATATGTGCTCAATTTTTTCAATCCTCAGTGCAATGCCAATTATCAGTATACGCTGACTTTCGTTCCTCCGGTGAATGTCACCATCAGCCAATTTCCGGTGACTACCTGTGGTATCACCACGGTAAACTTGGTCGCTAACATCACAAACCCCGGAAATACGGGTTCATTCAATTGGTCGACAGGTTCGACTTCACCGGCCATTACAGTGACCACATCCGGTCAATACTGTGCATACATTTCTAACGCATGCATGGTTGTCCAACCCTGCGTTAATATTGTGATTCCTCCCCCCAATGTGCCTGTGCCGGGACCCGGTGGTGTATTAAATCTTTGTTCTGATGACCCGCCTTTCTTGCTATATAATGCTCTAATTCCGCCAGCCTCTCCAAACGGACTTTGGTTTGGCCCCGGAGGAGCACCCTTAGCTTCGCCCTTTCTGGACCCGGCAACTGCAGTTTCAGGGGTGTACAACTACACTATAATAAATGCACCGCCATGCCCGAGTCTCACGGCCCCTTGGACAATTAACATCATTCCTGCGGCCAATGCCGGTCCTGATGTTAGCACGGCCTTATGCATCACTGATCCACCTTTGAATTTGTTTTCGCTACTGACCAATGCAACTCCCGGTGGAACTTGGACAGATAGTTTTGGACAGCCATTTTCGGGCACATTTAACCCCTTCTTGGGCATTCCACAGACTTTCACATACAGTGTCGGTACTGCTCCATGTAACGATCAAGCAACAGTTACAATTACATCCATTGACTTGCCATTGGATCCGGGTGGGCCGGGAAGCATCAGCGTTTGCCCTGCCGATCCTCCATTTAATCTTTTTAATCTGTTGAGTGGAACACCCGCACCCGGGGGATCATGGACCGGACCGGGTGGTAACATTGTGAGCAATATTTTCACCCCGGGGACGTCTGCCCCCGGAGCCTATACTTATGGCTTTGGTACCACCAGTGGTTGCGCATCCAATACTGCTACTGTGACTGTGTCAACGACTGTTGTTCCTCCGAGCTCACAGACTTTCACCATTTGCCAAGGGCAATCAGTAACGCTGCCAAATGGTACCGTAGTAAATACGCCAGGCAGTTTTGTTGTTACCATCCCCTCCGCCTCCGGGTGTGATTCAACCATCACCACCACAGTCAATGTCAACCCGCTGCCGGTGGTCAACGTGGTTCCGCCTCCCGCTATTTGTGTCGGACAGCAAACCGCAACGCTCACCGCTACAGGGGCTGCAACTTATGTTTGGTCGCCCGCTGCA
>Ga0169931_10003429_pt1 | contig 25141 bp, 17 predicted proteins | sample Kivu_15m_20L_FD_129675 | JGI IMG/M metagenome (GOLD analysis project Ga0169931, IMG submission 129675) | Freshwater microbial communities from Lake Kivu, Western Province, Rwanda to study Microbial Dark Matter (Phase II) - Kivu_15m_20L... | ecosystem: Environmental > Aquatic > Freshwater > Lake...
AAACGTCGGGCTCCTGGATGTAATCGAATTGCTCGCGTGTGCGAATGAAGTTGCCTGCCGGAAAACGACGATTCGCCAAGTGATAGAAGAACACGGCGTCGGGAATCAGCATCGGAACCGGCACGACCTGCCAGCCGGTCATGGGTAGTAGTGATTCGTTGATCCGCTCAAAAGACGGGACGCCACCGCGCCCGAGGTCGAGCCGGTCAAAACCATCCAAAAAAGCCTGACAGGCGCATCCGGGGATCAAACGCAACTGACGCTCGAACAACTCGTCCCAGAGTCGATGTTCGTCGGCACTGTAACGACGCTGCTGTGGCTCAAGCCAGTCCTCACCGACATGACTCGGCCGCTGCAGTGGCGCCACGTAGACCGAAGGTGGCGTCGCAGGAATTCGACTGAAGTCGAACTCGATCACCGGCTGACTTCAGCGACGATAGTCAAGCGGTGGCTTGCGATCACCCACCACTGAAACATATTTGAAACCGGCCCCGCGCCGCTGCTCGAACTCGGCTTTGGCGCTGCGAATAAGTTCGGCATCCTGCATCAATCGCACGGCCGTCAAGGTGAGAATCTTGGTGGCATTCTCCATGCCCTTGAGTCCGATGCTCATACCGCCTGCGGCAACGGCCTGCCACGAATGCGCCGGCGTGCCAGGCACCCAGGTTGCCGTTCGAAAACCAATGGTCGGAACGGTCCAACTGACGTCACCCACATCCGTCGATCCGTAGCCGCCGCGTGAATTAGGCGCTTGGATGTCTCGCTCCGAGCCAAGCGGTAGAGCCGTCTTTCCGAGGGTCGTGAAAAGTTTTTCCGCGAATGCCTGTTCATTAGCGTCGTACGTCACTCCGCCCACCTGTCGCAGATGATCGTCGACGACCGAGGCCAGTGTATCGTTCGGTAGCAAGCTGTACGCACCGTGTATCACTTCGTGGGTCACGCTGGTTCCCGTACCGATAGCAGCCGCTTCAGATGTCTTGACGATACGGTCAAAGATTTCCGACATGATGAGCGGATTTCGATGCCGAACGTAATAGAAAACCTCGGCACTCTCCGGCACGACGTTGGGCGCATCGCCGCCGCGTGTGATGATGTAATGGATACGCGCATCCTGCGGAACGTGCTCGCGCATCAGATTGGCCATGAAGTTCATCGCTTCGACACCATCGAGCGCAGAACGACCGCGATCAGGCGCGCCGGCAGCATGAGCCGCGATACCCGTGAAGCGAAACTTGGCGCTCTTGTTGGAGAGCGTCGGCTCGTTGGTCACGATATTTTGATCACTGGCGTGCCAATGCAAGGCAACGTCGACATCGTCAAAAAGCCCAGCGCGGACCATGTAGGCCTTGCCGGCCCCACCCTCTTCGGCGGGGGTACCGTAGAGACGAATGGTCCCGCTGCGACGCTGCGTCTGCAACCAATGCTTCACCGCGATAGCAGCCGAGGTAGAACCTGCGCCAAACAGATGATGCCCGCAGGCATGGCCCGAGATGCGCCCCTTCAATGGCGAACGATCAGGCACCGCCGCTTGCGACACACCAGGCAAAGCGTCCATCTCCGCGAGAATCGCAATGACCGGTTGACCACTGCCGTATTCGGCGACGAACGCGGTCGGCATGTCGGCGACGCCGGCGGTGATACGAAAGCCCGCTTCGCGCAATTCTTTCTGTAAGCGCGCGCTGCTCTGCTCTTCTTGGTAGCCGACTTCAGCCCAGTTCCATAAATCGAGCGCCGCAGCCCGATCAGCAGCGCGACGCGACTCGATGAACTTGAACAGGGCATCGTCAGCAGAGGCCGCCGTAGAAGTCAGCACGGTAGCCACCGTCACCACGGTCAGCAGAAATGGTCGGCACATCATGAGATCACCTTGAGATGAAACGATGAATCAAAAACGCCAAGATCGGCGACGATAAAACTTACCGAGCACCCAAATCGGACCGATCAGCAAATACACGAGATCGGTGAAAAAACTCGGCCGCTTGCCTTCGTAGGCATGACCGATGAACTGGCCGATCCAAGCAACGACGAAAACGGCGACAGCCGACCAAGCCAATGTCATGACGCCGAACTCGGCGTACACATATTCGGTGATGATCAAACTCGCTAGCATGCAAAGCGCAGCGCCTAAACCGAGCGAGACCGACAAACGCAGCCAGAAAGCAATCGTGACAATCGCTGCGATCCAAGCCACACCACCCGCCGGGAGCGAATCACCTAACGGGATCGCGTAGAGCAGTGCCATGACAGACCAAACGATGGCGGGCACGCAAATCACATGCAACAACTGATTGCGCGCGTCCTGATGATCGGCCGAGTAAGCCGCAAACCAACGATCAATTGGGCGCTCTGTCACCTCGGTCATGTCGATAGCCATCGTGGATTCCTCCGATGAGTCATCATTGATCTGAAGCTTAACCCGTAGCCGCGCGCCAGCCACGCTCTAGTTGGTCCAAACGATCTTCGAGTAGCCCCGTGTAGCCGATCGATAAACGCACCAGTCCCGGGCGGATGCCCGCTCGTTGCAACGCCTGTTCGTCGAGCTCACTGGACGTACTCGACGCACTCGCGCTCATCAGGGTATCGCTGAAGCCGAGACTCACCGCCATGTAGCCAAAATCCTCGATATTCTGCAGATGCTCCATGAAACGGTTCGCTCGCTCGGCACTACCTAGATCGACGGCAAGCAGACCGCCTGCGCCGTAGCCCAGATTGGCAAGCTCGCGATGCAGTCGGTGATCGGGATGACTGCTGAGCCCAGGGTAAATGACCGACGCACCGAGCTCCGAAAGCCGATCGGCACAGCTCGCTGCGCGGCGCGCATGCTCCTGCATTCGCAGCCCGAGATTCGGGAAACGCGTCGCCACTTCGTACGCGGAGCGAGGATCCATCGTCGGCCCGAGCAACATCAAACTGCCGAGGTGCAGATCGTGCATCCCATCAATGAAAGCACCGCTAGCACAGACGCAGCCCGCAACGATATCCGACGCACCGTTGATGAATTTCGTGAGGCTATGGATGACCACGTCGGCACCGTGCAGCGCCGGCGTTATCGACAATGGTGCGAACGTGTTGTCGACGATCAATAAAGCGTCGTGACGATGAGCGATCGCAGCGAGAGCGGGCAAGTTGGCTACCCGCAAAGTGGGATTGGATACCGTCTCACAGTACAGCACTCGTGTACGAGACGTGAATGCCGCCTCGACCGAGGCGAGATCCGACAGATCGACAAAAGTCGTCTCGATACCCGCCTTGCGCGGCAAAAAATCATGCAGCAATGCCCAAGTGCCACCATACAAAGCCTGCCCTGCAACGATGTGGTCACCGTGATTGCAGGCGTGCAGCAACGAGCCCGAGATGGCGGCCATCCCGCTCGCCGTGCAATAGGCGCTCTCGGTCGCTTCGAAGGCGGCCAAGTGGCGCGCGAGCACCATAACCGTGGGATTGAAATGACGGCCATAGAGAAAACAGCCGCCGCCCGGCCCTTCACGCCCCTCGAAGATCGCGGGCATCTTGCCGGCTTCCATGACGGTGAAGGTCGCGCTGATCTCGATGGAGAGATTGACACCTCCGTGCTCACCAAACTCGTGGCGTGATCGCGCCACGCGGGCCATCGGATCGCTTGGACGTCGTTCTTGCATCGCGTGCCCCCTTCAGAGCGGTTAGTATTTTCCACCATGACAACAACTACAACCGGTGCGAACCGCACCTGGATCAGCATCCTCGTCTTCAGCGTCTTCGCCTGGACGATGAGCAATCTCGACCAATCTCTGTTCGGCTACGCGATACCGGGCATCTTGGGCGAATTTCAAGTCGGCCTCGATGTCGTTGGACTCATCTTGACGGTCGGCTTCATCACCGCATCGGTGATGGTGATCTTTGCGGGACTCGCCGCAGACACCTGGGGGCGCCGCTGGACTTTGACAGCGCTACTGGCGTTGTCGGCTCTGTTCGTCGGATTACACGGTCTGGTCGAAGACCTCACGCAGTTGACGTGGTTGCGCGCCTTGGCGTTTGGTCTCGCTGCCGGTCTCGCGCCGATCACGGCGGCGTACGTGGCCGAGTCGGCGCCCGCCCGTCATCGCGGCATGCTGATGGGCGTGCTGCAGTGCGGCTATCCACTCGGCTGGTTTCTCGCAGCCATGCTGGCCGCGCCGTTGCTCGAGACCAGCGGCTGGCGTTCGATTTTTTTCATTGGCTTTGCGGTGGTACCCATCGCTTTTTTTATCGGCTGGCGGTTGCCTGAGAGCGAGCGGTTCCAACAAGTTGCTGCAACACGCTCGAGCGAGCGCAGCTCGATCATCGATTGGGGATTGCTGCGCGAGATGTTCTCGATCGACTATCGACGGCGTTCGATCGCTTCGATTGTTCTGTTCTTCGCGTTCGGCTGCGCGTATGCAGGCACCGCCTTCTTCTTTCCGACCTATTTCATGGAAGTGCGCGGCTACAGCCAGTCGGAAGCAGCGCAACTCGTGGGGCTCTCCAACGGCATCGCGATTTTTGGCTATCTCGCGGCAGCTTACGTTGGTGAGTATTGGATGCCGCGGCGTGACACCTTCGCCTTGTGGACCTTGCTTGGTGCCGCCGCGCTCGTCGCGCTGATGTGGTTGCCACAGGAGCGTTGGCAGGATCTTGCGCTCTTTGGCCTTACAGGCGCTTTTTTCTACGGCAGCAATGCCGTAGTCGGTGCGCTCCTGACCGATTTGTTCCCGACACGCATGCGAACGACCGCTTATGCCGTCTGCGGCTCGGCGCCATTGAGTGCAGGGTTCGCGTTATTTCCCGCGATCGTGCCACTCGTGGTGCAATCGGCGGGCTGGCAGTGGTCGTTTACGGTGATGATCGCACCGCTCTTGGTGTTGGCTGCCATAGCCGCGCTGGCGTTGCCGCGAATCGTGTCGGGTAGTGACGTCGACGCCGTCAACCGTGACTGACGGTATCGTCTAACGGCTCGTCGCGTGAGGCAGGACCTCCAACTGGCATCGCGCCGGCCGGTCTCTCGATGTAACGCCGCGCCTTGCCACGACCACCCTCGATGAGTGCAGTCAGTTGCTCGCGCACTTCGCGGTCTGCGAGCGTCGGACGCGTCAAGCGCCGCTGATAGTCCGTCCAAGTCGGACTCTCGAATCGTTCGGTCCACACTTGCGGATCATCGAGACTCTGACACAGCGACCAGCGATACGCCCCATCGCGACGACGACGTCGCCCGAGTTCGTGCGCTACCGCCACGAACTGACGCGCGTTGTTCTCGGCAACGCGATACTCGATCTCGATAACGATGGGACCCGATGCGGGATCGAGTTCAACGGCTGGCGGATCGACGATCGGTACGGTTTGCGGATCGAGTGAGCCCATGCGCGCAATCGAAACCGGCAACCATCGCGCAACAAGAAAGGTACTCAAAGAAGATATACCGGCGACCGTCAAGATCTCTCGCAAACCATGGGCGGCAGCCAAATAGCCCCATAGCCAACTGCCGAGCGCTAAACCTGCGAAAGCGAAGGTTTGATAGAGCGCCAGAGTTCGACCCGTCACCCACCGCGGTGATGACAACTGCATGGCGATGTTGAGGTTGGCAAGGCCCAACGTCCAAACGGAACCGGCCAATACGTGAGCCAACAAAGTGACGATCGCATTGGGACTTTGCGCGATGATGATCATCGCCACGGTGGCAACCGCACAGATCCAACGCAACAAAGCATCGCTCGAGAAACGACTGCGCAGCGCGCCACTCGAGAGCGCACCCATCATCGCGCCAATACCGAATCCACCGAGCAAGATACCGTAGGTCGGTGCGCCGCCAGCCAACAAATCACGCGCCACGACGGGCATTAGCGCAGGCACGGCAGAGATCGGTACGGTAAAGAGCACGGCACGAATCAGAATCGCCGTCAGATGTGGTGATAAACGTACGTAGCGGATACCGGCAGCGATTGCGCCAAATAGCGGCTCGGGAGGCAATGCGTTTTCGCTTTTCGGCGCACGCCACCACAGCAAGGCACTCAACATGCCGATGTAAGACACAGCGTTGATCACGAACGCAGCGGCCGCACCGACGCTCGCGACAATGACGCCGCCGATCGCAGGCCCCACGCTGCGCGCGAGATTGAAGCCGACCGCATTGGCCATCACCGCAGCGGGGATCTGCACGCGCGGGACCTGATCGGCAATCGACGCCTGCCAGGCGGGAGCGAAAGCGGCGGTACCGCAGCCAATTAGAAAGGTGAAGGCCAATAACCAGATCGGTGTCAGCCAACCCAAGATTGCAAACGCGGCGAGCGAGATCGACGCCAGCAGCATCAACAACTGCGAGAGGATCATCACCCAGCGACGATCATGCGTATCGGCGTAAGCGCCGGCGATCAGGGATAGAAAAAAGAACGGCAGCGTGCCAGCTGTTTGTACGAGCGCGACCTGGTCCGGAGAGGGGGCTATCGTCGCCATCAGCCACGAGGCGCCGACGGTCTGGATCAGGCTTCCGAGCGAGGAGACGAGCGACGCCCACCAGAAAACCGCAAACACCTTGTGACCGAAGGGAGCCAGCGTCGACTGGCGCCAGCGGGCTATCAGGGAATCGGAGGACGCGGTCATCGTTAACAGCTAGAGCAAGGGGCTACGGCGCATAAACAGGCCTGCAACGGTATCATGATGGCATGTCAGTCAGTTTCGAAAATATCGTCAGCGCCGCAAAGACTCTAGGCGATCAGCTAGAGCGCACGCCCTGCAGACGCTCCCGCACACTATCGGCATTGACCGGTGCCGAGGTGTGGTTGAAGTTCGAGAACCACCAATTCACGGCATCGTTCAAGGAGCGCGGCGCGCTCAACAAACTGAACAGTCTGAACGAGGAGCAACGACGACGCGGGGTCATCGCCATGTCGGCAGGAAACCACGCGCAGGGCGTCGCTTTCCACGCCAGTCGCCTCAACATTCCGGCGACGATCGTTATGCCGGCGAATACCCCGTTCAACAAGGTCCAACAGACCCGTGCGCACGGCGCGCGCGTCGTACTACATGGTGCGCAACTGATCGATGCGGAGCAGCACGCGCACGAAATCGCCAAGGCAGAGCATCTTGTCTTCGTACATCCCTATGACGATGCGGACGTCATCGCAGGCCAAGGTACGATTGCACTCGAGATGCTTGAGGACGTACCCGATCTCGAGATGCTCTGCGTACCGATCGGTGGCGGCGGTCTCCTCGCCGGCATGGCGGTCGCAGCCAAAACTCTGCAACCCAACATCGAACTCGTTGGTGTACAAACACGCGCATTCCCGAGCATGTATGCCGCCATCAAGGGTACGAGCCCGACCTTTGGCGAGCGAACCATCGCCGAGGGTATCGCCGTGCGAAATGTGGGTCGATTGACCCAAGCGATCATCCGTCAATGGGTGAACGATATTCTGCTGATCGACGACTCGGCCATCGAGAACGCGATCAGCTTATTGGTATCGATCGAGAAAACGGTTGTTGAAGGTGCTGGTGCCGCCGGGCTCGCTGCCTTGTTGGCATATCCCGAGCGCTTCAAAGGCAAGCGAGTCGGTCTCGTGTTGTGTGGTGGCAATATTGATACACGACTCCTCGGAATCGTGTTGCAGCGTCAACTTGTACGTGAGCACCGACTCGTCACACTGCGCTTCGAAAGTGCTGATCAACCCGGCACTCTCGCCCGCATTGCCACGTTGATTGGCGGTGCTGGCGGCAATATCGTTGACGTCGCCCATCATCGACTGTTTCTCGATGTACCCATCAAAGATGCCGATCTAGATTTCACGATCGAGACGCGCGACGCAGAACACACCCGACAATTAGAGGCGACCCTGCGAGAAGCAGGCTTGTCGCCGCAAACGATTGCATCGACCGGAGGCTGACCGACGCCATGACTAATCCGAAAAAGACCGCGATGGATCGCTTTCTCGACGCAGTCGAACGTGCTGGTAACGCCCTACCCCATCCAGCAACGCTCTTTGCTTTGTTGGCGCTGATCGTCGTCATAGCCTCGTTCGTTGCCACGCAATTGGGCGTATCCGTCCAGCACCCGACGACCGGTGCCACCGTGACGCCGGTCAACCTGCTGAGCCTCGAGGGTCTACATCGAATCCTGACGAGTCTCGTCACCAACTTCACGGGCTTCGCGCCGCTCGGTACGGTACTCGTCGCCTTGATCGGCATTGGTGTCGCGGAGCATTCAGGGCTGATCGGTGCAGCACTACGAAAACTCGTACTGGCAGCACCGCGTAACCTGCTCACGCCGATCATGGTTTTCGCCGGCGTCATGTCGAATATGGCAAGCGAGATCGGCTACGTGCTGTTGATCCCGCTCGCGGGGCTGATCTTCCACTCGGCAGGTCGGCATCCCATCGTCGGCATGGCGGCCGCTTTCGCCGGTGTCTCCGGTGGCTACTCCGCTAATCTTTTGATCGGAACCATTGATCCTTTGCTCGCCGGGCTATCGCAAGAAGCAGCCCGAATCGTCGATCCGGACTACACTGTCAGTCCGCTGGCCAATTGGTACTTCCTCGCCGCCTCGACTCCCGTCATCACGCTGCTTGGTTGGTTCGTCACGGAACGCTTCACCGAGAAGCGTTTTGCCAATGCCGACAAGAACGCCATGGACGGCACTCTGGAGAGTCCATCGACCAGCGAGCTGTCACTGCCTGAGCGTCGCGGTCTTCGCTACGCAGGTTTGGCGAGTCTCGCGCTGACACTACTGATCGTCTGGTCGATGCTGCCGCTGGACTCAGTGCCGGGCGCAGGCTTTTTGCGCAGCCCGACCACCGGCGAATTACTCAACTCACCGCTGCTCTCAGGCGTGGTCGCAATCATCTTTCTCTTCGGAGTCGTCAGCGGGGTCGCCTACGGCATCGGCGCCGGCACGATCCGCAGCGATGCCGATATCGTCAAAGGCATGAGCAACAGCATGTCGACGCTAGGCGGCTATCTCGTGCTCGTATTCTTTGCCGCACAGTTCGTAGCGTTGTTCAATTGGACCCAACTCGGACTAATCATGGCGGTGAACGGTGCTGAGGGACTCAAGGCACTCGGTCTATCGGCCGTGCCCCTGTTCGTCCTATTCATTTTGCTCACCGCCACCGTCAATCTGATGATGGGTTCCGCATCGGCAAAGTGGGCGTTGATGGCACCCGTGTTCGTACCGATGTTCATGTTACTGGGCTATTCGCCGGAACTGACGCAAACCGCTTATCGTGTTGGCGATAGCGTGACGAACATCATTTCGCCGATGCTGAGCTACTTTGCCTTGATCATCGCGTTCTTCCATAAATACGAATCACGCGCAGGCCTTGGCACCGTCGTCGCCGTGATGCTGCCCTACTCGATGACCTTCCTCATCGGATGGTCGGTCATGTTCGGACTGTGGCTCGTCTTCGGCCTGCCGATCGGACCTGGTGCACCGCTCTATTACTCGGGCGCGAACTGACAGCTCGCGGGCGGCCGCTCGTCGCGAGCCATCCCGCGTCGCACCTCGAGATGCTGAACCTTAGGTGGCATCGTGGGCGACAAGGTCACCGAAGCTCGCAGCGTACCGCGCTCACAATCAAACAACCAATCGCCCCGCAGGCGATTTTCCATGCTGACGTAACCCGGGCGACTACGACAGGCACCAAGTTCTTGCTTCAATTGCGCAAACTCGGCACGCCGACGCTCGAGTGAACGATCGAGAAAGAGGTTCATCGCCGCAAGCTCACGCGCGGTGGTGTCGTCCCACTTGGCTACCAGGGCCTCGACACCAAGCCGCGCCGCCTGCAACTCCGTCGACGGCTCGATCGTGCGCGGCTTGAGCTCACCGGCGCGGGCCAAGACCGCAAAAGCCTCATCAAGCGCACCGCCCCACGGGGTGTAAGTGCGATTCCCGAGCGCAATCAAACCGACGCCGTACTCCGGCAACCAACGCATCTGCGAACCAAAACCGGGTAGCCCACCGGAGTGCGCGACGATATGTGAGAACTCACAGTTCTGACTGATGCGCAGTCCGTAACCATAGCCTGCCACGTTGAGCTGCGGTTGCCCGCTCTTGTTCAACGTGACTGATGCAGGTCTCAGTCGCCACATCTGCTGCATCTCGCGCAGTGAAGCCCGCCCGACCGGTTCGCTCGAGGCTTCGTCGCGAGGAGGATAAGCCGCCAAAAACGCACCGACATAGCGTCCAAGATCATCGAGTGAAGTCAACATTCCACCCATTGCACCAAATGCACCGTCGGCAAGTTGCGGCTCAAGTTTCCATTGACCATCTTCGAATCGATATCCTCGAGCAAGACGCGCATCGTCCACGGCACTCGGCTCGAGTGTCGTCGAGGTCATGCCAAGCGGCTGCAGAATTCTTTGCTGCACGTACTTCGGGTAAGGCATACCCGAGATAGTCGAGACGATCCGACCGAGCAAGGCGTAGCCGTAGTTGGAATACTCGAAGGCAACACCCGGCGGATTCGAGAACGGCATTCCTTGGCGCAACAAAGCCGTGAACTCATCCTCGCTGATCGCCAACTGCTGATCGCCCCACGGGTTATCTTCCGGAAATCCCGCTGAATGCGTCAGTAAGTCGCGGATAGTCAACTTCGGCGAGTCACTGCTCGGATAACGCCAGCGACGCAACTCGGGTAGGTATTTTTCAGCTGGATCCTCGAGCGACAAGCGCCCTGCATCACGCAGCTGCAGGATCGCCATCGCCGTGAAACTCTTCGTCATCGATGCAATACGAAAGACGCTGTCACTTTTGACTTCCGAGCCCGTGGCCACATCGCGAAGACCATGAACACCGACATGGATCAGTTTGCCGTTCACGATGATGCCCCAGGCGCCACCGGGGACATTTTCGCGGACCAAAAATTCCCGCAACACACGATCCACGTCGGCATAACCCGTAGGTGTCACAGGAGAGGCGCTCTGCGCAAGACCACTGCCGACAACGACAGCAGCGACCCACCAACCGATATTCCGTCGAGCCTGCCTCATGTCTTTCACCCCATTTCAGCGGTTCAAACGATGCGAGTCGTACCAACCCACGGTGCCCTGAATCGCAGCGAGCCACTGACTCGGTCTACCAAAACCATGGCTCGCATCGGGTAGGCGCATCAACGCGCTCGGCACCCCCTGCAATTGCAGCGCTTGGAAGTATTGTTCAGAGTCGCTCATCGGCGTGCGCCAATCCTGCTCACCGGTGATTATCAAGGTGGGCGTACGAACCTTCCCAACCAGCGACAAAGGAGAGCGCGCCCAATATTTCTCAGGCTCTTCCCAAGGCATTCGATCAAACCAATATCCTGCCATCGTGGCGCCGATATCGGTCGTGAGTGCGGTCGAGACCCAGTTGATCACCGGTCGCTTGACCGACGCGGCAGCGAAGCGATTTGTTTTACCGATCGCCCACGAGGACAGCACTCCGCCGCCCGAACCACCGCCGATGTAAAGCCGATTCGTATCGATAAAACCCTTGGCAACGACCGCATCGACGACGCTCATCAGATCGTCATGATCTTTGCCGGGATACGCACGATTGATCAGGCTCGCAAATTCCTCACCATAGCCGATGGAACCGCGTGGATTCGCAAAAGCCACAACGTATCCGGCCGCCGCATAGAGATGATGCGTGATCGAGAACATCGGACCGTAGTCCAGATGCGGGCCACCATGAATATCGAGCGCCAGTGGATACTTTTTTGAAGGGTCAAACCCCGGCGGATACAACACCCAAGCGTGCACCAGGCGGCGATCAGCACTCGACTTGACCCACAACTCCTCGAGCTTGCCGATGTCGCGCTGTTCGCGCCACGCCAGATTCATATCCCACAAGGTCCGCGTACCCCTCACGTCGGTGATCGCAAGCACTGCCGGACGATCAGCCTCGACACTCGGATAGGCAAATACGCCTGCCGCGACTGAATACGCGCTGCCGCCCGACGACGGCAGCAGTAATCGCGTCGCACCGAAAGCATCGACAACGCGCGTGATCACGCGATCGCGCGTCACGAAGCCGACTCGATTCACGCCTTGGTCTTGATACTGGAAGTAAACGCCAGAGGCGTCTTCGCGCCATTGCGGTTGCGAGGCAACCCGATCGAGTGCTGCTGTCAGATTAACAGCCGTCGTGGTCGTCTGAGCATCGAGAGACAGCCAAAACAGATCAGTACGTTGATGCGAGTTGCGACGGTTGCGCCAGCCAACATAAACAACCTCACGTCCGTTCGGACTGATCGCTGGCGACGTTTCGGACCCGTCGTCTCGAGTTAATTGCTTGGGCGACGCATCGGCACTCAAAAATATCTGCCACAGATCGCGTTGATTCGCCCGCCGACGGGCTGCCTCGTTGGTGTCTGCCGAAACGATGAGCGAGCGACCATCTGGCATCCACGCGGGCGCATCATCGCGTTCACCCCAATCACCCGCGCCACGCGTGAGCTGCTGTGGCTCGGCTGTGCCATCGATACCCACGATAAAGACATGCCGCTCGCCGGGCGTACTCCAACCGCCCGAGTCGGTGCGATAAGGATAGTCGCTGACGATGCGCGGCTCGGGCGCCCATTGTGCGCCCTCGGGCTTTTTCGGTAGCGCGTAAAAAGGCTTGGGCTTTTGCTCAACGAGCATCACGAAAGCGAGCCGTGATCCATCCGGTGCCCACGCGATGCCGCTCGGCGCCTGAGCGCCGCGCGTGATCGATCTCGCACGGCCGTCTTGCAGATCGAGGACAAAAATCTGCAGCTTACCACCCTCACGCCCAATGAAAGCGATCTTTGTGCCGTCTGGCGACCACCGCGCCGAACGCGGCGACTTGTCCGCACCGACCAACATCTGCCGGGCACCACTCTCGGAATCGACCAACCACAGTTCCGTGGCAACGCGATCCGCCTGGATGTCGCGCGTCTCGCGCAGCACCGCTACCCTTTTTCCGTCAGGCGAGACCTGCGGATCAACCGGTTGCTCGAGGCGATAGAGATCGAGCGCCTGAACCGGGACGCGCAACTCGGTCTTTGAGCGGACCCACTCATCGACCTGAGCTTCGAGAATGTCGAGCGGTAACGCACCCGATCGCAAGATCACGTCGTGAAAATCGCGAATATCGAAACGCGCACCGAGCGCACGCTGCGACTTCTCGCGCAGCTTGACGATATGCAACATACCGACGGTGTAAGCGGTCGCCTGCCCCGGCATGACGATGTAACGCTCGGTGGCTTTCGTCGCTGCATCTCGCGTCATCGGCATGTTGTCTAGGTGATATTGGATCACCTTCTCGCGCGTCCAGCGCTTGGCATGCAAGCCGGTGTCAACCACCAAACGCACGGCGCGCGTCAGCTCGAGCACGAGTCGGCCAAAGTCGGAATAGGGATCTGAGTAGAGCCCAAGCTCCTTCGGTAACCGTTCGGTGTAGAGACCCCAACCCTCGGAGTAGGCAGTGAACCCACCGAAGCGACGGAAGCGCGGTAACTCGTCGAGTTCGCCAGCGATCGCGAGCTGCATGTGGTGACCCGGAATACCCTCGTGGTACGCGAGCGCTTCCATCTCGTATTTCGGCATATCTGCCATACGATAGAGATTGGCGTAGTACACGCCCGGTCGAGTTCCATCCGCCGACGGTCGTTGGTAGAACGCCTTGCCTGCAGACTTTTCACGGAATGGTTCGACCGCCTTCACGATCATCGGCGCCTTCGGCAGCGTACGGAACAGCGATGGCAAGCGCTCACGCATGCCATCGATCAAGCGTGTCGCCTCGGCAAGGTAAGCGGCCTTACCCTCGGCCGTCTCCGGATAGTAGAACTGCGGATCCTTGCGCATGAACTCAAAGAAAGCCTGCAGATCTCCTTTGAAGCCCACCTGCTTCATGATGGCGCGCATCTCGTCGTGAATACGCGCCACTTCGGCGAGACCCAACTGATGGATCTCCTCGGCGCTCATCGAGGTGGTCGTGTAACTCGAGAGCAAGAAATCGTAATAGCGAGCGCCGTCTCGTAGGCGCCAAGCGCCATCGTCAGTTCCGGCGCGCTTACCCGCCGCGGTCGCGTAATCGACCAACTTTCGGTATCCCGGACCCACCGACTCGAGTAGCGCAGCACGCGCCTCGCCGATCAATCGCTCACGCGTCGCAGCATCCGCCTCGATCGCGGCGATCTTGCCGTTGATATCAGCCCACAGCGGACTGTCCTGGCCGGATTCATCAAAAGGCGCGCCTTTGATGATGTTGGCGGCGTCCGAGATCACATAGGGGAAGACGAAAGCCGGCGGCAACGCACCGTTCTGCTCGGCCTTGTCGGCATTCGCCATCGCCTGCTCGATGCGCGCTGCGACACCACGCAGACGGGAAATGTAAGCCTCGGCGTCGGATACCGACTGAACACGATGCGAGTTGATCAAGAACGCAGGGATTTGCGCCTGCAAGCCGTTCATCTGATCGAACGGATAACGGTGGTAGCGCCACTCGTCGCGCGCGATGTCGCGCTTGGCGTTCATCACGAAGATGTCGTACGAGAGCTGCCCCTGCGTATCGAGCGCAGCTCGATCGATGGTCGACTCCAAGGTCTGCAACTGACGCCGTGTGCGCGCCAGATCCTCCGCACGACGCTCCTCGGTCAGCGAAGACCATTCGCCGTAACGCGAACGCAGCCCTAGCGCTGTCGCATATTCAGGACTCGCTGCTACATCTTCGTCAAACGCCGACTCGAAAAACGCCTTGGCTTTCGCATTGGCGTCCGCATCGGGCGTCGCCGCCTGCACAGTGAAGGTCGCCAATGCGACCAAAAATACAGTGATGATTCCCTGCTTGATCATGGGCAACCTTTTTATTGACAAATTATTGGCGAAATCTTTTGGTTTCAACTATCAAATCTTTGCGGCAAGCGCCGTCGCCTGGCGAATCGCGCGTTTCGCATCCAGTTCAGCGGCGACATCGGCTCCACCGACGAGATGCACCGTAACTCCCGCCTGCTGCAAGGGTGCAGCAAGCTCGCGCAGGGGCTCTTGGCCAGTACAGAGCACGACGGTGTCGACATCGAGGGTGCGCGGTGTCTCTCCGACCATGATGTGTAAACCTGCGTCATCGATATGCCGATACTGCACATCACCGATCATCTCGACGCGTTTCATCTTGAGAGTCGTGCGATGGATCCATCCAGTCGTCTTGCCCAAACCCGCCCCAGGCTTGCCGGCCTTACGCTGCAAGAGAAAGACCTCGCGTGCGGGCGGGGTCGGCTGCGCCTTCACGCCCGCGACACCGCCGCGGGCCACCGCAGGGTCACCGACCCCCCACTCGCGCAACCAGGCCTCGCGATCCAAGGTAATCGAGTGACCATCGTGCACGAGAAATTCAGCCACATCGAAACCGATACCACCGGCTCCAACGATCGCCACTCGCGCACCGACCGTTCGCTTACCCGTGAGAACGTCGAGGTAGCTGCAAACCTTTGGATGATCTTGCCCCGAAATTTTCGGATCGCGCGGCATCACACCCGTGGCAAGAATGACTTCATCGAAACCAGCGCCGATCAAAGATTCGGCGCCGATGCGCTGACCCAGTCTGACGTCAACGTCGGTTGCGACTAGCCGGCCTTGGAAGTAACGCAAGGTTTCCTCGAACTCTTCCTTACCTGGAATTTGCTTGGCGAGATTGAACTGACCGCCGATACGCTGATCCGCCTCGAACAAGGTCACCGAGTGACCGCGCTCGGCCAAGGTGGTCGCTGCGGCAAGACCCGCAGGGCCCGCCCCTACAACAGCGATTTTTTTGGCCCGACGAGCTGGCGCGATGATCAACTCGGTCTCATGACAGGCACGCGGGTTGACGAGACATGAAGCGATCTTCTGCGAGAAGGTGTGATCGAGACAGGCTTGGTTGCAGGCGATACAGGTGTTGATATCCGCCGCGCGCCCCTGTGAAGCCTTGCGCACAAAATCAGGGTCGGCGAGCAAGGGTCGCGCCATCGACACCATATCCGCATCGCCCGCAGCGAGCACAGCATCGGCAACTTCAGGAGTATTAAGTCGATTGGTCGTGCAGAGCGGGATCTCGATACCCGCCGCACGCAACTCGCGACGCAGCTTGCCCGTTACCCATGTAAAGGCGCCGCGCGGCACCGAGGTTGCGATAGTGGGGATTCGCGCCTCATGCCAACCGATGCCAGAGTTAAGAATCGTCGCGCCGGCGGCGGAAATCGCTTTGGCCATACGCACGACTTCGTCCCAACTTTGACCGTTTGGAATCAGATCGAGAATCGATAAGCGATACACGATGATGAAATCGTGACCGACCGCTTCGCGTATTCGCGAAACGATCTCCACCGGCAAGCGCATCCGATTCTCGAACGAGCCACCCCACTCATCGTCGCGACGATTGGTGTGCTCCACCAAAAATTGGTTGATGAAATACCCTTCCGAACCCATCACTTCGACGCCGTCATAGCCGGCTTCACGGGCGAGCGACGCACAACGCACGAAGGCGCGGATCTGGCGTTCGACTCCCGCTGAACTCAAGGCACGCGGCACGAAGGGCGTGATGGGCGATTTGATCTTCGATGGCGCGACCGACAACGGGTGATAGCCGTAACGTCCAGCATGCAGGATCTGCAGTGCGATGCGACCGCCCTCGGCGTGAACGGCATCGACTATCGGCCGATGACGCACTGCAGCGCGCGACGAAGCGAGACGCGAACCGAACGGCGATAGCCAACCTTCGATATTGGGCGCAAAACCACCGGTGACGATCAGGCCGACGCCGCCGCGGGCACGTTCGGCGAAATAGCTCGCGAGACGTCCAAAGTGTTTGGGGTTGTCCTCAAGTCCCGTGTGCATCGAGCCCATGAGGACCCGATTGGGCAACGTGGTGAAACCAAGATCGAGTGGTGAGAGCAGATGGGTGTAGACCGACATGCGTCGAAGTCTACATGGTCACCCCGCCCCAAAAGAAAAGGCCCGGGATTTCTCCCGGGCCTCGAAACGTCACGCACGGAGGGGATGGCGTGACGGGGGGATTACATCCCCATGCCTTCCATGCCCGTGGGGGCCGGATGCACGTGGTCGTGATCGTCCTTCGGAGCCTCGGCGATCATGACCTCGGTGGTCAGCAACAGGCCGGCGACCGACGCTGCATTCTGCAGCGCAAGACGCGTGACCTTCGCCGGGTCGAGGATGCCGAAGTCGAGCATGTCGCCATACTCGCCCGTGGCAGCGTTGTAGCCGTAGGCGCCCTTACCGGACTTGACCTGATTGAGGATCACGGCGGCATCTTCGCCGGCGTTCTCCACGATCTGACGCAGCGGCTCTTCGATCGAGCGGGCGAGGATGCGGATACCGACCGTCTGGTCTTCGTTCGCACCTTCGAGCTTCTCGAGCGACTTGGTGGCGCGAATCAACGCAACACCACCGCCCGGCACCACGCCTTCTTCGACCGCCGCACGCGTGGCGTGCAGGGCGTCTTCGACGCGAGCCTTCTTTTCCTTCATCTCGATCTCGGTGGCAGCGCCGACCTTGATCACGGCAACACCGCCCGACAACTTGGCGACACGCTCCTGGAGTTTCTCCTTGTCGTAGTCGCTGGTCGCTTCTTCGATCTGCTGACGGATCGACTCGACGCGAGCCTTGATGTCGGCGTTCTTGCCGGCGCCGTCGATGATCGTGGTGTTTTCCTTCTCGACCACGATCTTCTTGGCTTCGCCGAGATCATTCAGCGTGGCCTTCTCGAGCTGCAGACCAACTTCGTCGGAGATGACCGTGCCACCCGTGAGGATCGCGATGTCCTGTAACATGGCCTTACGGCGATCACCGAAGCCCGGCGCCTTGACGGCGGCAACCTTCAGGATGCCACGGATGTTGTTGACGACGAGCGTGGCCAGGGCCTCGCCCTCGACGTCTTCGGCGATCACGAGCAGCGGACGGCCCGCCTTCGCAACGCCCTCGAGCACCGGCAGCATTTCGCGGATGTTCGAGATCTTCTTGTCGACGAGCAGGATGTACGGCTTGTCGAGCTCGGCCGTCTGGTTGGCCTGCTGGTTGATGAAGTACGGCGAGAGGTAGCCGCGGTCGAACTGCATGCCCTCGACAACGTCGAGTTCGTTCTGCAGGCCCGAGCCTTCTTCAACCGTGATCACGCCTTCCTTGCCGACCTTTTCCATCGCCTGGGCAATGGTCTTGCCGATCGAGTCATCGCTGTTCGCGCTGATCGTACCGACCTGCGCGATCGCCTTGTTGTCCTTGCAGGGCTTGGCGAGCTTCTTGATGTCTTCGGTGGCGACGATGACGGCCTTGTCGATACCGCGCTTGATGTCCATCGGGTTGCGGCCCGAGGCAACGGCCTTCATGCCTTCGCGGATGATCGCCTGCGCGAGCACCGTGGCGGTCGTGGTGCCGTCACCGGCTTCGTCAGACGTGTTGGAAGCAACTTCCTTCACCATCTGTGCGCCCATGTTCTCGAACTTATCCTTCAGTTCGATTTCCTTGGCAACCGACACGCCGTCCTTGGTGACGGTCGGAGCGCCGAAGCTCTTCTCGAGTACGGCATTGCGGCCCTTCGGGCCGAGAGTGGCCTTAACGGCGTTGGCGAGAATGTTGACGCCGCGCACCATGCGCGAACGGGCGTCATCACTAAAACGGACTTCTTTGGCAGCCATGTTTCTGTATTCCTTGAAAGTGGAGTGAGTGTGGCTTACTTGCCTTCGATGACGGCCATGATGTCTTCCTCGCGCATCACGAGCAGGTCATCACCGTCGACCTTCACTTCGGTACCGCTGTACTTGCCGAAGAGGATCTTGTCGCCGACCTTGACGTCGAGCGCACGAACCGAGCCATCCTCGAGGATCTTGCCCTTGCCGATGGCCACGATCTTGCCCTGCGAGGGCTTCTCGGCAGCGCTGTCGGGAATGACGATACCGCCTGGCGAGGTGCGTTCCTCTTCCAGGCGCTTCACGATCACACGGTCATGAAGCGGACGAATTTTCATGTTTCGCTCCTTAAGCTAACGAAAGGTTGACGTTGGAAACCGGGAGAGTGTTAGCACTCTCCCCGAGTGGCTGCTAATGATAGTGGCGGCCTGTTTCTTTTCAAGGGCTGAGCCCGGTATGCTGATCGGCCGGCGGACTGGTGATTTCAACTAACATCATGAAATTCCTGAAAAATATTCTTCCGAAGAATCTCATGGTCGCGCTCTGGGCCTTGTTCGTCATCGCACTCTCGATGCCGAACGGACGCGCCCAACTGGGTGATTCGGAGTTCCTGCCGCCCAAGGAGGCCTTCCGAGTCACCGCGACCGCCGAGGGCGCAGACAAGATTCGGGTCGATTTTCTGATCGCACCGACCTACTACCTCTATCGCCATCGCTTCTCGTTTGCGATCGATGCCGACGCGGCCAGCCCAGGCGCGGCACTCGGCAACGCCGCGATCCCCGAAGGTGAATGGAAGGAAGATGAGTTCTTCGGTCGCCAACAGGTGCACTATTCCGCCGTCAGCGTGACCGTACCGGTCTCGCGCGCGCCCGGCGAGGCCTTGACCCTGCCGCTCGTGGTCGGCCTGCAGGGTTGCGCGGATGCGGGTCTTTGTTATCCACCCGAGAAGCGACGCTTAAGCGTCACGCTGCCCGCCACGGATCAGGCCGCCACGCTGCCTGCCGATTCGAGCGGCTTCGTCTCGGAACAGGATCGTCTCGCGGCGTTGATCAAAGATGGCTCTCTGCCGCTCGTACTCGCGACATTCTTTGGTCTTGGCCTGTTGCTCGCTTTCACGCCCTGCGTGTTGCCGATGGTTCCGATCCTCTCAGGCATCATCGCAGGGCAAGGTAACGTGACGACCGGTCGCGCGTTCAGCCTGTCGTTGAGTTATGTGCTCGGCATGGCGACCGTGAATACTTTGGCCGGTATCGCGGCGGCCTCGGCCGGCGCGCAGGTTCAGGCACTGTTCCAACAACCGTGGATCATCACGGTGTTCGCCCTGCTGTTCGTCGTACTCGCCGCTTCCATGTTCGGCTTTTTCACGTTGCAGTTACCCGCAGCACTGCAGACGCGCTTGGTCGATGTCAGCAATCAGCAGCGCGCAGGCACTTACGGCGGCGTTGCCGTAATGGGTGCGCTATCTGCGTTGATCGTGACAGCCTGCGTCGCGCCGCCCTTGTTTGCAGCCCTCGCCGTGATCGCGCAGACGGGTGACGTGCTGCGCGGGGGCACCGCCCTCTTTGTGATGTCACTGGGCATGGGTGCGCCGCTGCTGATCATCGGCACTTCGGCGGGACGCTTGTTACCCAAAGCCGGCGCCTGGATGGACACGGTCAAGAAACTCTTTGGCGTTCTGATGCTCGCCGTCGCGGCTTGGATGCTGGCGCGTATCGTGCCGGAGTCGTATGCGCTCTTGCTGTGGGCGATTCCGGCCTTCGCCGCAGCCATCGTACTTCGGATCGATATCCAGCCCACAACTTGGCGCGGATGGCTCGGCCGTGGTGTCGGTGTTGCTTTCGGACTCTACGGCTTGGTACTCATCGCCGGCCTCGCGCTCGGCGGTCGCGATCCACTCGCACCGATTCCTCAATGGAGTGCGCCGCAAAGCACGCTCGAGTTCAAGAAAATCAAAACCGTGGCTGACCTCGATCGCGAAGTCGCCGCAGCCAGCGCGGCCGGCAAACCGGTGATGCTCGATTTCTATGCCGACTGGTGTGTCTCCTGCAAAGAGATGGAACGCTACACCTTCACCGACGCCACCGTGCAAAGCGTCTTGGAGGGTACCGTTCTGCTCAAGGCGGACGTCACCGTCAACGACGAGGCTGACCAGGCGCTGCTGCAGCGCTTTGGCATCTTCGGCCCGCCGACCATCGCTTTCTGGAATACCGAGGGCGTCGAACTGAATCGCTTCCGAGTGGTCGGATTTATGAAGGCCGATGAATTTGCGAACGTCGCCCGTCTCGCCCAAGCACCCGGAGCCACTCCATGAAGAAATCCTCGTTGCTGACCGTCGGCGTTGCGCTGGTGGCTGGCGCAATTGCCTTCGTCGCGATCAGTAGCTTCCTCGAACCGAAAGCACCGCCTGCCGCCGAGATCGCACCGCTGCCCGGCGCCCCGGCTACCGCGAGCGGCGCGGGAGAAAATCCCGGCATTGCGCGCCAAATTCCCGAGACGCTGCCCGATTTCACCCTTTCGACCCTGGAGGGTCCGCCGAAGGCGATCTCCTCTTTCACCCAACCATCACTGGTGGTGAACTTCTGGGCTACCTGGTGCGCCCCCTGCCGCCGCGAAATCCCGCTACTGCGACAAATTCGCGCCGAACGCGGCGCCAAAGGCGTCGAAGTTGTGGGAGTCGCCGTCGATTTTCGCGAAGATGTCGTCAAGTACGCCGCTGAAATCGGGCTCGACTACCCGCTGCTGATCGGCGAAGAAGATGGTATGGCTGCCGCCGACTCCTTCGGCGTCGATCCGGTGTTCCCGTTCACCGCCTTCGTCGATCGCGAACGCCGCATCATCGCCCTCAAAATCGGCGAACTTCACGCCGATGAGGCCGCGTTCATCCTCGATCATGTCGACAAAGTGAACGTCGGGAGCTTGCAACCGGGCGCCGCCCGACAACTGATCCGCGACGAAATCCGTCGTCTCGACGCCCTGCGCCCGAAAGAGAAAGCGTGATAGACGCCCGGGCATAGGGCCTGAGGCGAGGGCCGTCCGCTTCGGGACCGTCTTCTATCCCGATTTTGCCGCGAATAGGGTACATTTCGCGTCCATTTTCGTGATCTTGGTATCGGATCGGGGGGCGCATGGATATTCGAAAGGTCAAGAAGTTGATCGAACTGCTCGAGGAATCGGGCATCGCCGAGATCGAGATCAAGGAAGGCGAGGAGTCGGTCCGCATCAGCCGCCAACCGACCGGCGCGGTGGCGAGTCACTTCCCCATTTACGCACCGCCTGCGACACCCGCCCCGCTAGCGGCCGCCGCAACGGCCAGCCCTGGCGTCGAGAGCGCCGCGGCGGCAGCCCCCAAGTCCAACGACTACCCCGTACAGGCTCCGATGGTCGGCACGTTCTACTCCGCGCCCGCCCCAGGCGCAAAACCCTTCGTGCAGATCGGCGATGAGGTGAAGGTTGGTCAGGTGCTCTGCATCATCGAAGCGATGAAGATGATGAACCAGATCGAGTGCGACCGTGCCGGCAAGATCACCTCGGTGCTCGTCCAGAACGGCGACCCGGTCGAGTTCGGCCAAGCGCTGTTCTCGATTCAGTGATCCAGGTATCGGCATGATCGACAAGGTCATCATCGCCAATCGCGGCGAAATTGCGCTGCGCGTGTTGCGCGCTTGCCGAGAGCTCGGCATCAAGACGGTGGCCGTGCACTCGACGGCCGACGCCAACCTCAAGCACGTGCTGCTCGCAGACGAGTCCGTCTGCATCGGTCCGCCGCAATCCGCCAAGAGCTACCTCAACATGCCGGCGATCATCGCGGCTGCGGAACTCACCGATGCGGCTGCGATCCACCCGGGCTACGGTTTCTTGTCCGAGAATGCCGACTTCGCCGAACGCGTCGAGAAAAGCGGCTTCACCTTCATCGGGCCGAAGGCCGAAACGATCCGCATGATGGGCGACAAAGTCTCGGCCATCAAAGTCATGAAGCAGCACGGTGTGCCCTGCGTGCCAGGCTCCGGCGAGCCACTCGGTCTCGACAACGACGAGAACCTGCGTATCGCCAAAGACATCGGTTACCCCGTGATCATCAAGGCCTCAGGCGGTGGCGGCGGACGCGGTATGCGCGTGGTACACAACCCGGCAGCGCTGATTCACTCGATCGGCGTGACTCGCTCGGAGGCGCTCGCCGCTTTCGGGAACGATCAGGTCTATATGGAGAAGTTCCTCGAGAAACCGCGCCATATCGAATTCCAAGTTTTGGCTGATCATCACGGCAATGTGATTCATCTTGGCGAGCGCGATTGCTCGATGCAACGCCGTCACCAGAAGGTTATCGAGGAAGCGCCGGCACCCGGCATCACCGCGGCGCAGCGCGCCAAGATGGGTGAGCGCGTGGTCGAAGCCTGTCGCGCAGTCGGATATCGCAGCGCAGGCACACTCGAGTTCCTCTATCAGGATGGCGAGTTCTACTTCATCGAGATGAACACTCGTATCCAGGTCGAGCACCCGGTAACGGAAATCATCAGTGGCATCGACCTCGTGAATGCGCAGTTGCGGATCGCCTCGGGGGAAGTACTACCCTGGAAGCAGGACGACATCGTGCTTCGCGGACATGCGATCGAGTGCCGTATCAACGCAGAAGATGCCAAAACGTTCATGCCCTCACCGGGCCCGGTTCGTCTTTGGCATGCGCCGGGCGGCCCAGGCATCCGCGTGGATAGTCACATGTACTCGGGCTACAGCGTTCCGCCGCAGTACGACTCTTTGATCGCCAAACTGATTTCCTACGGCGAAGATCGCGATGTCGCGATCACGCGCATGCGAAATGCGCTCGCCGAGATGGTAGTCGAGGGCATCAAGACCAATGCGGCGCTGCACCAAGAAATCCTTGCGCACGCCGCGTTTGCGCAAGGCGGTCTCGACATTCACTATCTCGAGCGGCGACTCGGCCTCAAATAAATCACCTGTGTCTCAGCTTGCGATCACGCTCGATCTCGACGGGCTCGACGCCGAGCTCGTGGAGGAAACCTGCTTCGGCGCGGGCGCCGTGTCGGTCGTTCTGACCGATCAACGCGACGACGCCATCCTCGAACCTGCACCAGGCGAAGTGCGTCTCTGGCCCGCCACACGTTTACAGGCGATCTTCATGGGCTCGATCGACGATGCCGTCACCGTCGATACTGTGTGCGAACACCTTTGCAACACGATCGGCGTTGATCGAGCACGCCTGACGATCACGGCAATCGAAGAGAAAGCGTGGGAACGTGAATGGCTGCGCGACTTTCATCCGCTACAGTTTGGCAGGCATCTGTGGATCTGCCCGACACATGCGACAGTCGAGGCGGAAAACGCTGTAGTGGTCACACTAGACCCCGGTCTTGCCTTCGGCACCGGCACTCATCCCACCACGCGTCTCTGTCTCGAGTTTCTCGACTCCCGGTTTGCAGGCGACGCGCTGCTGACCGAAGACGAGTGCTTGGTCGATTACGGTTGCGGTTCGGGCATCCTCGCAATCGCGGCTCTGCGCTTGGGCGCGTGCACGGCCTATGCACACGACATTGACCCGCAGGCCTTGATCGCGAGTCACGACAACGCGGAACTGAACGATGTCGCCGATGCACTGCACTGCGTTGCGTCAGCCGATGAACTCTCGACTGTCGTAGCCAATCGGGGCGGCGCCAAAATCGTCCTGGCCAATATTTTGTCCGGACCTCTGTGCGAATTGGCACCTAGGCTGACGGCACTACTCGCCAACGACGGCACTCTCGTACTCGCAGGCCTGCTCGACGAACAGGCCGATGAAGTCATCCGCGCCTACTCGGCACTCGCGCCTTTGAGTCGCTGGCGAACGCTGGATGGCTGGACTTGCCTAGTCGGTCAGCGTCGTGGATAACCCAGCCACTCAAAGCGCCTTCCAGATCGGCCGCTGGAACATCAAGGCGCGCGCAGTGCTCGCGCCGATGGCGGGCATCACCGATCGGCCTTTTCGCATTCTCGCGCGGCGCTTGGGCGCTGCGATGGCCGCCTCGGAGATGATCACCTCCGACACGCGGCTCTGGAACTCACGCAAATCGCGTCAAAGAATGAATCACGAGGGCGAACCCGAGCCTCGTATCGTGCAATTAGCAGGCGCAGAACCTGCCGCACTCGCGGAGGCGGCCCGACGAAACGTGGATCTCGGCGCGCAGATCATCGACATCAACATGGGCTGCCCGGCCAAAAAAGTTTGCAATCGTTTATGCGGCTCGGCACTGATGCAAGATGAGCCTCTGATCGCTCGGATCCTCGAGGCAGTCGTCGCCGCCGTCAGTCCGTCTGGCATTCCGGTGACGCTCAAAACCCGCACTGGCTGGGATCGTGAACATCGTAATGGCCCGAGTGTCGCGCGTATCGCAGAAGCCAGCGGTATCGCGGCGCTCGCCATCCATGGCCGTACCCGCGCGGACTTCTACGAGGGGTCGGCCGAATACGACACCATCAGCGCCATCCGTGCCGGCGTGCGCATTCCGGTGTTGGCCAACGGCGACATCGACTCTGCGGAGAAAGCCCAGTCCGTTCTC
>Ga0169931_10003430_pt1 | contig 25137 bp, 18 predicted proteins | sample Kivu_15m_20L_FD_129675 | JGI IMG/M metagenome (GOLD analysis project Ga0169931, IMG submission 129675) | Freshwater microbial communities from Lake Kivu, Western Province, Rwanda to study Microbial Dark Matter (Phase II) - Kivu_15m_20L... | ecosystem: Environmental > Aquatic > Freshwater > Lake...
AACAGCGGCCACTTCCTTTACAGTGGTTAGTGCAACGAGTATCACTGCCGTGGTGGGCAGTGGTACTTCGGGTAGCGTGAGTGTCACTACAGCAAATGGCACGGGTACCCGGGCTGGATTTACATTTGTCCCCACCTTACCTCCCCCTACGCTCACTGCCTTCAGTCCTACTTTTGCCCGTTCCGGGGATACAGTTACGCTTACTGGCACTAATTTTACCGGCGCGACAATCGTTAGTTTTGGTGGTACAACTGCCACTTCTTTCAATGTCGTAAGTTCGACAACCATCACCGCGGTAGTTGGCAACGGCTCCTCAGGTAGTGTCCTAGTAACTACACCGAATGGCACGGGTACCCTGACCGGATTTACTTTTGCTCCATCTCTCCCGAATGTTACATCCTTTAGTCCCACATCGGCTGGGATGGGACAGACAGTGACCCTAACTGGCAGTAGTTTTACCGGAGCTTCAGCTGTTAGTTTTGGGGGAACTGCAGCTACTTCCTTTATAGTGGTTAGTGCAACGAGTATTACCGCCGTGGTGGGCAGTGGTACTTCGGGTAGCGTGAGTGTCACTACAGCAAATGGCACGGGTACCCGGGCTGGATTTACATTTGTCCCCACCTTATCTCCCCCTACGCTCACTACCTTCAGTCCTACTTCTGCCCGTTCTGGGGATACAGTTACGCTTACCGGTACTAATTTTACTGGTGCGACAATCGTTAGTTTTGGTAGTACTGCTGCCGCTTCTTTCAATGTCATAAGTTCAACAACCATCAAAGCGGTAGTTGGCAACGGCTCCACAGGAAGTGTCCTTGTAACTACACCAATTGGCTCAGTCTCCTTGGCTGGATTCACCTACCTGCCCCTTCCGGTCATCAGCAGTTTTAGTCCAACATCGGCCAGGACTGGACAGACGGTGACCCTAACTGGCACAAATTTCACAGGAGCTACGGCGGTTAGTTTCGGAGGCATCGCAGCAAGTTCCTTTACGGTAATTAGTTCGACAAGCATCACGGCGGTAGTTGGCAACGGCACCTCTGGTAGCATTTCTGTTATCAATGCGAATGGAATAGGGTCACTGGCCGGATTTACTTACTTGCCTCCCCCGACGATAACCAACTTTAGTCCCTCAACTGCCGAAACTGGACTTACGGTTACTATTTCTGGGAGTAATTTTAATGGTGCTACAGCTGTTACCTTTGGTGGCACGGCAGCCACTTCCTACACCATAGTTAGCTCAACAATCATTAAAGCAGTAGTGGGATACGGTTCTACTGGCAGCGTGCGTGTTACTACGGCAAATGGCACGGGCACTTTGGCCGGTTTTACTTATGTCTCCATATTACCTCCACCAACTATTTCGGCTTTCAGTCCCACTTCGGCCCGCGCAGGGCAGACCGTGACGCTGACTGGGGCTAATTTTAACGGAACTACAGCTGTTACCTTTGGTGGCACGGCAGCCACGTCATTCACTGTACTAAGTTCTACGAGTATCGCGGCAGTAGTAGGTAGCGGTTCCACTGGCGCAGTGAGTGTCACCACACCGAATGGCGTTGGCGGTCAAACTGGGTTCACTTTTTTACCTCCCCCAATTTTAAGCAGTTTTAGTCCAAGTTCTGCCGGGTCCGGTCAGACTGTTGCGATAACTGGAACCAATTTAACAGGAGCTACGGCCGTTCGGTTTGGCGGCACCCCAGCGGCATCCTTTACTGTCGTAAGTGCAACGAGTATCTCAGCGGTAGTTGGTTCGGGTAGTTCCGGAGATGTGACGGTCACCACGGCGGGCGGGACGGCTAGCCTGGCCGGATTCCTTTTCCTTCAGGCCCCCTCGGTGTCTTCTTTCAGTCCTGTTTCAGCGGGGACAGGACAAACCATCACGATAAGTGGCGCCAATTTCACAGGGACCACCTCCGTTAGATTCGGCGGTACCCCAGCGACCTCATTCACGGTGGTCAGTTCGACGAGCATTCGGGCTGTAGTGGGCAGCGGGTCTACAGGAAGCGTAACGGTCACAGCAGGTACTTGGTCAGGTAGTCTCTCCGGATTCACCTTCCTTCCCGCTCCCACCGTGAGCAGTTTTAGTCCGACCGCTGCGGGAACCGGCCAAACCGTAACTATTACTGGTACCAAATTGGTCGGAGCTACTGCGGTATCTTTTGGCGGCACGCCTGCGACTTCTTTTTCAGTCATCAGCTCGACGAGTATGACAGCGGTAGTGGGCAGTGGATCGACGGGTTCAATAATCGTAACTGGTCCTGGGGGCAGTGGCTCCAGAGCAGGATTTACTTATCTGGTGAATACAATTACTCCAACACTCACTGCCTTCAGTCCCATTTCGGCAAAGCCAGGACAAACAGTAACCCTTACCGGTACGAATTTCACAGGAACAACAGCCGTAAGTTTTGGGGGCACAGCGGCGGCCTCTTTCAACGTGGTCAGTAACACGAGTATCACCGCAGTGCTTGGCAGTGGCTCATCAGGCAGCGTAATGGTGACTAATCCCTCGGGAAGCTCGAGTCTTGCTGGTTTTACCTTTATCCCGGCGCCGGTCATCACCAAGATTACCCCAGTTCGGGCAGTACCTGGTTCGACAATTGTCCTCAATGGCAGCGGATTTAATGCCAATCCACTCAATAATATAGTCTGGATTGGTGCTACCCGGGCCGTGGTCTCAGCCACGACGTCCCAATCGATTACGGCTACAGTGCCCGTAGGTGCCTCAACCGATTACCTCCGACTGCTTAATACGGAAACCCAACTGGTAGTTCAGTCCAGTAGCTTTTTCACGGCAAATTCCACCCCGGTTCGAGATAGCATTACCCAGGCCCATCTGGCTGCCCGGCTCGATTTACCAACGGCCGTAAGTCCGGAGGATTTGCGTATCGCTGATATCGATGGCGATGGCAAACCAGATATTCTGGTTGCAAATCAGGGTGCAGGCAGTATATCCGTTTTTAGAAATACCAGCGTGGCGGGGAGTTTGACAGCTTCTCAGTTTGTCCGAAAAGATTTTTCCTCCGGTAATGGGCCTACCTACATAGCGGTGGCAGACTTGGACCACGATGGCCGGCCCGATGTGGTGGTGGCTAATCAGCTGGAAAATACCCTTGCTTTGTTTAAAAACAATTCCTCTACCGGGAATATCCAGTTCCTTTCGCCAGTGAAGTTGACAACGGGGGCTGCTCCCCTTGGCGTGGGCATTGGCGATTTTGATCGAAATGGCTGGTTGGATATCATTGCTATCAACTACGATCAGAACAATATTTCCCTATTTCCCAATAAAGGGGTCTTTAACTCCATCGGTACGGGGAATTTTGAGGCCCGAATCAATCTGACCACCGGCTTGAATCCCATTAGCATTGATGTTGCCGATTTGGACGGGGACAATAGAGCAGACTTGGTTGTAGGAAACTACAACTCGCGAACTGTTTCGGTATTTCGAAATAATCATTCCACTGGGGCGCTGAGTGCGTCTTCCTTTGCCACTCGGGTAGATTTTTCTTCCGGTCCGAATCCAGGGTACATCAAGTTGGGCGATATGGATGGGGACGGCAAGTTAGACATTGTGGTATTGGCTGACGCTGCCAATTCGGTTAGCATTTTGAGGAATCAGTCCACTTCAGGCAGCCTACAGGGAAGTTCCTTTGCGCCCCGTGTGAATTACAACACAGGAAAGACGCCGTACTACATTGCTCTTGGAGATATGACGGGCAATGGGAAACTAGACATTTTGGTCACCAACTATGCTGCTGGTACCATTACGCTCTTGCAAAACAGGGCAGTTCCAGGGTCTCTGACGGCAAGTTCCTTTTTTAAGCGATTGGACTTTGCTGTAGGAATCAATCCTTTTGCATGTATGTTAGCTGATATGGATGGCGATAGAAAAACGGATATGCTGGCGACCAATTCCGGAAGCAACACGCTATCCATTTTCCGGAATATCGTTCCACCAATCCAGGCCTTAGGCGGACCCATACCTACAGAGCGGCCAAGTTCAGGTACGCAATTGGAGCCTGAACTGGAGGAAATAATTCCTCTTACCATCTTCCCCAACCCTACGCATGGTTTGGTGACGGTTTCCGTAAATCTGGCGTATCCCGAAGCCAGGGCAATTTTGCTGGTGCGGGACAATCTGGGCAGGCTGCTGCGTCGTTTCCCCGATCTGGGAACTGGCAATCACCGGGTGGACTTGTCCGACCAGGGTCCCGGAATCTACTGGTTTTCCCTGGTGGATGGGGAAGGTACCAGGCTGGGAGAAAATCAGGTGGTGGTTAATTGATTTCCCGTCAGCCTACAGTGCTCGAAATCATACCTGGAAAAAAGCTTTGGGGACCAGTCCGCAAGGCATAAAATCGGCACTGTGGCTTAGGGGCTGCCGTACTACGAGCACGGGCAACGTGTATTGCCCCGGGGGGCAGGGCAAACACCGGAATGGAAATGTCGGTCACACCGACAAACCGGGGGTAATTTTCTAGATTATTTCGTAATGTGGGAAAAGAGGGATATGGTCGCTTAGCCCTAAAACCCGCACAGGGTTGGGGATGGAAAAAGGGGCCGTGGTATGCACCACATAGCACCGCCGACTGGATTAAGACCTGCGGACAGACCCCGATAAGGAACGCTGCAAAGGATTGCATGACGCCTTTTCGTTGGAATAGTTCAGTATGTAAAAGCCTTGGGAGGCCTCCCTGCTTTTAAAGGGAATACCTCTCCTCTCACGGCCAAAGAAAAACAATATAAACCGAGTATCCAAAAATTTATATGAATTTATTTTTCATATTTGCGCTTTTACTGGGTAACTCGATTAAACTAACCTAAATCCGAATGAAAAAGGTCACCGTAGTGGGATCAGGTAATGTAGGGGCAACCGTAGCGAACGTGCTTGCCCACAAAGACCTAATTAATGAAATCGTCCTCCTCGACATTCAGGGGGATATGGCCCGGGGCAAGGCTCTTGATATGTGGCAGCAAGCCCCTGTCGATTATTACAGTACGCATCTTATCGGAACAGATGACTATGCCCTAACGGCGGGATCTGACATTGTGGTGATTACCGCAGGCATTCCGCGAAAACCGGGGATGAGCCGTGACGACCTAATCAGCACCAATGCAAAAATAGTCTCCTCGGTTACGTCCCAAATACTGGCTCATTCTTCAAATCCCATCATCATCGTCGTTTCCAATCCGCTCGACGTCATGACCTATGCTGCCTGGAAGACCTCTGGCCTGCCGGCCACGCGTGTCTTTGGCATGGCCGGTATTTTGGATACAGCACGCTACCGCGCTTTCCTTGCTGAAGCGCTTCAGGTTTCACCCAAGGATATCCAGGCCGTTTTGCTGGGTGGGCATGGTGATACCATGGTCCCACTGCCTCGATACACCACCGTAAGTGGCATTCCGGTTACTGAACTCATTGGCGAGGCAGCCCTGGATGCTATTGTAGAGCGCACTAAAGTTGGTGGTGGGGAATTAGTCAAACTCATGGGGACCTCCGCCTGGTATGCTCCGGGTGCTGCCGCCGCACAAATGGTTGAAAGTATCCTGCGAAATGAAAACCGTATTTTTCCTTGCTGCGCTCGACTCAGCGGGGAATATGGCCTAGACGGCGTCTTTGTAGGTGTCCCGGTAAAACTTGGTGCTGAGGGTATCGCCCAATTGTTGGAGCTAAAGCTCGATGCTGCCGAATTGGCTCTATTGGCAGACTCAGCTGCTCAAGTTCGCCAAGTAATGGATGTTTATGATTCGCTGGCTGGATAAGTCCTTAAACCCTTCCTGCCAGAATCTGTTTTAATGCTATGGAACTGGGGGTTTTTCGCAGCGAATGGCTTTCCGAAATGGTCACCGATAGGGGAGATATGCTGCGTGATCTTTCGAATAAGCACCCGGTGCTCCTGGTCTTTCTCCGGCATTTCGGATGTGTCTTTTGCCGTGAAGCGCTTATGGAAATCTCACGTACTAAATCCTCCCTAGAAGCCGGAGGTACCCGGATTGTCTTCGTACACATGGCTGATTCGAAAACTGCAGCAGGCTATTTTCGGAAATTTGGTTTGTCAGACTCCCCGCACATCAGTGATCCGGAGTGTCGTTATTACGCCGCTTTTGGTCTGGTGAAGGGAAGCCTACATCAGCTTTTTGGCTTGCGTACCCTCCTTCGTGGGGTTTCTGCCGGAGTTCAGCAGGGCCAAACTCCAGGTCCCATCGTAGGCGACGGCTTCCAGATGCCAGGGGTATTTGTTCTGGTTAACGGGGAAGTTCGGGAGAGTTTCATCCATCGCCTTTCCTCAGACCGGCCAGATTACGCGCAGCTCGCTAGTTGCTGCGTGATCGAATAATCATGCACCTATGATCGGCTGGCAATTTCATGCATTGAATGATAAAGAAGGAGGGGGAAGTCCCTTCGATCGGCTCTTTAAGGTTTTTAAGGAGTTACTTCTCTATACTTCCGGCGATGTGGAGGAAGCGCTTGCCTGGCTGACTGAATTGGACAAACAGTACAAGCTGACAACCGCAGATTATGGTATGGCCGATTTCATTCAGGATTTGCGGGACAAGGGGTATTTGCGAAACCGGGAACCTGGGAATCCCGGCCTTGTGCCAGCTCCGAAGATGGAATTGGCCATGCGTATGACCGCGATGGAAGATATTTTTTCAGATCTCCGTAAGAGCAAACCGGGGGGGCACAATACCCGACTGGAGGGGCGAGGGGATGAGTTTACCTCTGAGCGCAGGCCTTTCGTTTTTGGCGACGCACTGGATAAAATTGCCATGTCAGAGTCTTTGCGTAATGCCCAGATAAATCATGGTATCGACGCATTTCGTTTGGCTGAGAGTGACCTGGAAGTCCAGGAAACCTTCGAGCAGAGCCAGATGTCCACTGTATTGATGATTGACATTTCTCATTCCATGATTTTATATGGGGAGGATCGCATTACCCCGGCAAAAAAGGTGGCTATGGCCTTGTCAGCGTACATCACTACCAAGTTCCCCAAGGATACTCTGGACATTTTGGTGTTTGGTAATGACGCCTGGACAATTGCCATAAAGGATTTACCCTATCTTCAGGTGGGACCATACCACACCAACACCGTTGCCGGGCTCCAATTGGCGATGGATATCCTTCGGAAACGACGCAATCCCAATCGGCAGATTTTTATGATAACCGATGGAAAGCCTACCTGCATTAAAAAAGGAAAAAAATATTATCAAAATAGTTTCGGGCTGGACCGCACCATCGTGACTAGAACCCTCAATCTGGCGCAGGCATGCCGGAAAATGGATATTTCGATCACGACTTTCATGATTGCCCGCGATCCTTACCTTATGCGATTCGTGGACCAGTTCACCCGGGCCAATCAGGGCAAGGCTTTTTACTCTACTTTAGATGGGTTAGGGTCTTTTGTCTTCCGCGACTACAAGCAGAATAAATCGCGAAGAAACAATAAATAGTCTAACCGAGCGGTTTTGCGCTGAAAAGGCCATGCGAATTGGACTCCTCTTCACTATTTTTCTGTGCAGTAGTCTCACCATCCAGGCCCAGTCCCGCCGTTCAGGTCGAGAAGCCAGCCAGGAATTGTGGCGTAGGATGGAGGATAGTCTGGCTTTTTACGCCGACGGCGTCGTGAACGATTCCCTTCCTGAGGAGCGCTTTTTGGCTACCCGGGAACTGATTCTCACGCTAGTCCGTGCCTTACGTTACAACCAGTCCTTTCACTATCCCTTCTTACGACTTCGGAATGTCTCCATCCAGTATCCGCCCGACAGCACCTTCAGACTGTTTACTTGGCAGTTGCAGGTATCAGCATCGGAATACCGGTATTATGGTGCTCTTCAGCGCAGGGCGGATACGCTTGTGTTGTTTCCCCTCATCGACCGGTCCTTCAATCTGCTCAATCCCGAGAGGGAGGTATTGGGACCAGAGAAATGGATGGGCTGCATTTACTTCGGTATACAACAGTTTGGCAGCGGTCCAAATGTGACCTATCTTGCCTTTGGTTATGACGCACATGACGGGGTTAGCCGGCGAAAATGGATTGAACCTATCCGCTTTTCTGCAGGCCGTCCCGTGTTTGGTGCCCCATTATTTCCTCCACAGGGTGACTCCGCGGTGGTTCCCCAGCGGTTTATCTTGACCTATTCCGCCGAAACCTCCATCCGGCTGAACTGGGATGCGGACCTTGGGCTGATTGTTTTCGACCATCTTGTGCCGATGATACCCAAGGGGGGACAAGAAGCCATTACTGTTTCAGATGGTAGCTACGAGGCTTTCCGGATTCACCCTGAGCGCCTGGAATACATCGAGATGCTTCCCGTGGTTGTCCCGGATGAAGGAATGATGCGTCCCCGGCCTGTATTGGGGCAAGATAAAATGGATATTTTGGGACGGAAAATCCCGGAAAAGAAGAAAAAAGGGGGGAATTAGGAGGGGCGTAGCAAGGAAGGGAAATCGTCGTCTTCTAGTTCGTCCTCATCTTCCAAGGCATCCATGCTTCTGCGGTCTTTCTTGGTGGGCCGCCCTGTTCCTCTTGCACGCAAGACCCCTGTGCGTTTCCCAGTGAACCAGTCGTTGTATTTTTCCAGTTCCTCGGATGGCGTTTTGTTAATCAGGCAGGACTGCGCTATAGATGCAGAGACCCTGTTTTTGAGGAGTTCCAGGACTTCAAACCTAAAATTGAAGCCATTTTTCCGTACCTCTACCGTATCACCCCTGGAACAGGAGGCAGCAGGCCGAGCCTCCGTGCCATTCAACCTTACCTTACCTGCCTTACAGGCATCGGTAGCCTGGGTTCGCGATTTGAAAATCCGCACAGTCCAAAGCCATTTGTCCAGGCGTATTTTAGCATCGGGAAGAAGGGGCGTTTGCATTTAACCCACTCCCATGCGGGAGCGCTTAACCAGATACCGCTGCAGGACAGGATGGAAACCCTCCTGAATGTCTGCTTCCACCAAATCAATCCGAAATTGGAGGCATTTGAGTCGAAGTTCTTGAAGGAATTTGGCCACCTCGCTTCGATAAGCCTCCCGCACGAGACCGGCTTGCAATTTTAAGGTCTCACCAGATTCCAGATCAACAAATTGATAGGGGCGGTCTTCAAAATCAAAGTCGAGCTCCAGGTCCTTGCGGGTCACATGAAAAAGAATTACCTCGTGTTTATTGTGTTTCAGATGCTGCAGTGCTGAAAATAAAGCCTGGGCATCATCGGCATCTCCGAACATATCACTAAATAAAATGACCAGTGAGCGTTTGTGAATGCTTTCCGCGATGCGATGCAAAGCATCTGAGGTAGCTGTGGAAATCCTGGGCTGTGGAGCATCAAGTTTTTTTTCTAAGTAGTTGATTAGTAGGCGGTAGTGGGTGTTACTGGACTTACAAGGCGTGTGGGTGTACACCGAGGTGTCAAACAAACTCAGGCCGAAGGCATCCCGTTGTTTCAGGAGCAATTGCATGAGAGCGGCAGCACTGAGGCAGGAAAACTGGAGTTTGTTCAGAAGGTTTTTGCCGCCTGCCTTGCGCTCTGGAAAATACATCGAGGAGGAGGTATCGATGACTATTTGGCAACGCAGGTTGGTCTCTTCCTCAAAACGCTTGGTAAACAAACGGTCTGTGCGTGCGAATACTTTCCAGTCGATATTGCGGGTGCTTTCCCCTGGATTGTAAATCCTATGTTCTGCAAACTCAACTGAAAAACCATGAAAGGGGCTCTTGTGCAGGCCGATAATAAATCCTTCAACCACTTGTCTGGCAAAGAGATCCAAGTGGCGGGCTTCTTGAATAGCCGTATCCTCCCAGTTTGCCATGAAGCCGGGAATCAGGCTACTGCTGCCTCGATTTTAGTAATCAGGCCTTGTTTGGTGGCTACCCCAACGTGTTTATCGACGATTTCACCATTTTTTAGCACCAGGATGGTTGGGATAGAGCGGATGCCATACCGTGAGGAAACCTCCGGGTTGTCGTCAACATTCAGTTTTCCAACTAACACTTTTCCCTCGTATTCACGCGCTAATTCCTCAATAACGGGACCAATCATTAGGCAGGGGCCACACCATTCTGCCCAAAAATCAACCAAAGTTACACCAGGTTTGTCCAGGACTTCCTCCTGAAAATTTTTATCCGTAAATTCAAAAGCCATAATAGTTAGTTTTTCGGTCAAACAACAGGTTTCGGTAATTGGTTGTCAATTGTATGAAAAACTGGAGGAATTTGCCCCTAGCCGGGTTTGGATTTTTGGTACTTACCCAGACTATTCGCTATGTACTTGCTAGGAATCCAGCGTTAGCCGAGTATCAGTACGCACGAGGCCTCTATCCTTACCTGCGCCACGGATTGGATGGGCTATCCACATTGCTTCCCTTTCCCGGAGTGCTTTTTCTTCCGACTTTGCTGTTGGGCTACCTCGGATGGCTTTTTTTTCGACCAAAGCCAATTTTGCGAAAAGGGCGGATTGTATTTGACTTGCTGGGGGCGCTATATTTTTTGTTCCATCTGCTATGGGGCTTTCATTATTTCCGGCAACCTATCGACCATCAATGGCCAATGCGTGCTTCCTCTTTTACCGCGTTAGCGCTGGAAGCCGAGAGTAACATGACTACCCGGGAATTGTTAGCGATTCGAGGACGTCTTGGAAGCCCGGAAGAGGGTCTGCCCTTACCTTCATTACAGTTACCAGAGCGAGAAAGGGATCGTAGATTACGGGAAAACCTGGAATCCTGGCTGTTGGGTCATCATCAGCCTTTAGTGGCAAAGGTTCGCGTCCGGACGGCTTTACCCAAGGGCTTTTTCCTGCATTTCAGCACAGCAGGCATGTATTTTCCGTTCAGTGGGGAAGGGAATGCTGATCCGGGCCTTCATCCTCTTCAATTATTGCCGGTGATTGCCCATGAGATGGCTCACGGATATGGCTTTGCGGATGAAGGCACCTGTAATTTTCTTGCTTATGTTTGCCATCATCAAGATGAAGACCCGCGGATTGCCTATCCTGCTACTCTGGCCTATTGGAGGTATTTAGTTTCCAATCTGCGCAGGTTTGCTCCAGATCGTCACCGGGAGCTCCTTGCCACCTTACCGAATGGATTAAGTGCCGACCTTGAGGCCATGGCTCTTTGGACTGACCGTTATCCGGACTGGTTTCCGGGTATGCAGGCTCGCGTGTACGACGCCTATCTCAAAAGACAGGGGATTACCGAGGGGGTGCGCAATTACGACAAAGTCATAGGCCTGGTTATGGCCTATCGGGCCGCAGCAGATTTCATACGCAAGGACAGATCATCACCCAAGTAACGCTCGATAAGAAAATGGGCAAGATAGATGAGCGGTGTGAGTAAGACAGCTGAAGTAATTTTATAAATATACTGGATGGTGCCAACAGATAGCACCTGGTCCCAGGTCCATGGAGTTACCGTGCCGGTTAAATCGGGACCCCATTTGAAGGCAATGGTGAGGATGACAAAACTATCGAATAGCTGAGAGATGAAGGTTGACCCCGTCGCCCGCAACCAAATCCGCTTTTCCCCGGTCCATTTCTTGATGCGGTGGAAGATAAGGACGTCGACCAGCTGGGCAACCAGAAAGGCACAAAGTGAACCTAACACCATCAAGATACCCTGACTGAATACCACAGCAAAGGAATTTTGCATATCGTCGATTCCCTGGGCCCGGTTTTGGGTAATCCACCAGTCTGCTGGTGCCAGGCGAATAGCAAAGAATATGATGATAAATGCGTAGGCAATTAGGCCAGCCGTGAAGAAAGACAGGGTGCGTACACCTTTTTGTCCAAAGTATTCGTTGATGAGGTCGGTCATAAGAAAAACAATCGGCCAGAGAAGAACGCCAGCCGAGAACTGCAGAGATCCGGATTGCCCAAAGAGGTTAATATTTAGTTTAGGAATACCCAGGGTATCTTCCAGAGCAAAAATTTTGACACCAATAAATTCAGCAACCAGCGCATTAGCGATAAAAAATCCGCCAAGGATAAAGAATAGGAGGGTTTCCTTATCCAACTGATAGAAACGAGGCTTCGTGTTGTCCGCCATGGGTAGCATTTCAGGTGGTGAGGAAGTAAAACATTGCCTCTTGAAATAGGTTCTAAGCGTAATAATAATGTAATTTTACACCTTCTCCTTTATGGCCAAGTTCTCCATTGATTTAAAAAGCGGGTCTATCCGGGCGGATGCGCCACTCGTCGTGGGCATTGACTTGGGCACCACACATTCCCTGGTGGCCATCGTGAAAGAAGGAGAACCGCGGGTTGTTCGCGATGCCGAGGGAAATCATCCCTTACTTCCCTCCCTTGTCCACTTGACGGCAGGTGGAGAGTGGCTGATTGGCGAAAAGGCAGCTCCCTTTCTGAACACCGAACCGCGGGATACAGTGTATTCCGTCAAGCGGCTCATGGGCAAGTCCTATGCTGACTTGGTGGGGTATCGCGATTTTTACGCCTACGGGCTTTTGGATACCGGTCCGGAAAATCTGGTTAAGGTTTCATTGCGCGACCGGACCTTCACGCCGGTGGAGCTTTCAGCGGAAATCCTTCGGGGACTGAAAGTGCGGGTAGAGGAGCTCTTGGGTAAGCCTGTGGAGAAAGCGGTTGTCACGGTGCCTGCCTATTTCAACGACGCCCAGCGGCAGGCCACCCGCGATGCAGGAAAACTTTCAGGACTGGATGTCCTCCGTATCATCAATGAGCCTACTGCAGCGAGTCTGGCTTATGGTTTGGGGGTGGATAAAGAAACCCGGCAAACGGTGGCGGTCTATGATTTGGGCGGTGGCACTTTTGATATTTCCCTCTTACGCATTGAAGACGGAGTTTTTGAAGTATTAGCCACCCACGGCGATACTTTTTTGGGTGGGGATGACATTGACCGGGCGATTGCCTGGCATTGGTGCACCCGTTTTGGATTTGCAGAAACGGAACTTCCCCTCTTGAGACAAGCTGCTGAGGAGGTCAAAAAACAACTTTCCAGCCAATCGGCCCATGGCATACATGTTCCCGGCTATGGTGAATTAACCCTTAACCGGCATGAACTTGAAGAAATCCTCGAACCCTTTATCCAAAGAACTCTGGCTGCCTGCAGCCGGGTTCTATCAGACGCCGCCTTAGCAAAGGAAGCAATTGACCGGGTGATTCTGGTGGGCGGTTCCACACGTGTGCCCATAGTGAAACAGCGAGTTGCTGCATTTTTTGGTCGGGAAGTATTTGATAAACTTAACCCTGACGAGGTGGTGGCTTTGGGGGCAGCTGTGCAAGCTGATATTTTGGCTGGTAATCGAGGCGATATGCTGCTGCTCGACGTAACTCCCCTTTCCCTGGGAATCGAAACGCTTGGCGGGCTGATGGACACGGTGATTCCCAGGAATTCGCGCATACCGGCTAAGGTGGGGCGCAACTATACTACCTCAACAGATGGGCAGACAAAGCTCAAGGTAGCTGTCTTTCAGGGAGAGCGCGATTTGGTTAGCTACAATCGAAAATTGGGTGAATTTCTATTGGATGGCATTCCGCCTATGCCGGCAGGTATTCCCCAAATTGCTATTCAGTTTCTTTTGGATGCGGACGGCATCTTAAGGGTGACAGCTTCCGAAGAACGTTCAGGCGTGGCTACTTCAGTGACCATTCGCGCTCCTTATGGCATTCCAGAGGAAGAAATGGCCCTTATGCTGCTGGATTCTATCCAAAATGCTGCCTCAGATATGACCGTAAGGGCCCTTCAGGAGGCCCGTAATGAAGGGATCCACGTGTTACATCATCTGAGGAAGATGCTCAACCAACATGCCCTGCTATTCGGGGAAGAAGTGAGTCGTCAGATGGACGCACTTGGACAGGAACTCGAAGTCGCAATCCAGGGAGAGGATAAATCAGCTATTGACCAAGCGATGCATACCTTGAATACGTTTTCCCGTCCTTACGCTGAAATGGCTTTGGACCAAGTTGTTTCATCCGCCCTGCAGGGCACCACGGCAAGCAAACAGTGAGCCGCCGCGATAAAGACCGCATCGGCGTGGTGTATTCCACGGATCCCGAATTTGCTTACCAGCGAGCGGCGAAAGAAGAAGCAGAAACCTTAGCTCCGGAGCAACAGGTCTTGAGGGTACAGCTTGACCGCAAGCAGCGCAAGGGGAAAGAGGTGACATTAGTAACCGGATTCGCCGGTAGCGAAACAACCTGCGAATCGCTTGGAAAATGGCTGAAGCAAAAATGCGGGGTTGGAGGCGCGGTGAAGGATATGGAAATAATTCTTCAGGGAGATCATCGGCAGCGTGTTCTTCAGTTGCTGAAAGAGGCAGGGTATGGGCAAACCAAACTTGCCGGAGGATGAGGATTGGACCTATCCCTGAAGAGACAGTTTGCGGGCGAGTATTGATGATTCGTCCCAGACATTTTGGGTACAACGAGGAAACTGCAGGCAACAACGCTTTTCAGCGCAATGACGGGGAGCTTGCTCCGGACCAAATAGCAAGTATGGCACTAACCGAGTTTGACCGCATGGTGCAGGTCCTTAGGGAGGCAGGTATTGAGGTACTCGTTGTAGAAGACCGCGATGAGCCGGTAACCCGGGACGCCGTTTTTCCAAATAACTGGTTTAGTACCCATCGAGATGGCACGGTGGTGACCTATCCTCTTTTCTCCAAGGAGCGCAGATGGGAAAGGAGGGAAGATATTCTAAACCTTCTTGGACAGCACTATCGCGTGAACCGGCGCCTGCAGTTTGAAAATGCGGAGGTTGACGGGCACTTTCTTGAGGGTACGGGCAGCCTGATTTTGGACCGCCAACATCGAATTGCCTATGCCTGTCGCAGTATCCGCACAAATGAGGAGTTATTCCGGCAATGGGCGGAAAGGATGGGATACTCAGGTCAACTCTTTGACGCCTATGATGCTCGGGGACTAGCCATTTACCATACTAATGTCATGATGGCCCTCGGCGGGGATTTTGTGGTATGGGGAGGCGATGCCCTTCCCCATTTGGTGGAAAGGGAGGCTGTGGAGCGACTATTTGTGCAAACCGGAAAGGCCATCATTCCCATTTCCCTGAATCAAATGGATGCCTTTTCAGGCAATATGCTGGCGCTAAAGAACAGGGAGGATGAAAATATTCTTGTAATGTCCACAACGGCTCATAGATCCCTCGAGTCTGGGCAACGCGAGACCTTAGCAAGACATGCCCACTTGGTACTGGGGGATATCCCCACCATAGAGCGGTATGGCGGAGGCAGTGTGCGATGTATGATGGCAGAAATTTTTCTTAAGCCGGCTTAAAAATTAAAAAGCCCCCCTGCACCGTGCAGGAGGGCTTTTTAAAAAAAACAAAACTACTGCCTTAATTGAACAAGTATCGGACGCCGATTTGCGCCTGGTACACATCGCCCAGACCGGCATTGTACTGGAAGGTTTTGTCTAGCAGTTTTGGCAAACCGTCCGAGCCAGTTATGCTCCACATCCGATAAACAGGCACCCCGTCGGCACCTACAGAGGCGAAGGAAAGGGGACGACTGGAAATGATGGATTGTGAAACGCCCCAGTTCGCATTGAGCAGGTTACCAAAGTTGCTTATATCAGCACGAATTTGAAGCGTGTTTCGCTTATTGCCCACTTTCACAAAGAATTCCTGGACGATAGAGAACTGAGCCCGTATAAGTCCAGGAGCCATGGAGGCATTTCTCGTCGCATATTTGCCCCGATTGGCATTTAGGTAGGCGTCCTGAGCGATGAAGGCTTCAAATGCTGCGGCTTGCTGATCAGGGGTAAAGGTCACTCCTCTCACGGTCAGGGCAGTGAAGCGGATGTCGGAACCCCGGTTGGGGATGAAGAGCAGGTCATTGTTGTTGACCGCATCGCCATTCATATCACCGTTGGTGGTATAGCTGTAGCGGAATCCGGTGAATCCATCAATTGTCAGGCCAAATTGTGTGGCACCGAAATTACCATATTCCACCCGGTAAGAGGCAATGCCAAGCACCCGATGGCGCCGGTCATTGTCGGAAAATGCAAGAGCAAGTTCGTTATTACCATTTACAGACGGTACACCATTCCAAGAACCTGCCGCAATAGAGCCGGCGGACATCAGGTCCTGAGCCCTACCATAGTTGTAAGCAATACTAGTAAACAATCCGTTCTTAAAGGATTTCTTCAGCGAAGCTGTCAGGGTGAGGGCATTACCCTGATTGGTATTCGCCAGATAGATGGCATTTACAGTAGCGGGATTGATACGGATGGCGTTATTGGCGGCAGTACCGCTGAGGCCGCTGGCAGCAAAGCGAGGACGAGTGTCGATACCGGCAAAATTGGCGGCTGCATTCCGCTGATTCACGTTGTAATACACATAGCCATTCACGTTGGTGCTATATAGAGCCTCAAATGTTCCCACGATACCCAAGGGAAGCTTGGCATCTAGGGCTAAGTTGGAACGGAGCATCTGCAGGAACTTAAAGTCCGGAGCAGTGATGGCCAGTTCGTAGGAGGAGGGCAGTGTAGGATTCGTAACGTACTGCGCTGGGGTAGTGGTGAAGGGCCTTGCACGGGTATTGTCGATTTGCTCGAATCCGGTGAGTACCCCATTATTGCCAATCTGATTGGAAATCCATACAAACACGGGGCGACCTGTGAAGAGGCCGGTTCCACCGCGAAGCTGCAGGGATTTATCACCTTTCAGATCCAGGTTGAAGCCAAGCCGGGGAGAATACAAGACCTTAGGCTCGGGAAGTTTTGAAGTATTAATCTGTATGGCCCGGCCATTGAGCAGGTAATATTCGGTGCTGACCTTGGGGTTTTCAAAACCGGTAGGCTGGAAAATAGGCAGGTCGGCGCGGAGGCCCAGGGTCAGGTTAAAGCGCTCGCTTACATTGATGTCGTCTTGCAAATACAGGCCCGCATAGAGGACCTCGGTGGGTTGAACCGGCTCAGCTCCTCCGGGAAGGCCGGAATATCGATATTGGAAGCGACGGAGGGAAACGGGCGATGTTGTCCTATTAGGATTTGATTTAAAGTCATTCAGGTCGGAGTAGAAATCAGCCAGGCTGTTGTACACAAAAACACCCTGGGAACCCGGGAAGAAGACGTTTTCAAAGCTTAGGTTTTCCACGTTGAATCCCATCTGCAGGGTGTGTTTGCCCAGGTAGAAAGACAAGTTATCCGACATTTGGAATGTACGGTAGTTCAGCTTGTTACTTGGTGTGAAAGGCTCAAAACCAGCAGCGATGTAGCTGGCACCATTGCGAAGGATTTCGATGAGTGGGAAAAAGTCTCCCCGTGAGCCGCGGTCCTCGTTGTTATAGGTGTAGCCAATGATGAAGTTATTGGAAACCTTATTGGAGATGATGGCGTTCCATTCGCCGACTAGCGATTGGATATCGTCATTAATGATGTAGTTCGTATTCTGGTAACTCAGGGCATTGGGTCCACGGCGACCACCCAGTCCCAGGGATGCACTCGAGGAGACAAAGACGTCTTGGTCAGAATCGAGGTAAGTGTAGCGTAGGCTAATTTTATTGCTCTTATTCAGATTGTAGTCCAATTTCAGGAGAAACTTATTGGCGAAGCGATTCATATTATAGCCCTGATAAGGCCCCGTCTCGTAGTTGAAGTTTTGGCGGAGGAAGTCTGATACGCCTTTTAGATCAGATTCGAGGACACCGGTGACATTGCCTTGCTGAGGCTGGGAGCCATTGTTTGCTACCAGCAAGTTGGGGCTACTGTTGCGGTCAATCTCTCCGCTGGCGAAAAAGAACAACTTGTTTTTGATAATAGGACCGCCAAGACGGAAACCTGCCTGATAATCGGTGAACTGGCCTGCAGTCACAGTCGCTTCTTTGGCCTTGGTGCCAATCCATTCCCTGTTTTGGGTGAAATAATAAGCTGATCCGGTAAATTCATTCGTACCAGAACGGGTGACGGCATTGACACCGGCACCAACGAATCCCGACTGGCGCACGTCGAACGGGGCAATGTTCACTTGCAGTTCTTCGATAGCGTCTAGGCTGATCGGAGCAACACCTGTGCGACCACCGGGTTGACCGGCTAGACCAAAGGAGTTGTTGAAAATAGAACCATCAATGGTAATGTTATTAAGGCGGTTGTCCTGGCCACCAAAGGAGCTACCATTTGCCTGTGGGGTAAGTCCTACAAATCCGAGTACATTACGGCTCAGGGTTGGCAGAGCATTGAGTTCCTTGGAGGTAAAGTTTGTGGCAGCTCCTGTACGGTCGCCACTGAACACGTCGTTACGATCGGCAATGATTTCCAAGCCACTTAGTTCAACGGCTTCTTCCGTTAGCTCCACGTTAAAGGTAGCGGATGTACCCAGGCTGAGGGTGACATTCTCAATAGCTTTCTCTTTGTAACCTGTGTAGGACACGGTAATCCGATAAGGACCACCTACACGCATGCCGGGGATGCGGAAAAAACCGCCATCATCGGTAGAGTTGCCGTACTGGGTGCCGGACGGTAGGTGCACGGCTTGGACGTTGGCACCAATAAGCGCCTCACCCTTCGTGTCCCGGACCCGCCCGGTAACTGATGAGGTGGTCACACCCTGGCCTGCTAGGAACTGCGTTCCAAAAAGCGCCAACATGATGAAAATAAATGACTTGGTAAATTTTTGCATAGCGAGTTTTTTTTATTCCCAATTTGCGCCAAAGGTAGAAATTTTCGTCTGGTTTACATCATCTTGGTGGTGATAGATGAGTTATTTGTATGTGAACTTTATGTAACTCCAATCTTTTTCAAAGTCGCTTTACCTGGTAAACTATGCATATCGAGGAAAAAGTCGGTCTGGTTCTTTCGGGAGGTGGGGCAAGAGGCATCGCACATATCGGGGTGTTGAAAGCACTGGGTGAAATGGGCATTCGACCCGCCATCATTTCGGGAAGTAGTGCAGGAGCCATTATTGGGGCCCTGCATGCCGTGGGTATGTCTTGCGAGGACATGCTCGCATTTGTCGGGCATAGCAGCCTCTGGAAATTTTTTCGTCCCGAATGGTCATCGGGCGGTTTATCCAATCTAAGTTACCTGGAGAAAAGACTTCTCGAAGCGGGTCTTCCGCCTACGTTCGAGGAACTACCAATGCCATTGTATGTCTGCGCTTCGGACCTGACTCAGGGCCGCCCTGTCTATTTCCATAGTGGAACCTTGGTGGACAAAATATTGGCATCCTGCAGTATTCCACTTGTTTTTGCTCCTGTAGCCTGGGAGGGTTCTTTTTTAACCGATGGGGGAGTCCTAAACAATCTTCCTGCTTCGCCATTGCGAGGGAAGGTTGCCAAGATTCTTGGAGTCAATGTCATTCCTTTGTCCGATGCATCGGATAAGTCGTTTCGTTCTCCAATCCAAGTTGCCCAACGCTGCTTTGAATTATTTATGGACGTGAATATTCGGAGCGAGGCTTCAGCTTGCGATTTTGTGCTATCGCCCCGGGTACAGAATTTCTATTTGTTTTCCCTGCCCAAGTTTCAGGTTATTCACGATATGGGTTATCAAGAGACGCTGTCTCAGGCCGAGCCGATGCGAATTGCTTTGGGCACTTAATCGAGGAAGAGCCGTTGGCGTGGCAGGAGAATCTCACCGGGGGAAAGCTTGTTCAGGGCACGAAGACGTTCCTCTGTAACATTGAAGCGCCGGGCAATGGCGCTGAGGGTATCATCCTGTTGCACAATGTAGATTTCCCGGCGCGAGCTGGCGCCTTTGGCCGGCCGTGAAGCTTCTTCCCCGCCGCCAATGACTTCTGGTTCTGGAAAGAGTGCCTTTATTTTTCCATCCTGGATATCAAAATAAGGGGTCAGGGGTGCCGGAGACGGTTCAGCTGGCATTGTTGGGATGGACTGCGGGGCGGGAGCACCAGGTACAGCAGGTGTCTGTTGTGGCGAAGGTTCTGGACTGGCAGGAAGCTGCCCCGATTGAGTAAACAGGATTTGGCCCTCTTTCACTTCATCCTTGGCAGCGAGCCTATTCATTTGGCGGAAGCGCTCTTCCGTGAAACCATAGGCCTGAGCTAGCGAGGCCACTGTCTCACCAGCCTTGACCAGGTGTCTTCCGTCCGTGGATTCCCAGAGCCTGGTAGTGGAGGGGGGCATTACCTGCGAGCCATTTCCTTTGGTTCGCAAGCCTTGGATTTCGTCCAAAGAGGGATTCGGATTGGTCACGAAAATATAATCGCCTGCTATTTTTATCGTCAGATTTGGATTCCATGCAAGCAGATTTTCCAGCGATATGCCATGACGGTTGGCTATTTCCACCGGAAGGTCACCTTCCCGAAGGACGTAGGTACCAGAGGGCATAGAGGGGCGATTTCCGGTATTTGGGATGCGGATGAGCGACCCCAAAGCCATCTTATTGGGATCGACAGCGGGATTGAGGTCCATGAGTTCCCCGGGTAAGACTTGGTATTGCCGGGCAATGCCAAAAAACGTTTCACCCCGCACCACGATGTGTTGTCGGAAAGCGCCAGGGGTTAAGCCTTCAGGCCGGACTGAAGACGAAGGGGGAGACCCCATAACATCTGTGGATGTTGCCACGACTGGCAATACCGGAGGACACAAGACGGCTAGGTATTCGGCCTGGGACTTTCCCCCAACACGCAGCAAGGAATATGCCCCTTCTTCTCCAGCATAGTTCTCACGGACAACACCCAGTTGGGGAGACCAAACTAGGTCTTTGAAGATACCAGGCTGAATGCGTGAGTGTTTTCTAAAAATGTACAATGGACATGACCCTTGAGTCTTTGAAGCCTCTAAGCTTAGGGAAAGTCCCTCCCCGGTTTTGAGATTGTTGCGACTAGCATCGAACACAAACTCCAGGTCCGGATTTCGGAAAGCATAAACCTCACCAGCGCGGCGCACCTGTTCGGTGGCAAATACCGTTGCCACGCGGTAACCTTCCACCCCGGCGGGAATGAGCAAGACCACAGGTCTTTTTCCATCCAATATGTCTTCCCTACCGGATGTTCCCAAGTGGTTCCATGCCTCCACATCGCAGCGAATAGCACTGGAGGGCATGGGGCCCGATTTCAAGGGGGCATCCGTTTCTACACCGATGTCGAAAAGCACCGACTCGTATTCCGAAACGCGTAACATATACTTGACATATTCCTTTCCAGCCCGGGTGGTGGAGTAGGCAAATTCCATCTTTGCCAACTTATCTGAGCCGGTGATTAACTGCAATCCGTCTATCTGGGCTGGTAGGCTGATTACCGGAATCCAAAGCAGGAGCAGGGTAGAAATTTTCATGTGCATCTGGTTGTAATCAAAATAATGTCACCCTTGAATAAAATGTTCCTCAAAGATAAAATATTATATTCATAAATCAATAAAAATCAACTTGAAACGCCAAAATGGGGATTAGTGGCAAGGAATAATTGTAGTAAATTTCCAGTTTTTGGGTATTGAAGCGCTCCTGGATTATGTTTTTTCTCACTGTGGCGTTTTGAACGTCGATTCGGATTGTCCAGGTAGTCCGTTGAAGGTTCACCTTATAAGCCATACCCAGGTCTAGCCGCCAGAAGGTGGGAAGTCGGGGCTCATAAGCCTTTGAATTATCGGGAACGGTGGTTTTTCTGCGAATGGATTCCTGCAAATTTATGGGGATATAGCGGTTTCCACCGCGGAACATATAGCGGATATTGTAAGAAAGGAAATGATCTTTCCGTTTTCCGATGGGATATTCCCGACCCAGTACCGCGCTGCCGGCGAAAGAATTGTTGAACACCGTATTCCGCCATTTTCGGTCCAGGGCCTGGTATCGGGACTGAAAAAGGGAGAGGGTGAATAGGTAATAGAATCGATTGTGCAAAAATCGCTCCGCTGTAAATTCCAAACCTGTATTTCTGCCGATTCCTTTGTTGGTAAGAATGGCTCCCGGAATACCTGAGGTAACATTGAGCAGGGTGAAAAAACTGTTTCGATTGGTATCAACTGGGATATTGGATAGCTCTTGCTGATAAACCTCAAAAATGATGCGGGTATGTTCGTTGACTTTTCGGTTCAAGCCTGCCACGGTATGCCATGCCATGGAAGGAGACAATCCGGCATAGGGTTGTACAAATTGACCTGTTTGTGTCTGCCGTTTGTATAAGTAGAGGGAAACCGGTTCCAGACGGCTATGGCGTCCAACGGCTGCAGTAAACGATGTTTTGGGGCCGGTCCGTATTTCCATGCCAAAGCGAGGTTCCAAGGTCGATTTCCCCGAAAGACGAAAGTACAGGGTGTGGAGGCCTGCAGAAATGTTGACAGCAGGATTTGGGGAAAACTTCAGTTGAGAGTAGCCCTGCAGGCTGAGGCTGCGCCCGTTTTCCTTTAAGTAGTTGATGATTTTCCGCTGGTTCCAATTCCAAATATCCTCATTGAGATTGTATCCGAGTCCTGAGCTTATGAAGCCGGTCCGCATCTTCCAGCGCGAGCTGATGCGGTGATTGAAAAAGGTGGAAAAACGGAGGGCCTTCTCCAGGTGGGTTTCGTCGTAGGTGGTGGTCCAGCGCTTGTCGATGGTTATTTCCCTGAAATACCGGTGCATGGACGTGGTAAAAGCGACTACGGTTTGGAAATACCCCACGTTTCGAACGGGCAGCTGGTGGCTGATTCCAGTGGCTGTCATGGCATTGTCATCGCGATCCTTGAAATCGGAGTAATCTCCTTGAGAGAAGTTTTCTCCGCCGAGGCCCCAGAGCGTGAATTTACCGGCCTTGCCCGCAGGTAGGTGGAAAGTAAAATTGTAATCGCGAAATGCTGGCTTGAATCCGTTCGTCTCAATTTTCACCAGACCGGTCTTGAAGAGCAGCTCTAGGGTGGAGTAGCGTCCGTTGATGCGGTATGAAGCCCCGGAGCGATTGAGCGGACCTTCCGCTGCTACCTCCATACCTACCACGCCAAGGAGGCCTTTGAATTCGTGTTTTCGGTCGTTTCCGCGGCGAAACTTTAGGTCGAATACACCAGAAAGTGCGTTGCCGTATTCCGCGGGGAAAGCACCAGTCAGAAAATCGGAATTCGCCAGACTGTTGCTGTTAATCATGCTGATGATGCCACTAGTAGCACCCTGTCCGTCTCCGAAGTGGTTTGGATTTGGAATTTCTATACCCTCCATGCGCCATAGCAGTCCCTTAGGCGAGTTTCCGCGAATGATAATTTCATTATTATCATCGTTTCCTGAGGAAGTTACTCCGGCAAAGGACATGGCCATGCGAGCCGGATCGTTCATTCCTCCAGCAAAGCGGTTTACCTCCTGGACACTGAACTGGCGACCACTTGCAAATACCAGTTCGTTGGTCGTTCGGGTGTTATCGTTATCGGCCCGAATAGTCACTTCCTGGAGCTGGACTGGAGCCTCCACCAGAAAAACAGTCACCACGGCCTCCTTTCCGCTATTTACCTCCACCGATGACAACTGTCCCTGTTGATAAGCCAAAAGATGGAGTAGCAAATCATAGCGACCTGGGGTCAATTGGCCAAACTGGAAATCACCTCCCGCGTCGGTGTAGCTGCCACGATTGCCCGGTAGGAGCTGGACGCTGACACCTTCTAATGGGCTCTGGGTCTCCCGGTCAAGCACCCTGCCGCGGAGTGTCCCTAGACCTGCCTGCGCCTTTATGCATATTGGCAGCAAGAGAAAGACAAAGAATGGCAGTTGCCGCATATTAACTTTGAGCTACAAGTCCTTTATCCATAGCAATCATCAACTCTTCCAATGGTACCAGGATCTTCATTTTTCCCATGATTACCTTTGGGTAGGTATGGGCACTCAAATAGGGCAAGTGTCCAAAATCCACCATGACCATTTCAAGGGCTACTTTCTGTACCATTTCACGTTTCCGGCCCGACAAGGGATTTGAGGCATAAGTAGTGCCTGCCGGCGCAACCATTTTATCGTAGATGAAGTCGAATATTCATGGGCAGAAAAACTTTTCACTCCTGTTTCTCGCCTGAAAGGCCACTTCAAATTCCTTTTCATCGGATCCCTTTTTGATAAAATAGCACAATCCCCTCTGGACGGAGGGCATAAATCGATTTCCTATTGCTGTCAGTCGAGACCACCATCATGGTTCGCTAAGGAAAAAAGCAGTGCAAGCGAAGGGATCCATGGAAAATGTCCCCGGTCGCTGGTATTTCCTCCCCATCAAATCTGGTATGCTGGCAGCGATCAAGGTAATCAATTCCATATAGCAGCTGGTTACTCCGGTCACCTTAAAGCCATTCATTCCTTGAACTAACGAGCGAAAGACAATACGAATCAGGTATTTCCGCCAGGGCTACCTGTAAATGTCTTTCCACCATGAGCCTGATTTTTCAGCTAATTTAGACTAAGAATAATCAATTTATGGTTTTAAACCCTGGGATGGCCAACTGTGTGCGGCGAGATAGTATCTCCTGGCATAATGCTTTACCTTCGTTTTATGCTTGAGCCTAAGATAACCCTAAATCTCAGTGGAAAGCTGCTTGTCTTAGACAAGCCAGCCGTAATGGGGGTCATCAATGTTACAGAGGATTCCTTTTATGCTGGTAGCCGTTTCCTGTCTAAAGATGCCGTCATGGAACAAGCTGGCCGGATGTTGGAGGAAGGGGCCCTTTGGTTGGATATCGGGGCTATGTCTTCCCGTCCAGGCGCAACCATTTCCAATCCCGAGGAGGAGGCGGACCGTGTGGTTCCTGTGGTAGCCATGCTCCACCAAGCCTTTCCCGCTGCTTTCCTTTCCATCGATACCGTGCACGCATCGGTTGCCCGTGCCGCATGGGAAGCCGGGGCTTCTATGGTCAATGATATCTCTGCGGGGACGATGGATGCGGAGATGTTTCCTTTTGTAGCCGGGGCTAGAGTTCCTTACGTACTCACCCATATGAAAGGGCGCCCGGAAGGCATGCAGGACAAACCACAGTACGACAGAGTGGAGGTGGAGGTCCTGGATTTTCTTATTGCGAAGCATCAGGAACTCAAAGAACTCGGCGCCATTGATATCCTCGTTGATCCAGGATTTGGATTTGGCAAAAGCCTCCAACACAATTATCGCCTTTTGAATCAGCTGCATTTGCTCAAAATCCTGGAGTGCCCTATCCTGGTTGGGATTTCCAGAAAATCCATGGTTTATCGTACCATTCAGGGAACCCCGGAGGAGGCACTCTATGGGACTACAGCCCTCCACTTCCTCGCATTGGAACAGGGAGCACTT